>Ga0209568_1000537_pt1 | contig 13391 bp, 13 predicted proteins | sample WorMetOlspDAHAB2_FD_187406 | JGI IMG/M metagenome (GOLD analysis project Ga0209568, IMG submission 187406) | Marine gutless worms symbiont microbial communities from Max Planck institute for Marine Microbiology, Germany - Olavius sp. DAHAB.2... ...
ATTTATATGTTGATCATTTAATATTTTTGCCTATGGTATGCATATGCATATAAAACTTATGAGTACATTTGGAAATTGGCTAATTACTTTGTGTAATTCTGATCAAACCAGTGAACTGATTTTCCCTGTTAGCTGTAAACTAAATGGTGGCTTCACTATAAGTGCACTAAACTACCAAAAGCATTCGTATACAGCTGTTTTGACTAAATATGCCAAAATCTATAAATTTATTTCCACCCGTTCTGAAACAGACCTTTTACACAATGCACAGTGTAACTTATATTAGTTCAAAAGTGCACATATACGTATATAAATTTCTCGGGTGACAGTAACAGCGAGCAGCAAATTCCCACAACACTTAAATCAACATGCAATCTGTGACGATAAGCTAAACTAAATCTGTCTGACTATGTGTGCCCACAGCTCACGAACAGAAAATAAAACTGCCATCAAGCACTGACCACTAATACTATGTATCCTTATTCTATTGCCTATAATGTGCAAATAATTATTGATTGATTGGGATTTAATGACACTTTCAGCACAGTAAGGCCATGCCTTGAAATTTTATAGTTAGTTAAAAGGTTGATATCAGTGAGATAGTTGAAAATATTACGTTTTGGAGAATGTAATAATATGTGTGAAAGTTGAGACTTAGGGAAGTGTTGTTTCCGCTTGTGTTCATATTTTGTGCAAGTACACAAAATGTGCTCGATTGTTAAAACGCATTTCCAGTGTTCACATATAGGGGCTGAATCTTTGTTAAGAAGATAACTATGTGTCAAATGAGAGTATCCAATCAGAAGTCTATTTAAAGTGGTTTCTTCTTTTCTAGTAGATGTGTTAGGTAATGGAGGAAGTGCGGAAACGTTTGGATAAATTTTGTACAGTTTATTAGTTGGGTGTAAATTCCACCGAGATTGCCATTCACTTTTAATGACTGAGTGGACATTGACAAAAAAGTCAGTGGCTGGGATGGGAATGTTAGTAATAGGAGATAATGAAGGAGTTTTTGCAAGAAGATCGACTTTAGTATATCCAATGATGCCAACGTAGCTGGGAATCCAGAAGAAGATAATGTCAAAATTATGATTATATAAATCATTGTGCAACAATAGAATGTCTGATATTAGTGGAGAGGATATACAGGGTGGCCCAAAAAAGTAAGTCACTATCAAGTGTCATCATTAAATCGTATTAAAAACCATCATTAAGGCTAAATTTTTCATAAATTTTGACTACAAAATGAGAAAGAATGTAATAAGTTTGTATTAAGTATTCTGTGTGACAATTTGTGACGTCATCACTTGCTGTGTTTGAAGTTACGATACGGGTAAAATCAACACATCTGATAAAATTCTGTTTGAAAAAGAGAAATATGGAAATAAAAGATATTTTTCACATAAATCTCCATCTAAAAGATTGTTTACACATACAATTCACAGCTTGCTGATGCCACTGGAAGCGTTGACGTCATTTACCGTTTCCGACGCATATCGCTAGTTTGCGGGTCAGGCAGTTATTGAGGTCAGAAAGTAGGTCACGCATAGATATCTAATACTAACGAATAGTATTATGGTGCTTGATTCATACTTTAAGTTGACGTATAAATCTTATCTCATTCACGTTTTATACGACAATACGATTTTTTTATCAGTTGGTAGTGACTTACTTTTTTTGGACCACCCTGTATGTTGATGAGTGGAATGTGCAAAATGGCAAAGAACAGAACTTATGAATATTGAGTAGATTTATATATTAACAGTCGTATATTTAAAATACTTGAATGAAATTATGAAACTTTAGGTTGAACGGAATCTCACTTTAACGAAAGTCAACACTTGGTAACCGTTTATTTTCTACATTAAAATACAGTCAGCAGCAGCATTTTACACTCGATAGTAACGGAAATGCAAATTAACAAACTGCATGTGACAAAATCTTTTGTTATGTACAATACGGAAAAAATTACACGGGAGGTGATGGATTAAATAGTAAACGCACTCGACAAGAAATAACAGCGAAAAGTTACGTTATTTTACGTTAACATTTACAATTGGACAATGCATGCATACATAACTTCTGTTTGCACTGAAAGGTGACTGCTGTATCTGTTCACCACAACACAATGCACTGAAGACAACCACTGTATCACTACGACCACAATAGTATCCAGTATACTTAGGATATACCGAGAGGGAGATATCCTTTCATAAAATAAAAATTAAAACAATTCGTCGTAAGCAACAGGTGGCACAGTTATTGATTTTAGGACACGTCCAGATACTGCATATCTGTTGTTTATCATCTTGTTGTTTATCATCTTTAACGTGTAATGTGACCCAATGACTTCTAGTCCTTCAACGGGTTTGCTTACCATAAACAAAACACAAAATGACAGTATTCCATGTGCTGCAAGAAATCAGTACATGTTCATTTTGATTGGAACATAATAATGAACCGTACACACAAATTGCTAATGTAAGTAGCGTTTTGATGGTACGTGACGAATGTACAGTATAAAAGATTCACCATGCAAATTCACGACAGACATTAATAAAAAAACACGCTGAAAATTAGATGTCGCTTTGATCTGTTTTTTTGTGTGGAGATTATTGGTCAATGAAGAAGCTAATTGACTCCAGCCAAACGAAACACCAAAACAGCAACACTGAACAATAAACAGACAAATAAACGAACATTGTACACAACGTGAAATAAATCCTGATTCGATACCATTGACAACAATGTCACAAAATGGACTGATTTCTTACGGTTGACTGGGATTCAACTGCAGTTAGCAAGTAACATTGGCAGTCCAGCACAAGCATGTCAGCAACACAGAGAGTAGCTCATGTGACACAAACCGATAAGGTTCTCTAAAATAACTCGCATGTATATAAAAGTAAAGAACATCGACATTAATAAAAGCAGCTATTTTAGCACATCGTCTGATTTTGCATGATAAAACTTTCTAGGTCCTCAAATTCTTGTACATCGCACATCTCAGTAATATCTACGAAGTACCATCAATGCATTACATTACTGATACATGACTGTCCGGCTATATAATATCACCAAATATTGCTGGTAATACGTCAGCATTACGAAAAAGTATGCAGCAGCTCAAACATAATTCTTTTATCAAGAATCATTAACACGAATAATACCATCATTTGCTCAAACTGTTGTCACACAAAGCTACATGAACAACAAGCACTGTGCTGATACAAAAGGAATGCATAAACTCAAAAACACAAAAAAATATTACTCAACTGCAACAACAGGTTCAATTTCTGTACGAAGATGTGACCACGTAGAATGCAGAACAAACGGGTTAAGAGAAACTCAATAATGCACCGACTATAAAACATGCAGTGAAAAACCACAGCATAGTAACAGTGAAAGTGGTATAACTCAGACAAAATGTTTGATTACTACAAGAGTGATCTTCATGTCTCAGTTTTGCCATATTTTTGCAGAAACATTGTTGATTATCAAAGTAAAAAACAGATTTCTAAATGCTGACGAAGAACATTTCACTGGTTTCAACCTTATTATGACCAAATACCCATTTGAAATTCAGCAATTCACCACATACCCCCAAAATTTTTTGGCAGAAACGCTACAGTCCAGAACAGCTTTTATTTATGTTTGTGACATCACATTTATACTGGTTGTCCACTATGTAGCTTCTTAATGTTTGGTTTCACATTGCTGATTCAGACACGCATGATTATAAATGCAAAAAAAAGCACTTCCAAAATATCATATTCCATATCTTTAGCATACCTCGGCTTTGCAGTTTTGTGCCCAAAGGGGCGTGCGCACCCCCAGTTGGGAACCGCTGACTTAACATCAAATAAGCAGGTTGATGCAGACAGACATCATGATCCACACAATAATCACACCTAGACCTACGACAACCAACCCAAAGCACACATAAAACCGAACACCACAAGACACAAACAAGCCAATTACACAAAAAAAGCATAAAAACGAACCCGGTGAAAACCATTCATTTGCGACGTGCACAATAATATACACAACTGTTCTTGTAATCTACCTCTTACTCTGCAGCGTATGACCTCCAACTATGAATGTCACCTACCTGTATATCGGTACACGTATTGCTACAGGAAGTGGGAAATTTAACGTGCACTTGTTCAACTTATGCACAGTTAATATCCTGAAAATGTCATCAAAGTATGTGGAGCCACAATATAACACAAAGCAACTGTATTTTGTAAGAATACTGCTGAAAAACCAACAACTATAAGAAAACAAAAATGATCACAGCATCCAATGAAACCCAATCAAATATATTCCTCAAAACACTGAACGCATTTCACCGTAACTTCTCGTACCTTGCAATAAAAGAATTCTTGCTCACCTTAAAAGAAATTCGCAACCAAATCACTGCAATGGAAAAGCTGCAGTGTTTTTCGGTCAAAAGTTTGCAGTTAAAAATTGACACAGTCACACAACTCAATTCGAACTCCAGCCGCCAAAACCTAGCTTACTCGCAAATCATTGCTTGCAACAACTGCAATTGCTTCTGTTAACGAGACAAGTGATAGTATCTGAGCATGCAAACACCTCAGAAACTTGACTCCCAATCAGTGCGGACATCAAAACTGCAACGAATACGAAAACTAGCAGCCGAGTGAGTAAGTTCTATGGTAGGTTTTCACTGAATTCCTACGCCTGTCAACACATTGGCAATTGAAACATAATCGACTGATTGATTGACTGGGGTTTAGCTGCACTTTCAGCACAGTAAGGCTATCGTGCCTTAAAAATTTACAGTTTAGTTAAAAGGTTCACATCAGTAAGATAGTTGAAAATATTACAATATTACATAATCAATGTGAACTTAGAGGCCACTATAATTGCAGCATATCTGCTTTTAAACGCTAACTCATAATAATACACATAAAACATGCAGTTATGATGACATATAATGGGCATCGGTCAACTCAACAAAAAGTCAACTCATCACATGTGACAAACTGACTGTCTAGTATTTAGGGCTAGGGTTTGATGCTTATGAATCCGCATGTACAACATCCGATGTCCACTTTTCTGAGGTTGCAAGTGATGACTTGACTGTATTCAAATAAAAGCCTATCAAATATTGTAAACAAAAAAACTCACGTGGAGAATACAAAAATGGACCGCTATGGTTCCAGATGTAACATTCTGGCATTAGTAGCGAAGTGTCAAGTTATCAAGACTACATACGATCCATTTGAAACAATTTAAATATCTACTGATTACAAAAAACATGCACATAAAGTTGCATTTACAGGGGACTAAATGTGTAACAACATCGAAAGAATGTTCAGGCATCAGTACGTTGAACTGCACGAGGACTCGCCCACAATTGGCACTACACTAAACTGGGAAGAACAGAGTAATGTGATGGTGTCACAAAGAGTAATTAACTTTTATAATGATGGCAATAACATTATAAAAAATCATTTTTGTCATCACTGCACAACAAGCAAAACTGTTTTGAAACAATTACTAGCACATGTGCAAATAGTGCACAACTTGTGTTTTTATACAAATGAATAAGACAGTAGAAGGATACACTTTTGTGACTAATTTGGGCTGAAACAATATTTACTGTCGTGTCCACAGGTGTAAGTGGAACACAGTAACATTTGTGAGCGACCCTCGGTACAAGACGGACATCAAAAAGCACAGACAATCGCAGTATGTCTTACGACGTCAGAAACATCCACAGCTATCACCAACGTTAAGGCATACGTTACACTGACAGTCCTTAATGATACCGACACATATCAAAGTACACCTGCAGAACGGGCAGCAGTTACAAAGAGTATAAAGCCTCTAGTAAAAATGCACGGACTACAATGGCTGGTTTGACGGACCGTGGCGGCCGACGCTCAGTCGTACATGTCGTGGTCCGGGTTCAACGCTTTCATATAACCGATTTTCTTGTTTGTTGACGACGGTGGCGGCATGCGTTTCGTTTTGTCGATGTAGAATATCTCCGGATCTTGCGACTTGCGATGGACGTGGTAGACGCAGAACATGACGAGCAGCACGATGCAGAGTAGCACAATAACAGATGCACCGATTACACCTGCGGATGAATCGGCACACACATCAAGTGAGCGAATGAGTTCACCACCCGACCAGACACAGTTTCGGTCTAAACTTGAAAAAACATCTCAAGACTGAACTGTTCCCACTATCCTATGCTCATATTTAGACATCATGTTCTACAAAATTCCACTTTTATTTCACTTCAATTTCTCTATTCACTCCTTGATTCTTTTTTAAATAACTTACTGTCAAATGCCTCCATCCGTATCTTGTAGGAGGCACTCGACAAATTTATCTAGATTGATTGACAATTTCAGGGGTATTCTTCACAGCCAAATGCAAGACAACACTAAACAATACAAAAACACACACACAACACAAGATACAAATTAATAAAACCAAATGATAAAGATACAAAAACAAGCTGCCCTGGTTTAGTCGACTCTTAAGACACTCGGCGGGCTTATTCTATTGTTCTGGAGGTCACACGAAGCATCGCAGAGCAATCAGTAATCTCCGCACTGTGAAAAAGTCATTTTTGCATCGTTCGGCTAACAATAACCCAAATTAAGACCTACCAATATAGAACACGTCACGTCCCTCAAGCAAGTCACATAATTTGCATTTCGGTTTTAAAAATCTCCAAAGCAGCCCTCAAGTAAAGTTAACACTCGCGTTATTCTCCACAAAAGGAAATGTGCATTTAATGCCGCATGGTGTATGATTTTACGTACCTGCAAGAATGCCTGGTTTAGCAATGATGGAATCTCCGATATCTTCAAGTGACATTTTTCGGAGTATAGGCTCGCTGATCTGATCAGGCCTCTCGACATCGTTGCTGTCAATCTCAGGTGGGACGAACCTCTCCGGCTCTGCACACAACAGCTGCACTGAGTACCCGACGTTCACAAACCAGGGTTCAAAAAACCCGGTTTTTAAAAAAGCCCAACTCATTTGGCTGTAAAAAAAACGTTTTTTAAACCTGGAGTAAACCCTGGCTTTAAAAAAAATGATTTTGGGGACATTTTATTGAGTTTTGAGGGGTTTTAAAATATGCCACACCAATGGGTTTTGGAGGTTTTACTGTTTTGGGTCAAGTTTTTTATTTGAATTGGGATTGCTAAATGCTGTTCACTTAAAATAATGAATAAATGCGACTTCATTCTGCTCCAGCTAGCTCTGCTTCATTGAATGCATATTCTCCACATTTGGACATGTGTGGTCCACGCAGCACAATAGCTTGGGTCATGACAAATCTGAGAAACTTGTTACAGCATACCATTATCTCCATCATGACAATGATGAACCTCATTGGTAGACTAGTCTATAGCTGGAATGACTGTAATGATATGACTGAAAATTACTGCTATGTGCAGCATGCTAAGATTTTGACAATAAACTGGAGCTGAGTTCAGTCTGGAATATCGAAAAATGTGCAAACTCTTTAGTTAAAAGATTCAGAAGCTTCATCCACAATAAATTGTATAAAATGTTTTGCTACTGCAGAACAGAAACTAAAAGTGAGTTATTTTTAGGTGGGTTTGCCCCAAAAAAGCCGGTGGGTTTTTGGGTACATACCTGGGTGTCTGAACCCTGTCACAAACACGTGGCATTCTATGCCATTTTGTTCACCTATCGACCTATTTCACTGGACCAAACATTCCACAAAGGGCCTGTGATCACGTTTTCTCACTGCAGCTTACTACACATATCTAAATTCGCTCTGCACCATAGATGATAATACTTATTGTTTATGGCTTGCGAGCACAAAGCTGTAGGCACCAAAAATTAAAGCTATTATTAGTCCAGACCCACCTGTTCCAACTTTCCTAAAGTTACTGACATCTGTGGCTGAAGCACGTTTTAACATCGTTAGGAGCCCATATAGCGACTCCTCCACATTATGGTGCCCTATAAATTGCCACATTAATATTGTTGCCAATTCAATCAGTAGCCTAACTTTGTGGAAGTCTTTACCAAATTGTCTTTGTGATCTAATACGAGTTCTGCCAGTTTTAGGAAACTACTTGAAATTGAATTACTTGCGACTTTAAACGCATTCTGTGCACTAGATTCTGCGATACATAAATCCACAGCCGACACAGTAACAATATGATCACTGCCACGAGTCGACAACCAGACAAATGTTATGCAGTGAGACGCAAGGAAACCAACCGCTTGGAAATTGATCGATTTTGTTGCTAGGCTCGTCTCTATCAGTACTTGTAGACGGTGCTGTAGTGGTAGTGGCGCGAGTTGTGAAGCGATGCGGAACCACTTTGACAGGTGTGCTGTGTGACGGTTCATCCAACGTCCGTAACTTCGTATTCACTGTGCACAATTAGTTTGCAACAGTAAGTGAGTATATGTTCATTTGCCAAAACAAAACAGACTGAATGACACACTATATACAAACAATGATTTAAAAATGATAAATAGTAAAAACATGAATGGCTGTCAACACATAGACACAAAAAATCACGTGATATAGTCCTAAAATGCTATTATTAATTATGCTAGCTAAACTTCAGCATCTGATTGATAAACGAAAAACTGAACAAAGCATAATGTCACTATCAGAGTTGCCAGGCCATCTCTCTGTGGTTCGACACACACAGTAGTGGCGATGGTCAATGTAGATGGCCACTCTGGGGTTCTGTATAGCAGTAGACCCACTGACAGAACTGCTGACTTGCTGAAGTTGATTAAAAGAGCTGGCTATTAATTTGAGCTGACATGGACCTATGCTTCTCTAATTCAGTCTAACTCTTGGCAGCTTAAAAACCAAAAATGGGAAGAGCTCCCATGCAACAAACTCAATAGTCTATACAAAAACTTTATCTTCGGTAAAAACGGGACTGATTATCGAGATTGCATGCAACAAGTCCTACCGCTGAAACGTGTACAGTCCGGCATTGATGGAACTCTCTGCCGAGATCCGACCAGCTCCAGACCCTCCACTCGGTCGACACACCAACACTCGCCGCTACTGCTGTGACACTGCAGCACCTCGAAGTGTCCGTCGTCAGTGCATCGTGGAATAAACGCGCCAATCACGCGGCCAAAGCTGGACTGCTCAACAACCTGCTGACGACGCATCTCACACATGCTCAGCGCTGGCAGTTTTTCTACAAAACAAAAAGCCAACACAGTATAAACTTCAAGTCATCGATATGAGACAAAGTCTCACACAAGCAAACCATCAAAAGCAACATGAGGGCAGACAAGCATTAGTATCTTCCAGCAATTCAGATGGTAACCAGACTATTCGCCGACAAACCAACTAAAAGCCAGTAAATTTACAGACTGGTCAACTTATGGAAATGATTGTGCAAAATATGACACAAAAAATTGGGGTGAGATGATCGCTCTAAATGTCACTGCTAAAACCTACATGACTCCGAACTCAACAATTGACGAAGCATCCAAGTTGTCTAATCTGCAAACTCATGGACTGGATGATTTGCACTCTAATCAACTCGCAGACAACAAATCTTTTAAAATCACATTTAGAGCGGTCTTTATTCCAAATATTTCTGTGGAATATTTCATGGAGTAAATCGGTCCATGAATCGTCCAGTTTTGGAGATGATCAGTCCACCACTTGACTGACCGCGAGTCAGTTTGTTGGCAAATTGTCGGGTAAGCCATTGCAACCATCCAGCCATTCGCTGCAAGAATCAATAAACCATATATATAAGCTTAGCCAATTATACCTCCAGAAGACTCCTCTTCGTCACCATCACCTGACTGATCATCAGCCTCATCATCGGCATCATTTCCACTACCATCAACCTGAAACTGGGCCTCGTCATGCTCAGCATCAATATCAATCACATCCGACATCAGTTGACCTCTATCTCGTGCTCTGCCAGAGTAAACCCACTGAACAGCCAAACAGACACAAATCAGATGCAACTTTAATGAAATCATCAACTCAGCATGTGCTGTATTAGAAACCACTCCAAAACAATTCAAAACACCAAATCTGGTTAGACTTACTGGCATAAAAGCCAGAATAATATGCATAGTCAAATAACATAGGCCTACACTGCCATACAGTTGTATGACCTGTGTAATTCAAACTAAAACTGAGGCTCTGTGTTATTTTGGTAACTGGACAATTCGTTGACAAACCAATTCATGTGACAGTTGCAGACTGCTCGATTCACAGACTAGTCAACTTTCAGAAAAGTTTGATGTAAAATTTGGAGTAAATAATCACTCTAAATGTTATTTCTGGTAGATTTTTATTTTAACACTTTCAATAGTCAATAGGGTTTAGGGTTAGATTTCGGTGTAGACTTAGTGTACAAACTTATATAGTCTATTCATGATTTTTAATAAGTTGCTGCCAGCAAGATGACTAGTCCAAGAGTTAACCAGTCTGCGACTTAACTGACCTCGGGTTGGTTTGTTGGTGAATTGTCCAGTAAAAGTAAGCATTATTTTTCGTCTGTGACAGACGAAAAATTAGGACTTACTGGCACTATATCTGTATTTTAACCAAAATACGATCCACACATCCACATTTTACCCATGGCCGCAAAAAAGACACCCTCTATAACCCTGTTTAGCCCATATTCACTCTATGTCTTCAGGATACATACCGGTAATGTTTAGACATCGAAGGTTACCAATGGAAGGCCACAACTAAATACAGAGAATTACAATAATCTTTCCAGGTAACAGGACAATTCGCCGACAAACTATCTCGTGGTCAGTCAAGTCGCGGACTGGTCAACTCGCAGACTAGTCAACAAGCTGAAATTTTTGACTTAAAATTTAGAGTATAAATTACTCTCAGTGTGATATAGGTATATTACACTACTTTCACATGGTCAAAAAATTCGATACAGTTATGGTTATACATTTGGTTAAGTTTAGTGCACAAAAATAGTGTAGTAATTCCACAATTTTCAAACATTCGCTGTCAGCGAGTTGACCAGTCCATGACTTGACTGACCGCGAGTTGGGTTTATCGGCGAATTGTCCAGTAACGGCAAAGTGCATTTTCTGAGAGGTTGTCTAATCCGTGATTCAGTGAACATTTGTGAACAACGATACCATGATAACAGGTAACATGATGGTAACAGGACAATTCGCGGTAACAGTGCAGACAAGCTCCGCCACCACATATCTGTTGCTTATTCAGGAGAACTTGTTCTGCTGAATAAGCAATAGATAAAGGGTGGCGGAGCTTGTCTGAATTGTTATCCAATTCGCCGACAAACCAACTCACGGTCAGTCTAAGTCTCAGATTGGCCAACTTGTGGACTAGTCAACTCGCAGAAATGTTTGACTTAAAATTTGCAGTAAATCAATGCTATAAATGTTATTTTTGGTAGAGTACTCTATTGAATACTTTCAATAGTCGATAGGGTTTGGGTTAGGTTTTGATTCGGGCAGTGTACAAAGTGTGGTCTTTACGTGATCGTGATTTATAAAAAAGTTGCTGTCAGCTAGTTGACCAGTCCACGACTTGTCTGACCACGAGTTGGCTTACCGGCGAATTCTCCAGTAATCAACACGACAATTTGCTGACAAACCAACTCACGGTCAGTCAAGTCGCAGATTGGCAAACTCGTTTTGGGTAGACTACAGTATATAACACTTTCAACAGTCGATAGGATATAGGTTATGGTGGTATCAGTGTAGTTTAGGTGCGCCACCATAGACCTGATGCTTATTCAGCAGAACAAGTTCTACTGAATAAGCGACAGATCTATGGGGGCGCACCTAAACTACACTGATACCGTTATGGTTAAGGTTATGGTCAAGGATAGTGTTTATGTTAAAGTTAGGAGCACCTTTCATTTCTTTTTGGATCATCGCATCATTGCATGAATGATCATTAAACAGCGAGCCCCATTTTCCAATTTACGAGTACAATTACCTTCTGTCTAGCAGCTAACGTTAAGCTCAAAGCGCTCAACAAAGCATATAAGAGCAACGCTAGCTTCATTTTAGTTCAAGCTGCCTTAATTTCAATACCCTTCCTCCAATACTGCCTTCGAAGTAGAAAATTCAGAATATCTTCAGAAAACTTCTAACATTACAGGCTATTCATTCTAATTTTGAAATCATTCCGCTAAATTTCCGAAATAGTACATCCGCATTAGAAAGTAGGACGACTGCAATAATTTTTCTCGTGGTTAATTTCGCATACCATGTGGTCATTACAGCTAAAAAATAATTCAATGAATACATGGAAATGAACAAAAATATTTATAATCTGAGTGGAATAGATTTACTTTCTTGGAATTCGACGGCTCACTCAGCAAGTGCGTGATACCCCAAGAACTAGTTCCGAACGTCTCTATGGTGATGTCATGTCAACAGAGCTATCTATGTAAACAAGCATGGCATCGGATCAGGGAAATGTGGATTGTAAACGTGATGAAAATACATTCGATGATAAAAATGAAACAGTTCCGTTAATAAAATACGAATGTACGTATCAAAACACTTAGCTACTAAGATGGATTTGGTATTTCGTTAGTACGAGGGACTGACAGTGAATGGATGTTAGACAATGAGTCACTTCACCATAGTATATATATAGTCTGGGACTAGTATGCTCACGTGGGCTTTGTTGTGATTCCGCCTAGGACGGTGGCGCCCCTAGCGGCCAGCGGGCTTGCAGTAGCACTTACTCAGCAGCAGACGTTGTAGAGATGCTGTAAAGATGTCAAATAATTACTGTAGTGCTGTTAATTGCAATAATAGGAGGAAGAATTGTCCTGAAAAGTCTTTTTATAGATTTCCCAAGCATTCTGTAAAGGCATGGTGTATTTCTTATAACACAGTCGCGTTTTAATAACAGTTTAGCGACCTAAACGAATGTGCAATCATTCACAGTTCACCGCTTGGTCTTGGTTTGCTGCATGTAAATGAACAGTAAGTGAAAAACCGTGTGTGTATATTAATAATTATACAGTGGATCACTTGATACGTGATATTTTAAAGGGGAGCTGGGGTTTCCTTATCACTAGCTTAATAAATGCCTCAATTTCCAAAAGGAAACTTTTCGAAAGATGTGTCTTAATTCCACGACTGGTTTAGGCATCCTTGCATACAATAGACATGTGCCGATATATATCGCCAATATCACGATCCACCATATCGGCATATTTTGGCGTATCGCCATATCGCGATATTTGTTGAACTATTGGCGATTCGCTTTCACGATACTGAAAGCCGGTTGTGGCCAGTTGTGGTGGCCAATTGGTTGTGGCAAGCAAAAGATTACCTCCGAACGCTCACACAGGCGGGCGCAACAGGTCTGGAATTCATTAACCACAACTCACGTT
>Ga0209568_1000539_pt1 | contig 13372 bp, 14 predicted proteins | sample WorMetOlspDAHAB2_FD_187406 | JGI IMG/M metagenome (GOLD analysis project Ga0209568, IMG submission 187406) | Marine gutless worms symbiont microbial communities from Max Planck institute for Marine Microbiology, Germany - Olavius sp. DAHAB.2... ...
AACGCCAACAAGCGACGCGCCTGGTTGGCGTCCTCCGAACCCCTGGCAAGGCGTCGCAGGGTCGATCCGTCGTAGTCCGAGCGAAGGGGAATGGCCAGGCCCATGGGAAACTCCTCTACCGTTTCCCACCCTTTGAATCACGCCATCCATCAACAAGCCGTTAATGAGTCACGATCAATGCAGCTCGGTATAAGTAATTCCGAGCAGTTCTCGATCGGCAGATTTGACTCGATAAAATACGACGAAAATTGCGGATATCATTGATTCAATTGAATGATTCTCTACGAAATACCTTGACACCCGCGGCCTGCCCAGATATCTTTCACCGTGCCAGGCAATCTTGAACGTGTTTCTTCTGAGTCGACGTGGATTGGCGAAGTAATCGAGATCGGTCACATCGGATGTTGTTGAGAGGAATACTCGCCTTTTCCGTTGTCGCGCTTGTCGCCCTGGTGTCGGCACGCCTCGTTGTCTCGCCACCGTCGGATTCTCTTTCCGGCGACAATCTGTCGACCTTGGCCCTGGCTCCGATTTCTCTTGGCAACCCAGCCGCGGCGGCAAATCTTCGACTGCGTCACCCGGCCACACCGACCGACCCCGTCGTCGGACCGCAGCCATATCGTCAGCGACTGCGCGCCGAACCGGGAGATACCCTCGCCGGTATCCTGGTCAGCGCCGGCGTCTCCCGGGCCAATGCCAACGCGGTGATTTCGGCCCTGCAGGATCACTTCGATCCGCGCAAGTTCCGGGCGGGACAGGAACTCACCCTGACGCTGCAGCCGGAAGCGGAAACCGACGAGAGCGTCCGCCTCGTCGCCTTTAAGATGCCGCTGGCCTTTCCGCATCGCGTCTCCGTATCGGCGGATACCAACGGCCAGTTCCGGGCCACCAAACACACATTGAAAACGGAACGGCAAACCGCGCGGGCCGAAGGCGTCGTCAAGACGAGCCTGTATGCCGCCGCCGTCGAAGCCGGGGTCCCGATTCCGGTGATCGCCGAAATGATCCGCGTCTACTCGTGGGACGTGGATTTCCAGCGCGACACCCAGTCCGGCGACCGCTTCTCGCTGATGTACGAGACCATCGTCGACGACCGCGGCCGGTTCCTGCGGTCCGGCGATGTCGTTCACTCGACCCTGACGCTCAGCGGCAAACCGCACACCCTCTATCGCTTCACCACCGACAAGGGTGGCATCGACTATTTCGACGAAAAGGGACAAAGCGCCCGCAAGGCCCTGCTGCAGACGCCGATCGACGGTGCACGGCTGTCGTCAGGCTACGGCCGCCGGCGCCATCCCATCCTCGGCTACTCGAAGATGCACCGGGGTGTCGACTTCGCCGCGCCGCGGGGAACGCCGATCTACGCCGCCGGCAACGGCACCGTCGACTACGTCGGACGCAAGGGCGGCTACGGCAAGTACATCCGCATCCGCCACAACGGCACCTATTCGACGGCCTATGCCCATCTCAGCCGTTACGCCAAGGGCATGCGCCCCGGCAAGCGGGTCCGCCAGCGCCAAGTGATCGGCTACGTCGGTTCCACCGGCCGCTCGACGGGACCGCACCTGCATTACGAGATCCTGCGTGGCGGCCGCCAGACCAATCCGCTCCGGGTAAAGATGCCGTCCGGGCGCAAGCTCGCCGGGAAGGAGCTGGAGCGGTTCCTCGCCCATGCGGCCGAAGTCGATCGCCGGTTTGCCGCTCTCGCAACGCCCGACACCGTCGCCGACGCCAGCACTTAGAACAAGCGGACGCCGTAGATCGGCGGCAAGGTCAGCGACACGGTGGTTCAACTATCGCCGCCGTCCTCACTGATCCACAGCCCTCCCGTGGTCGAGCCCATGGCCAGCGTCCGTCCATCGGCGCTGACGTCGAGCCCGTGGCGGTAGACGAGGTCGTAGACCGGCGGCGCGGGAAACCCTTCGGTCAGCGTCTCGAAGCTGGCGCCGCCGTCGCGGGTCCGCGTCACCACGAGGCGGGCGTCGACGGGGTAGCGCTTTTCGTCGGCCGTTGCCGGCACGAACCAGGCGGTGTCGGCGTCTTCCGGATGAACGGCGACGGCAAAGCCGAAATCGGAAACGGCGACGCCGTCGATCCGGGACCAGCTTTCGAGGCTGTCGGTGGAGCGGTAGACGCCGGCATGGTGCTGAACCCAGAATCGTTCGGGCTGCGCCGGGCACCGGACGAGCCGGTGTGGGTCCTGGATGGCCGGATCTTCGGCCCGTTCCGGCGGCACGTAAGGCGCCTTCATGCCACGCGTCCGCGCGGACCAGGTGTCGCCGCCGTCCTCGCTCAGCCACACGCCACCGCAGGAGACGGCCAACGCGATCCGTTGGCTGTCGCGGGGATCGATAGCGATGGAATGGATGCCCGGATCGTCGTAGCCGCCGCCGAACCAGTCGGCACGTTCCGGCAGGCCCCAAAGGCCACGGACGAGCGTCCACGAGTCACCGCGGTCGTTGGAGACGAAGAGCCCGCCCGGGATCGTCCCGGCCCAAAGGGTATCGGGCGCGTCCGAACCGGCCGCCTCCAGGGCCCACACCAACGATACCGCCGGCCCGTCCCCGTCGGCCCCGCCGGTGTCGGCAGGAAACGCCGGCATGGCGATCTCGTCCCAGGTCGCGCCGCCGTCGCCCGAGCGGTGCAGCTTGCAGCCGAAGTGGCCGTGGGCCGGCGCCGCGTACAGATGGCCGTCGCGTCTGTCGTGCAAGGCCATCGGGACCGGCACACCGAGAAAGGCTTCATGGGAGACCGACCAGCCGGCGGTCTCCCGCGCATAGACGAACAGGCCCTTTCGGGTGCAGACCAGCAGGCGCTCGCTCATCGGGCCGTCCTCCCTGGCATGTGATCAGACGCGCCGCCGGACAACGCCTGCATGACGTGAATCTCGGATTCCGCGGCGACCGACCCCTCGAGGCGGTCGCCCCGCGGCAGCAGTTCGCCATCGACGAACACCGCGACGTGGTGCCGCAGCGCGCCGCGATCGTCGAGGATGTAGCCGCTGAGCCGAGGGAATGCGGCGAACACGTCCTCGAGCGCGGCGCGGACCGTCGCGGCTTCGCTGGTCACGGGAGCGGTGGGAGCAACGTCGCGGAGATGCTGGGTGAATAGGATCGTCGGCACCGTGCGCTCGCCTCCCCGTCAGACGCAGATCGGGATGATGGGCGATCGGAACGGCGGCGGCAAGCCGGCGTGAACCGGTTGCGCCGCCGCATCCCGTCGCCTACGTCTGGGATGCATGATCCCCTTTCGCACGACGATCAGCGCCGATCGATCTCCGGTGATGACGATGAGCCTGATCGTCGTCAACATCGCCGTGTTCTTCGTCCATAGGGGACTGTCGCCCCGCGAGGCGATGGGATTCCTCTACTCCTACGCCCTGGTCCCGGCCATCTATACCCATCCAACCGTGGCCCGCGATCTGGGCCTTGAGCCGACGAACCTGCTGCCGCTGATCAGCAACACCTTCCTGCATGGCGGCTACCTTCACCTGATCGTCAATCTGTGGACGCTCTGGCTCCTTGGCTTGCCCATCGAGGACCGCCTCGGCCCCTGGAGATTCCTGCTTCTCTATCTGCTGTGCGGGCTGGCGGGGAGCGTGCTGCATCTCGCGTTCAATCTGAACTCGGTGGTGCCGACGCTGGGGGCGTCTGGCGCCGTCGCCGGCGTGCTCGGTGCGTTCACCGCATTCTTCCCCCGCGCCAAGATCGCGCTGGTGCAGCCGATCTTTTTCCTGCCGCTGGTGTTTCACCTGCCGGCAGTGGTGTTCACGGCGCTGTGGTTCGCGTTGCAGTTGGTGCAGGGTGTGTTGGCGGCGGGAGCCGCCCCGACCGCCACCGGCATTGCCTGGTGGGCGCACATCGGCGGCTTCGCCGCCGGACTCGCACTCGTGTGGAGGAAACGCCGGCCCCAAGGGGAGGGCGGACCCTGGACCCGCTAGCGGGTATGGAAAGTGGCTACCCGTTGACGGCGCGGGGCGCTTCGCGCAGGCCCCAGTATTCCGGCGGGATGTCCCGCATCGAAACGATGCCGACCAGGCGCTCGCCCTGAACCACCGGCAGGTGGCGGAATCCCCCGTCAATCATCAGGTGCAGGGCGTCGACGATGGTCGCATCGGCGGCGATGGTCTGCGGCTCGGCGGTCATCACATCACCGAGGCGAGTCGCATCCTCGTCGATATCGCCGGCAATGACCCGGTTCATCAGATCGCGTTCGGTGAAGATGCCGACGAGTCGTCCCTTCTCGGTCACCGGCACCGCGCCGATGCGGTGCTGGGCCATGACCTTGGCCGCGGCGCGGACCGTCGTTCCCGGCTGCAGGGTAACGATGTTCTGGGCCCCGATGATGCTGTGGATCGTTCGTTCGTGCATGGCTCCCCTTGCCCCAAGCTCTCTCCCAGGCATTCAGGTTCCGCGTCACCCGGGAGATGGGCCACACGCCTAACCGGCCCGCGGCGAAATGTCGAGGTACAATTCGTCGTGCCCGGGTTGCATCCCGTGCAGGGCGGCGCAGACAACAGCCCGGCCGCCCCAAACGCCTGACCAGTCTACTGGGCGAGCTTCTCCGCCTTTTCGCGCAGCGCCTTGGCCGCGACCGCGGCTTCCTCGGCGGCTTTCTCGGCCATCTCGGCGGCCTCTTTCGAAGCGTCGTCGGCCATCTCTTCCGCCTTCTCGGCCGCCGCCTCGGCTTCCTCCTGAGCCCTCTCGGCCATCTGCTCGGCTTCGCGCGCGGCCTGCTCGGCCATCTCCTTCGCTTTCTTGGCGGCGGCGTCCATCATCTTGCCTGCGCTCCCCAGCGCCTTCTCGGCGGCGCCAGCGGCCTTCTCCGATTCCTTCTCGACCTTGGACGCCGAGTCGTCGTCGCCGCAGGCGGCAAGGAGCCCGACGGACATCAAGGCGACAACAAGAAAACGTGCAAAACGCATGACTACTCCTCCATGTCGATACCTGTCCGCGCGCGGACGAGAGTTGGATGTCTTGTAGGCGGGAACCTGTGGCAACATCAAGGCAGAGGTGACGCGTACGAAGCGCCGACGGGTCGTCTACGCCGCCTGGGCCTTTTCGCCGTTGATGACGAGCGCGCCGTCGCCGGCCGTGACGTGGACAGTGTCGCCTTCGTTGATCCGGCCTTCGAGGATCTGGCTGGCCAGCGGGTTTTGCAGCGAGCGCTGGATCACCCGCTTCAGCGGCCGGGCGCCGTACACCGGATCGTAGCCGGCATTCGCCAGCCACTCGCTGGCCGCGCCGTCGAGATCGAGATCGATGCGGCGTTCCGCCAGCAGCGCCCGCAAACGTCCGAGCTGGATGGCGACGATGGCGCCCATGTGTTCGGGGAACAACCGGTGGAAGAGGATGATCTCGTCCAACCGGTTGAGGAACTCGGGGCGAAACGCCGCGCGCACGACGGCCATCACCTCTTCGCGCACTTCATCCGAATCGTGGCCTTCCTCCTGGGTGGCGAGGATGTCGCCGCCGAGGTTGGAGGTCAGCACGATGATCGTATTGGTGAAATCGACCGTGCGGCCGTGGCCGTCGGTGAGCCGGCCGTCGTCGAACACCTGCAGGAGCACGTTGAACACGTCGGGATGGGCCTTCTCGACCTCGTCGAACAGCACCACCTGATAGGGCCGCCGACGCACCGCCTCGGTCAGCGCGCCCCCTTCGTCGTAGCCGACGTATCCCGGCGGCGCACCAATCAGCCGCGCCACCGAATGCTTCTCCATGTATTCGGACATGTCGACCCGGATCATCGCCGTCTCGTCGTCGAACAGGAACTCGGCGAGCGCCTTGCACAACTCGGTCTTGCCGACGCCGGTGGGGCCGAGGAACAGGAAGGTGCCAATGGGGCGGGCAGCGTCCTGAAGCCCGGCACGCGCTCGGCGGACCGCATTGGCGATGGCGACCAGCGCCTCGTCCTGGCCGACGACGCGGCCGCCAAGTACGTCTTCCATCCTGAGGAGCTTGTCGCGCTCGCCCTCGAGCATCTTGTCCACCGGCACGCCGGTCCAGCGCGAGACGATGGCGGCGACGTGCTCGGCGGTGACGGCCTCCTCGAGCATGCGGTGCTGTTCGGCTTCCTCGGCCTCCTTGAGCTTCTGCTCGAGCTCCGGAATGCGGGAATACTGTAGCTCACCGGCCTTTTCGTAGGCGCCTTCGCGCATGAACCGATCGACGGCGATCCGCGCCTGCTCCATCTCCTCCATCAGCTTGGTCGCACCGGCGAGCGCTTCCTTCTCGGACCGCCACTGGCCGGTGAGGTCTTCGGAACGTTTTTCCAGATCGGCGAGCTCGGTTTCGAGGGTTTCCAGCCGCGTTTTTGACGCGCTGTCGGACTCTTTCTTCAGCGCCTCGCGCTCGATCTTGAGCTGGATGATGCGGCGGTCGAGTTCGTCGATCTCCTCGGGTTTGGAATCGACTTCCATGCGAAGACGGCTCGCGGATTCGTCCATCAGATCGATGGCCTTGTCCGGCAGGAAGCGGTCGGTGATGTAACGGTTCGACAGCGTCGCCGCGGCGACGATGGCACTGTCGGTGATGCGCACGCCGTGGTGAAGCTCGTACTTCTCCTTGAGCCCGCGCAGGATGGAAATGGAGTCCTCGACCGTCGGCTGGGAGACGAACACGGGCTGGAACCGCCGCGCCAGGGCGGCATCCTTTTCGACGTGCTTGCGGTATTCGTTGAGCGTGGTCGCACCGATGCAGTGGAGTTCGCCTCGGGCAAGGGCGGGCTTCAACAGGTTTGACGCGTCCATCGCTCCCTCGGCAGCGCCGGCACCAACGATGGTGTGCATCTCGTCGATGAACAGCACGACCTCGCCTTCGCATGCGACGGTCTCGTTCAGCACGGCCTTCAGGCGTTCCTCGAATTCACCGCGGAACTTGGCGCCAGCAACCAGCGCCCCGAGGTCGAGAACCATCAGACGCTTGTCCTTCAACGTCTCCGGGACGTCGCCGCTAACGATCCGCTGGGCCAACCCCTCGACGATGGCCGTCTTGCCGACACCGGCCTCGCCGATCAGCACCGGGTTGTTCTTGGTCCGGCGTGAAAGCACCTGGACAGTGCGGCGGATCTCTTCGTCTCTGCCGATGACAGGATCGAGCTTGCCTTCGGCGGCGGCGGCGGTGAGGTCGCGGGCGTATTTCTTCAGCGCGTCGTAGCTGTCCTCGGCGGTGGCCGAGGTCGCCGCGCGTCCCTTGCGAACCTCTTCGATGGCGCCGTTCAGTGCCTGCGGCGTGATGCCGGCGTCGGCCAGGGCCTTCGCTGCCGCGGTACCGGCAGCCAGGGCGAGCGCCAGCAACAGCCGTTCGGCGGTGACGAAACTGTCGCCGGCCTTCTCGGCGATCTGCTCGGCTTGTTCGAATAGCTTGGCGGTTTCAGGGGCGAGGTAGATCTGCCCGGCGCCCGCCCCCTCGACCTTCGGAAGTTTGGCGAGTTCGGCTTCGGTATTGGCCAATGCCTTTTTCGGATCGCCTCCGGCCGCACGGATGAGGTTGGCGGCCAACCCCTCCTTGTCGTCGAGCAGCACCTTGAGGATGTGCAGCGGCGCGAACTGCTGATGGCCCGAGCGCAGTGCGAGTGTCTGCGCCGACTGGATGAACCCGCGAGACCGCTCTGTATACTTCTCGAATTCCATGACCCGGAAACCCCTCTGCGACCGGGCCGCGCGCCCCGCACATGCGCAGGCGCAAGACCCCTCGATTACTCCGGTTTCTCAAGGAAAATATGGGTGGAATCGGCGGCCGTGCAAGCGGCTCGCCGTTCCCGGAACTGCGGTATGAATGTCAGATATCGCCGATGGTAACGACGACGTCGCTGCCGTCCTGGGTGATCTGGTATTCCTTGCCGGCCCCCAGGACGGTGTCCTCCAACGTCACGCGGACCTGGCTCGAGCCTGATCCGGCGGTGAACCGCTCGTCCCCGCCGACAGTCGTGTGGGAGACTTGGCCTTCGGTGAAGCCTTGGAATATCAGACGATCGCCTTCGATGAAATCGGTGGTCGCGTTGTTGTTGCCGTCGCCGGCGGCAAACAGGAAATCATCGTTGCCGCTGCCGCCGGTCAAGGCGTCGTTGCTGGTGCCCCCGACGAGCGTGTCATTGCCGTATCCGCCCAACAGAACGTCGTTGCCGGAATCCCCCTGCAGCGTGTCGTCGCCGGCGCCGCCATCCAGATTGTCGTTGCCGGCCTCGCCATAGAGCCAGTCGTTGTATGAGCCGCCGCTGAGCGTATCATTGCCGGCGCCGCCGAACAGCTCATGCCGTCGCCGCCAAAGAGCGCGTCCTGCCCGGCAAGGCCGTTGAGCGTGTCGTTGCCGCCAAAGCCAAACAGTGTGTCCTTGCCGCCTGTGCCAACCAAGTTGTCATCGCCGGCCCCGCCAACGACGGTCGTCGAGTTCCCGCCACCTTGAGAATCGTCGTGGTCATCATCGGGGTCCGGATCGCTCGAGCTCTTGGCCCCTGCAAGTTTCTTCGCTTGCCCTGGCGACAAGAACCCGTCTTCGAACGGCTTGCCCTGGGGGCCTTTGGCCGCCTGCGCGGCATCGACATAGTCGCCGACCGTCACGATGTCGTCGCCGGGACTCGAGGACGCGTCTGCATTGCCCGCATCGCCGCCGGTATCGTCGGCGCCGTCTTCCGCGTCTTCACCGTTCTGGTCCTGGCGGGCGATCGAGCTTCGCCGAGACGCGACGGAGGCGAGGTCGCCGGAGACCGGATCAAAACCCGATCCGTAGAGATTGCCCATGTCCCCGGCCGATACGACGACGGGCGGCGGCGGCGCCTGGAACAGGCTGCTGAGCACGATGGTCTGGAAAAGCTGATTGAGCACCTGGACGCCGGCCTCGGTAATGATCACCACCTCACCGATGGCCTCATCCTCTTCGGGCAACAGGGTCACCGCGTTGTCGGAGCCTTCGGCGTCGGCCCGCCCCGCGGCCTTGGTGCCGCGGATACCGATGGTCATGACCGGCGTCTTGATCGCCATTGCATCGGGCGATGTCTTGGAGATCAATCCGCTGGCAAAAACGAAAACGCCCTTGGCGATGGAGATTGTCGCTTCGCCCTCGCCCGCGGAGGGGTCGTAGACAAGCTCGTCCAGGGTCATTCGCCCGTTTTCGCCGAGCGACAGGTTGCTTTCGTCGGCAAATGTGATGGACAGGGCGCTGTCGGCAGCGGTTTCGACGCGGTCCCCTTCGAAAACCGGATCGCCTTCCCGAAGGCTGACGAGCGCACCGTCCGCGCGCACCACGGAAACCACACCGGTGGCGGTTTCGACAAAGCCGATCGGTTGGCCCGAGCCGTTAACGACCTTTTCGTTGGGTTCCATGACGCGATCCCCATCGGTCCGTAATCGACCGTAACGATAGGCCGATCAGACTTTCGGGGCAGTGATATGTGTCACAAACTCAACGCGTTGACGGCTTTCCCGCATCGCGAGACAGAGTGGATCACGCCACCCATGATCGTTGAGCGCCGAAGAGCGAGCAATCGAGCGTCGTCCAGGGCCCGCTAGGACACCATCCGCCACCAGTGGCGGGCCTCGTCGACGGTCCATTCCGGACCGTGACCGCTGAACAGAACCGTTTCGCCCGGCAGTGCATCGAGTAGCCCGCTGATCGATTGCCAGAGCTGGCGCTGGTTCCCTCCTGGAAAGTCGGTGCGGCCGACTCCCTGGTTGAACAGCGTATCACCGGTGAAGGCGAAGCCGTCGAAGGCGAACGTGACGCCACCCGGCGTGTGGCCCGGACAGGGCACCGTCTTTACCGGCGCACCGGCGAAGGTCAATCCGGGTTCGCCGTCGAAGTAGTCGCAGTCGCTCGGTCCGGCAAGCGCCGTTCCGGTCAGGGCCAACGACCACTCCGACGCCTGTGAGACAAGCGGCTCCTCTCCGGCATTCACACGGCACGGCACGTCGAGGGCGACCTGTATGCCGTTGACTCCGGCAATGTGGTCGGGATGGGCGTGGATCAGCCAGACCGCCAGCAAGGTCCCGCCAGCCGCCTCGACGTGGGCGACGAAACGCGACGCTTCGGCGCCAGGGTCGATGATGACCGTGTCGCCGCTGGGGCGGTGGCGGACCACATAGCCGTTCTGGAAGTACGGAGAACCGGAAACGACGACGGTGATATCGCACGCGCCGATGGAAAGCGATGAGTCGGGAATGTTCATGGGAATCGTCAGTTTCAGTGGCGGCCAGGCGCGCTTCGAATACCGCGTTCGCGGACCAAAGCAAAGCCCTCTGCGACGTTCGGCGATCTAACGATCGACCGGCCGATAGAACCAGACGCCCTGACGGTGATCGTTGTACCCCATGAAAACGTCATGGCTCTCGATGTAGCCCCATTTGCTGTAGACCCGGGAGGTGAGCGCGCTCGTCGGACCGGGCCCGTCGCCCTCGTTGTTGACATGGGTCTCGACCGACCAGTCGTCGGGATCGATCACGATGACTTCGCGTCCACCCCGCCAAAGCACGAACACGCGCCGCTTCGTGTCATAGGCCAACCCGGCCCGGCTCGACCGGCTCGTCCGGGCCGGAATCGAATGCCGGATCTGTTTGGCCGGTCCGAGTTTACCGTCCTCCTTGATGTCCCAAACCCGGACCGCGTCCTTGACGTCGGCGACGACGATCAGAAGCCGCCGGTCCGGCGCGACGTCCATCATTGCTTCCATGATGCCGCGCCCGAGGCGCCAGCGATGAGTCCATGTGTCCGACCGGAAACATGCGATGTCTTTCCGAGTCGCGACGAAGATGCATCCCGATTGGGGGTCGAACGCCGTTTTGACGTGGACGTAGCTCTTCGGCAGCGGCTTTTCGCCGGGAATCTGTTCGTACTGGCCGCGGGCCGGATCGAACGCCCAGATCGCTTCGGGTGCGCCGGGGTCGGCCGTGCAATACGTCGGGCCGCCGAAAATGTAGACCTTGCCGTCCGCCCACACGATGCCGTCGTAGGTGTGCCGGGGGTTCGGCGTGCCGTCGGTATAGATCGCCCGGCAATAGTCGGTCTTGCCGTCGCCGTCCTTGTCGATCGGCACCAGTCCGCGCCCAGGCTTGGACAAAATCTTCCATTGCAAGGTGTAGGCATCGAAGGCGTAGACCTCGTTGCCGCCGTAGAACTTGTGACCGCCGCCGGTGAAGTACATGGTCCGGCCGTCGAACGCCGCACCGTTCCACCCGTAAATGACGCCCGTAGACCCGTACCCCCAATACGGCGGCGGATTGTCCTTCTTGGTCAGCAGCGGGATCGGCGCGGTGCCGCAGTCGGTCCATGCCCCCGGCCGCAGATCGCGCACGCATGCTCCGAGGGGCGTCAGCTCGCGCAAATCGCGACCGCCATCTGCCGCGGGCGTGACCGCGGGCTCCGGCTCGGCGGCCGCGACGGCTGCGCCGGTGACCAGGCCGACGGCGAGGATCAGTGCGAGGCTCGCCGCTGTGTTCACGGTGCCGCCTTCTCCCTTGGTTCTATTCCGTGCATTGGTGGAGCGCATGCGGATCAATGTGATCCTCCGCCACGCGGGATCAAGCTTCGATTGCCGCCTAAGCGAGCGAATCGTCAGGACGTTCGACCCCAGCGTTGACAGGCCGCGCCCGTACGGCAATGCTCTGCCGCCATGTCGACCACCGTTGAACGGATCTGCCGATACCCCGTCAAGGGGCTGTCACCCCAAGACCTGGAACAGACCGACGTGGTCCCCGGTGAGGGATTGCCGGGTGACAGGCAGTTCGCGATCGCCTTGTCGACAACCCGATTCGATCCCTCCGCCCCGCAACCGCTTCCCAAGACCAGTTTCCTGATGCTGATGCGCAACGAGCGCCTCGCGGCCCTGGAAACGCTGTTCGACACGGAACAATCCATTCTGACCATCCGCCGCGACGGCAAGCAGGTGGCCCGCGGCAACCTGAACGTGTCGGTCGGGCGAGCGATGATCGGGGATTTTTTTGCTGCCTATCTGAAGGACGAGGTCGCCGGCAAACCCAAGGTGCTGGTGGCGCCGGTCGAGCACATGTTCTCGGACAACGGCGAGCGGGGTCTTTCGATCATCAACCTGGCGACGGTGCGCGATCTCGAGCGGGTCGTCGGCGAAGAGGTCGATCCGGTTCGCTTCCGGGCGAACATCTATATCGACGGCACCGAGCCGTGGGCCGAGTTCGGATGGATCGATCGGGAACTCGTCGTCGGCGGTGCCCGCCTGCGGGTGACGGCGCGCATCGACCGGTGCGCGGCAACGACCGTACGGCCGGGCGTCGGCGTCCGCGACATCAACATTCCCCAAGCGCTGAAACGGGGGTTTGGCCACATCGACTGTGGCGTCTATGCCCAGATCACAACCGCCGGCGCGTTCGCCGTCGGCGACACCGTGACCGTGGCGGATTAGCCAATCAGACAGATGCGGGTTCGGTGCCGCTGACCGTCGATTCGGGGGCCGGCGCCGGAGAGTCCGGAACGGTTCCGTCCGCGGGCCGTTCGTCGGCCGGCGTGCCGGGGCGGCGATTGCGATCCGCACCGTTCCCCTGCTCGCTGTTCAACAGCCGGAAATAATGTTCCGCGTGCTGGAAGTACGCTTCGGCCGAGATCCGATCGCCGGCCGACGTCGCGTCCCGCCCCAAGGCGAGATAGCGATCCAGAACCTGCTGTGCTGTTCCCCTGATCTTGACGTCCGGACCATTGCTTTCGAACGTATGACCACGAATCGAAGGATGCCGCTTGCCGTTTCCGCGGCCCCTACCCCGCCTGGAATTCGTACCGTGCTTCATTTTTCCTCATCGTCGGGCTGGTGTCTCCTTCGCGCTCCGGGCCTTTTCGACAGCCCGCGCCGTGCGCGGATTCCCGCCCGGCTCGGCGACAGCATGGAGAATTTGCTCGATTGTCGGCGCCCTCTGGCGCGGCATCCGGCGATCCCAGGACCGCCCATCTTGGAGAAACTAGACGGGAAACGGTTGGTTTCCAACCGTTTTTTTTGGGAACTATATACGATTTTAGCCAAGTAGATCGCGCAGCACCTGGCGGACTTGTCTGATCTTGACTAACTCAGACAGAAAAAACTCCATGTTATCGGAGCCATCGGTGCGACGTGCTTCCACGATGGCGTCGTAGTCGATCTCCAAAAGGTCGCAGAACTCGCGGCCAGCATGGCTTCGTTGAGCGCGATCCGCCGCTTGAAGCCATTCCATATCGCCTGCCGGTCATCCTGGTTGAAAGCGCAGAAGTGCGCCTGAAACCGGTATTGAATGTGCTGGGCATTGCGTTCGATTGAGGTGGTCCCGGAAAAGCGGACAGGGGGTTAAGGTGTATTTCACCGGATGACGGAGGAATACACGATGAGGAAACGGCGCCGGTTCACGGCGGATTTCAAGGCCCGGGTAGCGGTGGAATCGCTG
>Ga0209568_1000540_pt1 | contig 13349 bp, 11 predicted proteins | sample WorMetOlspDAHAB2_FD_187406 | JGI IMG/M metagenome (GOLD analysis project Ga0209568, IMG submission 187406) | Marine gutless worms symbiont microbial communities from Max Planck institute for Marine Microbiology, Germany - Olavius sp. DAHAB.2... ...
CCACCGCCCGCAAGCTGCTCAAGATCATCTACGACACGCTCAAGAACGGCTGGGTCTTCGAGGACTTCGCCAACTTCAAAATCGCCGCCCCTTCAATAACTTCTGGACAACCATCATAGGAGGAGAACACCATGCCCGAACCGGTCGTGCTCACGGAGGTGGATGCCCGCGGCGTCGCCACCGTGCGCCTCAACAGGCCCGAAGTGAACAATGCCTACAACGGCGAGATGATCGAGGCGCTTCTCGACGGCGCAGGCAAGCTCGGCGCCGACCCCGCCGTACGGGTCATCGTGCTGCGTGGCAACGGCCGTCATTTCCAGGCCGGCGCTGACCTCAACTGGATCAACGAGGTCTCGGCCCGATCCGAAGAGGACAACCTGGCGATCTCACGGAATACGACGGACGCGGTCAGATTCCTGGATGCCTGTCCGAAGCCCACCGTGGCGCTGGTCCACGGCGGCTGTTTCGGCGGCGGCACCGGGATCGTCGCCGCCTGCGACATCGTCATCGCCTCGCTCGACGCCCTGTTCTCCATCGCCGAGGTTCGCTGGGGCCTGCATGCCGCCCCCATCCTGCCGCAACTGGCCGCCGCCATGGGGGTGCGGAACCTGCGCCGTTTCGCCGTCACCGGCGAGCGCTTCGACGCCACCCAGGCATGGGAGCTGGGCCTGGTCCACGAGGTCTGCGAGGAAGGCGAACTGGACGAGGCCGCCGAACCCATCATCGACGCGATCCTGAGGAACGGCCCGGAAGCCATCGCCGACACCAAGCGGATCATCTTCGAGACGGCGGGCCTTGCCATCGACGACGCCCTGGCCCTGAAGCTCGCCGAGGATCACGCCCGCAAGCGCTGTACGGACGAAGCCGCCGAGGGTCTGGCAAGCTTTCGGGAGAAGCGTGACGCCGCTTGGTACACGGGTGCGTGAGGCCGCATGACATAGCGGTGATTGGTGCCCATATCCCGTCCAACCATTGAAAACGGAGACCGTTATGTCCGCCCAAAGCGAGAAGATTACTTTCCCCGGCGCCACCGGCGAGAACCTGGCCGCCAGGCTCGATACGCCGTCAGGCCCGCCGCGGGCTTACGCGCTCTTCGCGCACTGCTTCACCTGCACCAAGGACATCTTCGCCGCGTCGCGCATCGCGGCCGGGCTGACGGAGCATGGCATCGCCGTGTTGCGCTTCGATTTCACCGGCCTCGGCGCCAGCGAGGGGGAGTTCGCCAACACCAACTTCTCTTCGAACGTCGGGGATCTCGTCGCCGCCGCCGATTACATGCGGGACAACCTGGAAGCCCCGGCCATCGTCATCGGCCATTCGCTGGGCGGCGCGGCGGTCCTGGCGGCGGCCGGGCGCATGCCCGAGGCGAAGGCCGTCTGCACCGTCGGCGCGCCCGCCGACCCGGCCCACGTGGCCCATCATTTCCAGGACTCACGCGAGGAAATCGAGGCGAAGGGCGAGGCCGAAGTGCTTCTGGTGGGCCGGCCCTTCCGCATCCAGAAACAGTTCCTGGAAGACATCGCCGCGCAGAAACTGGAATCGAACATCGCCGAGTTGAAGAAGGCCCTTTTGGTCTTCCATTCACCGGTGGATCAGACCGTCGGCATCGAGAACGCCGCCGCCATCTACCAGGCGGCCAAGCACCCGAAAAGCTTCGTCTCCCTGGACGACGCGGACCATCTCCTATCCAAGCGGGCCGACGCGGCCTACGTGGCCGACGTCATCGCCGCCTGGGCGGCGCGCTACGTTGAAGCCGGCACAGGAGTCGCGGAAGCCCCGGCGTTGAGCGCACCACAGGGCACCGTGGTCGTCCAGGAGACGGGGGAGGGCAAGTTCGCCAATGCCATCTCCGTCTCCGGCGTGCATGCGCTCCGGGCCGATGAACCGGTCACCTACGGGGGCAACGATTCAGGCCCAACGCCTTACGATTACCTCCTGGCGGCCCTAGGCTCGTGCAAAGCCATGACCATGCGCATGTACTCGGAGCGCAAGGGCATCCCGCTGGAGCGGGCCACCGTGTCGCTCAGCCACAGCAAGATTCACGCCGAGGATTGCGCCGAGTGCGAGACGGAGAAGGGCAAGGTCGACGACATCCAGATCGAGATCGACATTGCCGGCGACATGGACGAGGCGACCCGCCGGCGCATCGCCGAGATCGCCGACATGTGCCCGGTGCACAAGACGCTGCATTCGGAGGTCCACATCGAAAGCCGGCTCAAGGCCTAAGGACAGGCCGCCTATTGCTGTTTCTTGGTCGCCTGGTCCGTCAGGTTGATGAGGATGCGGCTGACCGTCTGCGCCAGCCTGTTGCGGTCCTTGATGCCGTGCCGGCGGTTCAGGTAGCCCGGGTGGTTGTAGACCAGGAACACCTTGCCGGTGTCGTCCTGGTAGGCCAAAGCCTTCATGGGCAGGTCGAGCCCCGCCACGATGTTGCTCTGCATCAGGGGCGTGCCGATCTTCGGGTTGCCGAAGATGAGCACCTGGGCGGGCGCCAGTTCCTTGTTGATGCGGTTCGCGCCGGCCTGGTGGTCGATGCGGGCGAAGACGCGGATTCCCTTCTGCTCGAAAACCTTCTCCAGCCGGTCCAGGGTCTCCTTCACGGAAAAGGCGCTCTGCTTGACGACGACACCCTGCGATTGCGCTTGTACCTGGGTGGCGCCGGCGAGCAAGGCGACCATGGCGGCAATCAAAATCTTACGCATGACAACTTGATCTCCTGAAAGTCTTGTGAACCGACCCTTCGCGGATTCTACCCGTCCACACTTAAGGCAGGCTGACCGTTACACGACTAAGTGGCAAATTTGAGGCAGTTGGTTCAAGGGCGGTGTCGAATGAAACGCCGCCGTTTGCCGCCGGAGCCGGGAATCCCCTAAACTCCGCCCTCGGAAAGTCCAGTTTCGAGGGAAATGACATGCCCGATAGCGATTCCAACCTTACCGCCCAGGCCCTGACCGAAAGCCCGACCCGGGACATGGCCCGCTGGATCGCGGAATTCGATGCCGCGGCGCTGGGCGAGCGCCCGTTGCGCTGGGCCATGCACGCCATCCTGGATTGGCTGGGGGTGACCCTGGCCGGGGCCCGGGACCCGCTTGTCGACGTGCTTGTCGCCGACGCCATCGCCGAAGGGGAGGCCGGCACGGCGCGCCTTGTCGGACGCGGCGCGCGGACAACGCCGACCTTCGCCACCATGATCAACGGCGCCGCCTCCCATGCGCTGGACTACGACGACGTGAACAAGCGCCTGCACGGCCACCCCACGGTGCCCGTGGTGCCGGCCCTGCTGGCCCTGGCGGAGCAGCGGAAATTCTCCGGACGCGCCGTCTTGGACGCCTTCATCGCCGGCTATGAGGTGGAATGCCTGATCGGTGAGATGATGGGCCTCGCCCATTACGACCACGGCTGGCACGCCACCGCCACCATCGGCACCTTCGGCGCCGCGGCGGGGAGTGCGCGGCTGCTCGGCCTGGACGCCGACCAGACCGCCATGGCGCTCGGCATCGCCGCGACCCAGGCGGCCGGCCTGAAGGCCATGTTCGGCACCATGTGCAAGCCCCTGCACGCCGGCAAGGCGGCCATGAACGGGCTGATGGCGGCCCGCTGGGCGGCCCGCGGCTTCACCAGCCGGGACGATGCGGTGGAATGCGCGCAAGGGTTCGGCGCCACCCAGTCGACGGAGTTCCGGCCGCTGCCCATCCGCCCCGACGCCTCGGCTCCGTTTGCCGTGGAGCAGAACCTCTTCAAGTACCACGCGGCCTGCTACCTGACCCATTCCAGCATCGAGGCCGTTCGTGCCCTCGAGGCGCAGCACGGGTTCACGGCGGACGACGTCACCGGGGTCCGGACCCGGGTCGATCCCGGCCATAGGAAGGTCTGCTGCATTCCGGAACCGACCACCGGCCTGGAGGTGAAGTTCTCCATCCGCCATTGCATCGCCATGGCCTTGAGCGGCATCGACACGGGCGACCGGGCCATCTACACGGACGAGATCGCCAACCGGCCCGACCTCATGGAGCTCCGCCGGAAGGTGGAGATCGAGGACCATGTGCACGAGAACCGCCACGCCGCCGAGATCGTCATCGACCTGGCCGACGGCCGCACGCTGGTGCAGTTCTTCGATTGCGGCCAGCCGGCCGACGACGTGGACGCCCAGGAGGAGCGCCTGACGGCCAAGTTCCTGCGCCTGGCTGAACCGGTGATCGGCCAAGAGCGGGCCGAGCGGACGGTGGAACTGGTCCGCGACCTGGAGCGGGCCGACGACATCGAGCCGCTCATGGCGGCGGTGGATTGAGGGATTTCCGGGGCTAACGGCGGCCTTAAATACTTGAAGACATTACGCCGAATGCTCTCTGAGGAACCCAACCAGCGCCGCATTGAATTCCTCTTTCTTCTCGATGTTGGGAAGATGGGCGGCGTTCTCGAGGATCACCAGTTTTGATCCGGCGATGCCGGCGTGCAGGGTCTCGGCCGCCGAAACGGGACAGGCGGGGTCGTCGGCGCCGACGATGATGTTCGTCGGTTTGTCGATTTGCGCGAGCACGTGGCATTGGTCCATGTCGCGAATGGCCTTGGCACAGTTGACGTAACCTTGCACACCGGTGGCCCGGATCATGTCCCGGATCTTGTCGACAGCGCCAACGGCTGAGCGGCGGAACGGTTCCGTGAACCAGCGCCCGAGCGTGCCGTCGATCAGGGCCTCGACGCCGTCGGTCTCGGCCGTTTCGATCCGTTCATTCCACAATGACGGAGGCGGCATGATGCAGGCTGTATCGCAAAGGGTCAGCGAGATCACCCGTTCCGGATGCTTGGCCCCGAGCAACTGGGCGATGAACCCGCCCATGGACAGACCGACGAAATGCACCTTTTCGATACCAAGCGCATCGAGCAAGCCGACCACGTCGTCGACGAAAAGGTCGATGGAATAAGGGCCTTCGGGGGCATCCGTGCCGCCGTGGCCGCGGGTATCGTAGCGCAGCACCTGGAAATCTTCGGTAAGGACCTCCATCTGGTCGTCCCACATGGGGTAGCTGGACAACAGGCTGTTGCTCAGCATCACCACCGGCGCGCCGCCGTCGCCGTCTTTCCGCGGGTCCAGACGGTAGTTGATCCTAATTCCGTTCGCTTCGAGCGTTTGTGCCATGATTCTAAGATCCTGTTCTATCTGCCGGCCTGGGCTTGCCGAAGCTATCCGTTCGGGACGGCGATGGCAAAGGTGACGTAGGGAAAGCCTAGCGTTCGGTGATCAACAGGCGGCCCGCAAGGCCAAGAAATACGACGCCCGCAAGTTTGTTGATTGCGGACTGCACCTTTGGTGACTTCCTCAATTTCTCACCGACGAAACCGGAAAACCATGCCACCGACCCGAAGACACAAAGCGTCACGACCATGAAAACCGCCCCGAACAGAATGATCTGCCAGGTGACGGAACCCTGGGCGGGGTCGGCGAACTGCGGCAGAAAGGCCAAGAAGAATATCGCCACTTTCGGGTTGGTGACGTTCATGATGACGCCGCGGATATAGAGGCTCCGGCCCGAGTTTCTGAGCCCATTACCGTCTGCTTGGACCGAGCCGGTGGCCCGAAAAGCCCCCCAAGCCAAATAGATGAGATAGGCGGCGCCGACCATTTTGAGAACCGTGAACGCCAAAGCCGACGCGGCGAAAATCGCCGCGACGCCGATCGCAACCGCCGCGGTGTGAAACAGCAAGCCCGTGCATAGCCCCAGCGTAACCAACAACCCCGCCGATCGGCCGTTCATTGCCGATTGGGTCAGCACGAAGATATTGTCCGGTCCCGGGGCCAGCGCCAGCGCGAATGACGACAGGACGAACAAGGACAATACGTCGGGCGTGACAAGCGACATGGGTGTCCTACAGCGGCCCTTAGCGGCAGCCGACCACGTGGCCGTCGAACTCTTCCAGGAACCCGGGCTGGCGGGCCAGGAAGGCTTTGGAGAAGTGCACGCTCAGCGGCTTGTCCCGGTTCACCACGGTGCGCAGCCGATCTTGCAGCTTGAGTTTGCCGACCGTCGCATCCCCCACGTAGTTGTTGACCAGGGCGGCGTCGAGGCGGCCGCGGGCCACCATCAGCAATAACTGCTCGTGGGTCTTGGGATTGGCGGTGATGTTGAAGCCGTTATCCGTGAGCCACTTGTGCATGTTGGCGCCGGCGAAGGACGCGACCCGGGCCTTCGCCTTGAAATCGGCATCCGCCGGGTTCCAGGAACTTCCCTTGGCGAAATACCACATCCATTTCTGGTCGGCGATCACCGCCGAGGCCCGGGCATAGGTCTCCCTATGCGCGTTCTTGGAGCCGGCGTAGAAACCGGCCGCCTTGTCCTTCTGGACCAGGATCTGGGCCCGCTTCCAGGGCACGATCTTGTTGACGAAGGGCCGCTTCATCTTGGCGAACACGCAGGCCACCACGTCGGCGGCAACGCCCCGGAAGGAGCCGTCCGCCTGGGTGCTGCCGTAGGGCGGCAGTTCATGGGTGGTGAGGATCACCGGCGGCCTTTCCGCGGCGACGGTGGAACTCAATAGGAGCAGCGCAAGGATGGTCGGCAGGCTCTTCATGGTATTGATGGCGGTCATTGGCATGGATCAGCGGAAATCTTATCGGCTCGCCACGGGCCCCTCAAGGCATCACCCCGGTGCCCCGGCTGCGTGCCGGCCCGCCACATATCCCCAGGTGAGACAGGGCCCAAGCGTCGTTCCGGCGCCGACGCCCTTGGAGCCGAAGGCGTTGGCCATGACGTTGCCGGCGGCATAAAGGCCCTCGATGACCGAGCCGTCGGGGCGCAGGACCCGGGCGTGCTCGTCCGTGCGCGGCCCACCCTTGGTGCTCAGGAAACTGGCCTTGAAGGGCATGGCGTAGAAGGGCGGTTTCTCGATGGTGCCCAAGGTGGGGTTGGGTTTGTGGCGCGGATCGCCGCCCCGGTTCCTGTCCCAGACGCTGTCGCCGCGGCCGAAATTGTCATCCTTGCCGGCCCGGGCGAAGGCGCTGAAGCGGGCCGCCGTTTCCACCAGGCCCTGGGCATCGACACCGATCATTCCGGCCAGTTCCTCCAGGCTGTGGGCCCGGAAACGGTTGTCCGGCACCGACTTCTTCGGCATGGCGTGGGGGTACTTGGCGGCATATTGGGCGTCGTAGATGCGCCAGGCGGGCAGGTGCCGGGGCGTTCCCGTCTCCGGGTCCATCTCGGCGAAGGCCAGGCCGATGTTCATCTGTTTCTCGTTGACGAAGCGCCGCCCCATCCGGTTGACGATCATGGAATGGGGCAGGAAATAGTCCGCCGCCGGCAGGCCCTGCAGGCGGCCCTCGTAGGTGACGGGCACCGTTCCCATGATCAGCGCCTGGTCCATGCGGTCCATGTGGGCGCCGGCGTCGGCCGCCATGCGCTGGCCGTCGCCGGTGTTGGTGGCGGGGCTCGCCGTCCATTCCACGGGGCCCGGGAAGTGCGCGGCCATCATGTCCTTGTTCCATTCGAAGCCGCCGCTGGCCAGGACGACGCCCTTCGTCGCCGAAACCTCATGGGTGGCACCGTCCTGCTCGTAGGCGAGTCCGGTGACCCGGCCTTCGTCGCGGATCAGTTCGCTCACCGCCGCCCCGGCCCGGAACTCGACGCCGTGGTCCAGGCAGCCCTTCATGAGGCCGATGGTCAGCGCGTTGCCGCGGGTGCGCAGACCGCGAATTCGGCGCCAGATCAGCCGGGGCAGGAAGCGCAGCATCCATTTCTTCGGCTCGGCGAAGAAGAAGGTGTCCATGACCTCCTCATAGCAGAGCTCCACGTTCACCGTGGGCCGACGCACCTTGTCCCGCCAGGGCCCCAGGATGGCCGGGCGCATGGGGGCGGCGGCGACGTTGCGCCCGAAGGGCTTGCCGCCCGGCGCCTCGGCGTAGGGGTCCGGGTCCCGGTTGGGGGTGAACCGGGTCGGGCTGTGGTCCTCGATGAACCTCAGCATCACCGGCGCCTGGTCGACGAAAGCGGCCCATAGGGGCTCCTCCGTGTTGTGCCATCCGTCGGGGGAGACGGCGCGGATGTATTTCAGTGCCTCCGCGCGGGAATCGGTGACCCCCAGGCGCTCCTGGTGGTGATGGCAGGGGACCCAAATGCAGCCGCCCGACATGGCCGTGGTGCCGCCGATGATCGGCGCCTTTTCCAGCACAAGGACCCGCGCGCCGGCGACACCGGCGCTCAAGGCCGCGCTCAGGCCCGCCGCGCCGGTACCGACGACGGCAACGTCGAAGGCTTCCGGCCCGCTCACGTTTCGTCCTTCCGGGGCAGGTCGATGACCCGCCCGCCGTCGCGCTTCGGGTCGAAATCGTAACCCTTGCGGACCTCGATATTACGCGCCATGACGTTCAAGGCCGTCAGATCGAAGGGATCGACGGTGATCGGCTCCGTGTATTTGTCATGCAGGCTGTGCAGCATCTCCAGTTCGTTGGGCAGCAGTTCATCCTCCCGGGCCAGCAGTTCATCCACCAGGCGTTTCAACTCGGCGTATTCGGTCATGTTGAACATGGGGGTGTTCCGCAGGGATTTTCCGGTGGTGTTTGGCGCGAGGATGGGCCAAGAGTACGGCGTCGACCCGCCGCCGTCGAGACCGAAGGGACCACCATGAAGCGCACCGAAGCCACCCACGACAGCGCCTACGCCTGGTGGCGGCTGACCATGTCGCTGGTGCTGAGCAGCGTCGGCGGCATCGGATTGTGGTCCGTCGTCGTCACCCTGCCGGCCATCGAGGCGGAGTTCGCCATCGACCGGGGCGATGCCTCGCTTCCCTATCTGGCGACCATGGCCGGGTTCGCCGTGGGCGGCCTGTTCATGGGGCGCATTGCCGACCGGTATGGGATCACCGCGTCGCTGGTCTTGGGCGGGATCATGCTGGGAATCGGCTACGTCACCGCCGCGCAGGCCGCCAATCTCTGGCAGTTCATCGCGGTGCAGGCCTTGCTCATCGGCATGCTCGGCAGTTCCGTTTCCTTCGGCCCTCTGGTGGCCGACGTGTCGCTCTGGTTCATCAAGCGCCGCGGCATCGCGGTGGGCATCGTCGCCAGCGGCAATTACCTGTCGGGCACCATCTGGCCGCCGATCCTGCAGCACCTCATCGACACGGTGGGCTGGCGCCAGGCCCACGTCACCGTCGGCCTGGTCTGCGTCGCCATCATCGTGCCGCTGGCCTTCGCACTCAGGCGCCGCGCGCCGCGCGAGGACACGGGCGCCCGGGTTACGGCGGCCGGCACGCCGCAGGAATCCGGCCTTTCGCCGCGCATGCTCATGGTGCTGCTGTCGCTCGCCGGCTTCGCCTGCTGCGTCGCCATGTCCATGCCGCAGGTCCACATCGTCGCCTATTGCGTCGATCTCGGCTACGGCAGCGCGCTCGGCGCCGAAATGCTGTCGGTGATGCTCGGCATGGGGATCATCAGCCGCCTGGCTTCCGGCGCCATCGCCGACAAGATCGGCGGCCTGGGCACCTTGATCCTCGGGTCTTCCTTGCAGGGTCTGGCACTCGCCTTCTTCCTGCCCTTCGACGGGCTGACCTCCCTGTTCGTGGTTTCCGCGCTGTTCGGGCTGGCCCAGGGCGGCCTCGTCCCCAGTTACGCGCTCATCGTCCGGGAGTACTTCCCGGCCCGCGAGGCCGGCACCCGGGTCAGCGCCGTGTTGATGATGACCATCGTCGGGATGGCCGCGGGCGGCTGGATATCGGGGGAGATCCAGGCCTTCACCGGCTCCTACGACGCCGCCTTCCTGAACGGCATCGCCTTCAACCTGATGAATCTGTCCATCGCGCTGTGGCTGCTGACCCGGCGCTGGCGGGCGGCGCGGGCGACGGCCGGTTGAGCGTCTCAATGGAAATTCCGGGACCGGATACGCAGGGTTCCCACATCTTCCGGTGAGCCCGCCGCCCGCAGACGGGCCAGCAGGGGGGTCAGGTCCTCCAGGCTTTCCGAGACCAGGTGGATGACCCGGCCCTCCTTCTGGATCTCGCCGGCCACGCCCAGCAATTGGGCGCGCAGCACCGGCCGGCGGAAGGCCTCGAAGATGGCCGGCCAGACGATGATGTTGGCCACCGCCGTCTCGTCCTCCATGGTGGCGAACAGCACCCCCTTGGCGCTGCCCGGGCGCTGGCGGGCCGTGACCAGGCCGGCGACCTTGACCCGCCGGCCGTGGGCCAGGCGCTCCAGGCAGGCGTTGGGCTGGTAGCCCCGCACCGCCAGTTCGTCGCGCAACAGGGCCAGGGGATGCGCCTTCAGGGAAAGCGCCAGGGCCCGGTAGTCGTCGGCCACGTGTTCGCCGAGCGCCATGGCGGGAAGCGCCACGGCGGGCTCCGGACGCGCATCATCCATGTGCGCGAACAGCGGCAGCGGCGCCTCGTCCAGGCCCTTGACCGCCCAGAGCGCGGCGCGCCGGTCAAGCCCCAGGGACCGGAAGGCGTCGGCCCGGGCCAGGCGCTCCAGCACGGCCTTGCTGAGGCCGCTCCGCCGCCAAAGGGCGCCGACATCCGGAAAGCCTTCGCCCCGCGCCGCCATCAGGTCCTCCGCATCCGCCTCCTTGATCCCCTTGATCTGCCGGAAGCCCAGGCGCAGCGCCGTGCCGCCGTCGAATGTGGGCTCCAGGGTGCAGTCCCATTGGCTGGCGTTGACGTCGGGGGGATGCACGACGACCCCGTGTTCCTTGGCGTCGCGGACGATCTGGGCCGGCGCGTAGAAGCCCATGGGCTGGCTGTTCAAGAGCGCGCAGGCGAAGGCCGCCGGGTAATGGCGTTTCAGCCAGGACGAGACGTAGACCAGAAGCGCGAAGCTGGCGGCGTGGGATTCCGGGAAGCCGTAGTCGGCGAAGCCCTCGATCTGCTTGAAGCAGCGCTCGGAGAACTCCCGTTCGTAGCCGTTCTCGGCCATGCCCCGGAGGAAGCGTTCCTGGAACTGGTGGATGTCGCCGAAACGCCGGAAGGTGGCCAGCGCCCGCCTGAGCGCGTCGGACTCTTCCGGCGAGAACCCGGCGGCGACGATGGAGATCTTCATGGCCTGCTCCTGGAACAGCGGGATGCCGAGGGTCTTGCCGAGCACCCGGCGCAGTTCCTCGGAGGGATAATCCACCGGTTCCTTGCCGTCGCGGCGGCGCAGGTACGGATGCACCATGTCGCCCTGGATGGGGCCGGGCCGGACGATGGCCACCTCGATGACCAGGTCGTAGAAGTTCCTGGGCTTGAGGCGCGGCAGCATGCTCATCTGGGCCCGGCTCTCCACCTGGAAGACGCCGACGGAATCCGCACGGCACAGCATGTCGTAGACGCGCGGATCCTCGGGCGGGATGGTGGCCAGGGTCAGCGGGCGGCCGTGGTGGGTTTCGATCAAGCCGAAGGCCTTCTGCACGCAACTCAGCATGCCCAGCGCCAGGATATCCACCTTCAGGATCCCCAGCGCGTCCAGGTCGTCCTTGTCCCATTCGATGACCGTGCGGTCGTCCATGGCGGCGTTGGCGATGGGCACCATCTCCTCCAACAGCCCCCGGGTCATGACCATGCCGCCGGAATGCTGCGACAGGTGCCGGGGGAAACCGCGCAGCAGGCCGGCCAGGGCCATGATCCGCCGCACCATGGGATCGTTCGGATCGAGACCGGCGTCAAACAGCTCCTTCGACCCGATCTCCTCCCAGGGGCGCCGCCAGCCGGCTTCCTGCAGGGCGATGATGGTGTCCTCGGAAACGCCCAAGGCCTTGCCCACCTCGCGGACGGCGCTTTTCATCCGGTAGGTGATCACCGTCGCCGTCATGGCGGCCCGCTCGCGGCCGTATTTTTCGTAGATGTACTGGATCACCTCCTCGCGCCGGCCGTTCTCGAAATCCACGTCGATGTCGGGCGGCTCGCCGCGCTCGGCGCTGACGAAACGCTCGAACAGGAGATCGAGGCGGGCCGGATCGACGGCGGTGATGCCGAGGCAATAACAGACGGCGGAATTGGCCGCCGAGCCGCGCCCCTGGCAGAGAATGCCGCTCCCCTCGGCGAAGCGGACGATGTCATGGACGGTGAGGAAGTAGGGGGCGAAACCCAGTTCGTTGATGAGCGAGAGCTCATGGGTGAGCTGGGCCTGTACTTTATCCGGTGTGCCGTCCGGATAGCGCGCCGCCGCGCCCTCCCAGGTCAACCGCACCAGCTCATCCTGCGGGGTGCGGCCGTCGGGTACCGGGTCCACGGGATAGTCGTAACGGAGTTCGTCCAGGCTGAAGGCGCAGGCCTCCACCACGCGCAGGGTATTGGCCACGGCGTCCGGGTAATCGGCGAACAGCCGCGCCATCTCCTCCGGCGCCTTCAGGTGGCGCTCGGCGTTGGCGTGCAGGCGGTAGCCGGCCTCATGCACGGTGCAGCCCACGCGGATGCAAGTGAGCACGTCCTGCAGCGGCCGCCGGGCCAGCGCGTGAGCATGCACGTCGTTGGTCGCCAGAAGCGGCGCTCCCATCCCGGCCAAAGCCATGAGGCGCGGCCCGTCCCGGCCGGAATATTCAACGGAAGCAGCGAGATAGAGCGTTCCCTTGAAGTCCTGATTCAATCCGCCCAGGTGCTTCCCGAAGGCCGCATCCAGGTCCCGCGGCGGCACCACGGCGGCGACCTGGCCGGCGCCGCCGGCGAACACGCCCTCGGGGTCCAGCACATCGGCCGTGAACAGATGGCATTCCCCCTTCGGCGCTCGGCGCTTGCCCAGCGTCAACAGCCGCGTCAGGCGGCCGTAGGCGGCCCGGTCCGTGGGGTAGACCAGGAGGTCGGGGCCGTCGGCCAGTTCGAGCCGGCAGCCGACCACCAGCCGGATGCCCGCCTGTTTCGCCGCCTGGTGCGCCTTGACCAGGCCGGAAACGCTGTTCCGGTCGGTGACGGCGATGGCGGCGAGCCCCAGCGCGGCGGCCGTGACCACCAGTTCCTCCGGATGCGAGGCGCCGCTGAGGAAACTGAAGTTCGACGCGGCTTGCAACTCGGCGTAAATCAAGGTCATTGCATGTACGCCAAAGCGGGATGGGAAGGCAGTTTTGCTCTTACGCTGCGTGGGTATGCCGACGAGCGTACGCGAGGAGAAGCCATTCCATGGCCGTCGGCGCAACGCGCCGTGAAGCCAAGAGAGCGGCGCGAACGCCCGGCGCTTAAGGGGCCAAACAAAAATCCAACGAACCCGCTCTCATCCGCGCCAACGCTCTCCGGATACCGCATCCCCCCTGATGACAAAAAACCAGAAATACAGGGGTAATACCAAGCTGTAAAAAGTTTGACTCATTAAGGGACTGTTAGGCGGGGTGTGATTCAACATGGAAAACAGAGGAGTTTTTCCATGGCACGCGGCATTCCCCTACGCACAGACTTCACTTGCG
>Ga0209568_1000541_pt1 | contig 13330 bp, 3 predicted proteins | sample WorMetOlspDAHAB2_FD_187406 | JGI IMG/M metagenome (GOLD analysis project Ga0209568, IMG submission 187406) | Marine gutless worms symbiont microbial communities from Max Planck institute for Marine Microbiology, Germany - Olavius sp. DAHAB.2... ...
GAGAAAGGAGGGGAGGGGAGAGGAAGGGACCCCCCCAAAAGTACTTCCCTATTTCGCATACTGATCAGAATTTCAAACACATCCATCATGAATTGGTGCAAACCAGAACATTTAAAAATGCAACCTTCACAGGATTTTGTATAGTTTAGATTGACTAACTCGTCTTCTGAAAGACACTGATGCACGTAAAGGCCGACAGACAGAAAAACATCTGATGACGATAAGCTAACAGTCAATCAGCATTAAGCATAGTCGTCGATTTGTTTCCAAACTTGGTGAGGTCCTCCCCTTGCAACATTTTCATTTCTTCCCTTCTCCTTCCCTTCCTCATCCCATTCCCCTTTTCTCCCCTTAGTTTCCCCTCTCCTTTTCCCTTCTATCCATAAAAGCAGCTTGGGGGCCTGGGAGTGCTGTAAGCTCCCCCAGTGGGGTCTTGGACAAAGCCCTGGCCGCCAACGCATTTTGTGTATTTTAAGTTACCGCAGAAAATTGTGGCTGAATTCTGATAGCGGCAGACGTATGAAAACGTAAGATAAAGATTCACATTACTAACATTTTCAACTTGGTAAAACTCTGTGGGGTCCTCGTACAGGGTGGACTCCCATGGGCCTGAAAAATGGTGGAATTTTTACTCCTGGACCAGGTGAAAATCAACGACCACGGTAGCAAGAGACCACTGGGAACACCCACGTGTAGTTTGTGTGGCGACACATCATAAAAACGGCAATGAAAACAGCACAGAACACACTCCATTTCAACAAATGCACCTAACAATCTCGCAGATGTGTTTCAAACGCATTAACAGACAAAAAAGACGACGGAAGATGAGAAAAGAAAAATTCTCATGAAAGCAAGAGCCCACTTTTTCTCAAGTGACAACGGAATAACAAAAAAAAAACACCAACAACTGGCGAACTGCAGTTGACGGCATCACAGTTCCACAAGACAAAATACTGAATTGTGAAGCACACCACACAAGGAAAACTCATTATAGACCAAAAGATAAAATTCAAAAATCCTACACGTTGTCCCTTTTTATCGGACATTATTGCACGGTTGCAGTCAATCTAGTGGTTTATGCGCTACAGCAGCTTGTAGGAACGTGCAACTTTTTCCGACTAGTTCTCAATACAGAGTCAGTTGTATTCCTGTGTCAAATTCATTAAAATAACATGGCGCTAACCGTGGCACACGTGCTGTGGGTATTTTAATGCAAATATACATTGCAGTAGTCTATTTAATAGAGTGGGATAAAACTAGGGATATACACTACAACCGAATGGAATGTACTGAATACTCTTTTGCCTCTGAAATGACGAAAAATGATCAGCAGAGTGATTTATTAAATTTGCAGCAAAACTAACTGTAAATTGTCCATCTGCACAGACATTTCTCCAAATTATATTTTACCTACGATATGCTCCCGACATTTGATGGCAGAAATATGAACAAAGGAACATCATGCATTACACTATCGAATATCGACTGCCCAGTAGCATAGCAGTCGGGAGTGAGTAGAGTTTAACGCCCCACTCGACACAATACAGGTCATTTCGGAGTCAATCATATTGAAGATTGGACTGGGATAAACACAGCAAGCAACATATACCAATGGAAGAAACTTGTAAACCGAGTCACTAAACCTTATACGACAGGACATGCGTCAACTCCTTTGAAATTATCACATTCATTAATAAATACTTTTCACCAGACTGACACAAACCGCCATGCATATTAGTGCAAAATTTATGACTACAAGCAGCAATTAGCAGCATACGGATACAAAAAGATCGAATGCTATTCAACATTCGGTTCTCTCACATGCACTATGTATTGGCTATTTTACAGACCACAGCACGTTCTATATCAGGCGATGCATTGTTACAGGGATAAGAAGAAGATTTGCCCGACTCGGCCTAGTTGATACTTGTATGCTTTATGCCAGTTGGATGCACATCAACTTTGGTGTCGAGTTTTCGGTGATTCAGGAGACCGCCACTCTGGAACAACCAGACTTGTCATACAGCTGATGCCGACAGTGAATTAGGAGAGTAAAGTTTAACGCCCCACCCGACACAATTAAGGTCATTTTAGAGACAGAATTCGAACAGGGCAGTGGGACCACGACACAGTATGCACAGTGTTTAGCTGTGCTGGCAAGAAACACCCCTACTCGCGTACGAATTTATTTTACAAGAAACAATCAATCACCAAAATCTATCATCAACAGAAGGAAGACGTTGCTTTCTCATCTACGATGCAAGAGCACAAACACACCCTGCAGTGAGCTTCGACTCATCACAGGTCACCGCACAAAATAATGCCATAGTAATGGTGCCGAGAAATAACACACGACGGCATTGCATCAGAAATTCATTGTATGACTGTATCACACGAACATACTGTGCTGCCTTGCCGAAAAGACAACTGACTGACACAAACAGTCTACAGTAGCTGCCTTGTTGGTCTGTTCACCAAATTCCTGTTCTCGTCAGATCCCGAACACAGACACCGTACAGTATAACAGACAATTGTGCGGTAGCAGTGGTCAGCCACGCCACAAAACAAAGTGAAGCAGACTGTCAAATCACATCAACCAAGTGACATTATTTCAAATTCACAGTTTTACACACACACACACAGCTGTAAAAATCACATCACCGGCATAATCAGCATACGACGTCAAAACGGCGTATTGGTGTGCAGATGTACACGTGCGCGAAAATCTCTCACGCGACACGCACGCAGAAGTATACAAAATAAAGAGCACTTACTTACTGCTTGTTCTTGCTGCTCGAAAAGCCTCTTTTGATAAAACAACTGATAAAAATTGTGACGCAAAAATACCCTTTGACATCGAAAAACAACATTATTGTTACATCACCAAGTTATGTGTAACTAAACTTGTGTTGTTCACTGTCATTAAAATTTCTGTGCACACGAATGAAACGGCTCCATGTACTAGTATGGCATTCAATACTGTTACTGAGCAACAACGTTTTCAACCAGTGGGAAACATTTCTCAACATTTCAGTACAAATGACAAACTTTGTCAAAAAACAGTGGCACCCTGAGCACCATTGCCAACATCACTAACAAGAAACGAACATTTTCACGAATTTACGCAACTTATAAGTAACCTCAGATATCTTGCAGATATCGTGTACTATATATTCTATGCCAAAATAACACAACGGAAGAGGTAGCGGTTTGTTTAGGCACTGGACAGTAGATGACGTTTATTGTTAACGTTGTTTATTTGTGTTGTGTAAAAATGCCAGGTTACCAGCTTCCAGATATGGTTACAAAGATTTGCATAAATTATGAAAAATGGCATATTTGACAAAACTGGCGACAGAATCTGCAGAAACAGTACAAGTTTGTGCACGGTCTTCGTACGAACAGAGTCCGACGACAAAAGGCAGAGGCACTTTATGTCGAGATCAGCTGGGGCTACATTGGCTGGTCAAAAACGTCATTCTCATCGGGGTCCATCGTAAAGTGAACTATGCTTGGCGCGTTTTCAGGTGTATCTTCATCTGCTGCAGTGGCACATGCAGGGTCAGCATCCGTCAGTGGCTCCTGGCTCTCCAGTTCTGTTAGCAAAGCCGTTGCCTCCGCCAACGTGTCCTAAAAAAGAACATAGCAAAATTTGTAGTTACAGTCACAAACAGCGGGCCACTTGCTAATTCCGAGCTGCTCTGTACACAAGTGCTACATTCGGTGAGTTATTCATAAACATGAGTGAGTTGGTAGAGTTTAACGTCCCACCCAACACAATACAGGTCATTTCGGAGGCAGAATTTGCCTATATTACCAAGCAGCATAAATCTGGTACCAGCGCAGGACACACCACGCAACACAATAGCCAAATGTCCAGGGTCCTGCAGCTTCAGCTGACGTCTGGCTAAGGAACAAGCATTCCGAGATCAGCACCAGTTAAAAATCTGGTACATTGGCTCGAACAAGACTTGTCACAAAAGCAAACACTGTAAATAGCCTGGGAAAAATTGCATAACTAGAAAGCAATATCGCCTGATGGAACAGGTACTGTTTGAGGTGTTGCTGAAAAAACTGTCAATGTCACTCACATCTTTTCAGCAGTTACATCATCACCTCACACTTCTCACAAGAGAAATGGTTTAAATAAGTTTCAGAAAACAGCTAATTATAACACTAATTAATAGCTGATGCAAATTACAATAAATTAGAAAATTACCTAATTGGGCTCAGTCTCATGCAATCAAAAAAATTGCTAAGTGCAGTTTACAGCACTCACGAGTTAACTGATAATAAAGTAATACCAACTCAAAATTACAAAAAAACTGCCATCAACACCATCCTTTATCCTGTTACTTGACACAGAAGAAAGTGCCCATTACAGTACCTGGGCACTAATGGTTCGCTGAAAAGTTAACACTGTTGAATCTTCATTCGAAGTTCCTGATGCAGCCTGTGAACTCCAGCAATATTCAGTCATCTGGCGAATATCAAAACAACAGACTCATGAACACAAATAACGAATTTCTTCTCTCGAATGAAATCTGTCTATCCATTACAGCAAGAAATCCTTGTTAAAAAACGGATTATGCAGACAATTCATTTGGGCGTTTACAGCAACGACTATCTTTGACAGTATTAATTTCATTACCAACTTACACAGCCATCTGTATAAGGCTGACAGTTCTGACAGTCAAAAACACTTCAAACATCTCACAGAATATGTTCTACCATAAAACACAAATAAGATTTTGAGCAGCAGCAACTGTTATAATAAACATTTACCTAGACATACTATACGCTTGAATGAATATAGTAAAGTTATTCTGAATGCTAAATTATTGCACCAGTGACAATCATTCACTTAATATTCATACATTGAAAATTAACTCTTGTAGAATATGCGATGCATTACTAACTGTGTACAAGTTAACTCGCTCACTTATTTACAAATACGATCTATCCAGTGTTTTAGATGAAGTATAAACGAGTGCATAGCATAGGATACTTTGTTCAAAAGTGAGAGCAGAACAGCATACTTTTGACTTGAGCCAGTTGACAGCCCACTGCCACTTGGTTGCCGCCTGCAACAAATAGTCCTTTGCAAGCGGACATTTGTTGACGAGACTGACAAGAAACTTGATGATTTGATACGAGCGTCGGCTGTCTGATGTGTGGTAGTGACTGATGGCAGCTGAAGTCAAACAACCACTATTACACATATCCTGAATTGACTGATTGACTGACTTAAATTTAAAGGCACTTTCAGCACAAAATAGGCTATATCGAGCCTTCATAAAGTATGTTGCAGTTAAAAAAATTGAAATTAATGAGAAATATGAAAACGTTACATGTTGGTAATTCGGAAAATGACACAACTACAAAAAACTCTTCAATCTGGTCTTCGTAGGGGAAACCCTTCAACACAAGATTTTTTAAATTTTTATGGAACTTCATGGAAGACAGTAGTCTTCCCAGCCAATCTCTTGGCTAACATACTAATGACAGGAAACTATACATTCAATAATCCTAAACGCAATAAACACAACAAGCAAACTTCTTACAAAACTCGGACACATATCTCAAAAAACATTCACACGGCAACTAACAGAAAACCAAATATAATGCTACTAAGTCATAACTACATAAAATCCATGGTTGCATTTTTTTCCTAGATGAATTGTTAACCCTACCAATGTTTGTCCTGCTGTAACATACCAAAAATTCTGCCTTGTTATCAGCTTACCGGGTTGTTCTAGAAAAACTAAGAAAACTGTCAGTAAAGACTGGTGGCAAATATATATGCTGACAACCCAAGACAAAGGTCAACAGTAAACAGACTCAAGGCAAGTAAATCAAACATACAAAAAAAACACTTAATACAGCACAAATAAATGAAATGACAAGGATGAGAAATGACAGAACAAGAGTAGCATAAAAAAGTATGTATTAACATATCGCATAAGGTTTCAATTTGTCAGCACAATGTTATTTTAAAGCACTCTAGCCAAACAATCATCTGGCAAACAGGTTGATAGTTAGTACGTACAGTAGGTAAAGGTGCCACAGTCCATAGAACCACAGGCATGGGCCCAAAAATTGTATAAACCATAAAGTCTGTGAAGCATGGCCAGTGCGACGGAACCCCTCAAGCTTTGGAGCACCACTGCCCCTCCAAAACTCCCAAATTATACTTCTGCGTGACAAGAGGCAGTGTGCGTGAGCGGCTTGCCAAACTGTACGAACGGCGATCAAAAAGTTTTGCAATTCAGTATGGTAGATTAAATGTAGACAAATTTTAGTTATCACAAATGTTACCTACACATATGAGTTCTGTTGTCTGAAAATATAATTTTAACGTTTTTATTAACTATTGTATGGCATACGTATTAATGACGTCACTCGCACAAAATGTTTGAAATTTCCAGATCTAAATATCGCGCAGCAATCAAATTTTTAACATTAGAAAAGCAGCCGGCGAACAACATTTATGAACGTTTTAAACGTTTATGGGGACAGTGCCCCGTCTTATTCAACTGTCACCAGTTGGGGTTGGGTTGCTGAATTTAAACGTGGCCGAACATCGCTTGAAGATGACACCCGAGCTGGATGGCCAGTAAAAGAGACCACTGATGATTGTTGCCATGCTGTCAAAAAACTGGTGACGGGCGACTGATGACTGAAAGTCCTGGAGATAGCCACATAAGTGGGCGTGTCATATAGCAGTGTCTTGAATATTTTGCATGAACATTTGGGTTTAAACAAGGTCCGAGCCAGATGGGCCCCACGTTTTCTGACACCTGTTCAGAAGTCATTTCGGGTGGAAACATGTTCGGAGCTGTTGGCTATCTACAGTGAAACCCCGGACAACGTGTTGTCCCGTATAATAACTGGTGATGAAACGTGGATTCACCACTGGGATCCAGACACCAAACAAGAGTCGATGCAGTGGAAGCACGTCAACTCTCCGCCATGCAGGAAGTTCCGCACTCAACGTCGGCTGGAAAGTTATGGCCACAATTTTCCCGGATTAGAAAGGCGTGCTACTGGTGGATTACCTACCACAGAAGACAGCAATGACTGGACCCTACTACGGTGAAGTGCTGACAAATCTGCGTCAGGCAGTGAAGGAGAGGCGGAGAGGACTTCTGACCCGAGGTCCGCTGTTGCAGCACGATAGTGCTCCAGCGCACATGTCTCGAGTTGCACAGGCCATAGTCAAGGACATCGGGTTTGAGCAGCTGTCTCACCCACCTTACTCACCCGACCTGACACCCAGCGACTTCTACCTATTTCGACTTCTGAAACAGCACCTTCGCGGAACGAGTTTTTTTGATGATGATGAGCTGTGACAGCCCATGGAGTCGTATCTCGACAACATGCCCCAGGAATTCTATTTGACTGGAATAAAAGAACTTTTTGACAAATGTCAGAAGTGTATTGATGTACAGGGAGATTACATTGAAAAATTATGTAACTGTTTTGTCTCTGCCATTTGTACATCATACTGCATTGCAAAACTTTTTGATCGCCCCTCGTATATTCGACAATGCATTTGGAAAGACTGGTACCCGCGACCTCTGGATCACAAATCTGACGTTCTACCACTAGACTATTGAGCCAAACAGCTATGTAGCAACAGAAAAAATGCTTCAAACAAACTGCGACATCATCATAATGTAACTTTGTTAAGTGAGATCTAAATGCAAAATTGGAATCAGCAGCAGCACTCAATCACTCACTCACCCAGCATGCCCTGTATGCGCTCATCACGCTGGTCTCCTTCCTGGCCATCGATGACATATCGCAGTCTATGCATCTGAAGCGAATCTTCTAACAGCTACACCAACAAAACAGCAGCTATTGGATACCATAATCAGTCATTATGGGCTCAAACTGTTGCCTTATTGTCATTATTGCAGGGTTGCTTACAGTCAATCTATGCTCTTCAGCCGTTTCTCGAAACATGCAACCTTTTCCGACCAGTTGCAACAAAATTAACGTCGTTTATTCATGTTGTGTAAAAATGACAAGTTATCTCCTTCCAGATATGGTAACAGGAAATTAGCATAAATTACGAAAAAATGGTCTATTAGACAAAATTGGCGAAAAACTGACAAAACCATAAAGTTTGTGCACAGTCTTCCTAAGAATAGAGTCCGACAACAAAAGGCAGAGGCACTTAATGTCGAGATAAATTAATATTTAATGATTTGTCAGTCATTATCGGCTCAAACTGTAGCCTATTTGTCATCATTAACACCACTTGTGCTGCAGCTACAAATGACATAGCAAACAATGACCGATACTACAGCAACTGTTTAATTTGTAAGCTGACAACCCAACTGTTTAATTTGTAAGCACCGGCATAGCAAAACGTGCACACTACACAATCCGAAAACAAAAACATCCTGTTACATAAAACACGGCAAATAGAGACCAAAGACATGACTGTGTGTGAGTACCAGCAGTCGCTGCAGTGTGTGGAACAGTGGCTTCAGTTCATTGCACGGCGCTGCTTTAGTGCAGTGTATCTGAACCAAGATGCATCAATAATCACCGTTTCCAGCTAGCTACAGATGAGCTGCATCGTGGTTGACAAATTAATCCAACAAATCTATTATAACAATTAGTCAATAAAATTAAAATCCTGAGCCTCAACCTAAGCTTTGCTTAGCACCAATACCCAATACTTCCACAAATCCTGTTTATGATCTGTTATGTAAATAACGTAACCAAATTCATAATTCTATATGTAATTACAATTACTTTGCAAGTGTGCAACATTGACAACAAGACTGCAATTTCATCAAAGCAGCATTCAGAAAAAAAGGAATACTGTATTAATGAAAAGGTGTACGAATAAAGGTAAGTTGAAGCAAAACAGTTAATAAAAAATTACTTATCACAGAGTCCAGAAGAATAGTAGAATTGAAAGATACTAAAAACTTCAGCAATATTGATCACATGCATAAATATTTATAAGGATGCAACCTGCAAATTGCAGACATAATATTAACATAATAAAAGCGCTACGATCACACTTAAGCAAAAATGAAGTTAAACAAACTTCAATTGTGTGCAATCAATGGCAGAAAAAACTACCAAGGATACATTACAAAATTTATTTGATGTTACTGCAATTTTCCTGTGCTAATGACAAAATACGTTCCGCAAATTCTTCTAAATAATTTTCTACATCAACTTCGGAATGCATAATGTTACCATGATCATGCGAATTACAGTGATGCTGAACCGGGCATTGTTGTAATTCAAGTAGCACAGCATGTCTTCAAGAACAGCAATTGCCTGACTGTTTGTCACTTCCCGCAGTGCATGTACCACCTAAGAAGCAAAAAAATTGTGCAAAAAAGACAACATACACGTCTAAATTTGTATGCTGTGATATGTTTCAAGACTAGGAGCACCATATATGACAGTGAACTATATAAAGAATTTTACAGTATTTACACAGAAAGCCATGGAGATGGTCGCAGCTAGTTTTTTTCACAGGTCTGAATAACATACAGACAAATATTCCATGAGTTGTTAAAATAAGAATTTTTGTCGTATTTTCTAAAGATTACTCAGAAGGCAATAACACTGACATCAGTTCACCACCAAAGACCTAGCAAAGATCAGCTCTCCCAGGGATGACGAGTTTGGTCCACAAGCTAAGCTGAAAAAAAGTGGCATCCCATAATAATTACTTTCAAATCATGTTTGTGTTCCGTTCTTAGCTTTAGTGTCCAGTTTATGTCATTTTTTTCGTATTTTACATATGCATAACACGTATACTTTGTGTTTTAATCGCATTGTATCTGCAGACACTGGATAAATAAATGATGATTAATAATAACTAATCTTTAACGAGAACAGCTGATTCACTGCGGAAAATTTACCTCGCGAAGATATCGAACGGAGTCTGGTCCAAACACATATCGGTTCATGTCAGCCGACATATTCAAGAGGATCTGTGGTGAAACAGTTACTGGCTGATACCGTTTACACAGCTTCGCATCTACAAGACACCACAAGGTCAGGATAAAAGTTCAGCAAACAATTCAAATGACACAAATTTCTTAATTTCGTCTCTTACACATGCATGCAGTTGTATTCAGACAATTTAGCAAGGTGACGCAACTGATATCTGCCTCACAGTTAGTGCATGCATCTGAAGCATGCTTGACCGATAGCATGACTGATCGTCTTTCGGAATTAAGATTTTACACAAAATTCTGCATCTCACCAGTAGCCTGAACATCAATCTCATCATGTTAGTGAAATAAAGAGACTGTCGAAAATTTAGATCCAGCACAGAATTAACAGGTGACTGACGGAAGATGACCTTCAGTGTATGCATGAGAAACGTCGCAGTTCAGAATGAGTGTTGCCAGCGTCGCATGAAGCGAACCGAATTCACGCGACTGAAGAGAGCTCCAGCGACGAGTGCTTGTCTCCTGCTACATCACGCATACGACTCTGAAGCAGTCTTCGTAAACTAAATTAATATGATGTACTGTACAAACATGCCAAGAACTGCAACAATTGTACGGCATTCACATGGCCACTAGGCTAAGCGTACCTGACTTGACTGACTAGAATCAACATGGCAAACTTGGTTTAATGTGATAGGGAGGACATCTGACCTTTTTACAAGTAATCTGGAGAAAGTCAAACAGAAACCAAAAGTAACACGGGTGACACCAGTAAAGTTGGTTGGTTGGGACAAAATGGCACTTTTGGAACAAAAAAGGCTAAGTACCATGCCTAATAAGTTTATGTTAGTTGAAAGGTAGACATCAGAGAGAAAATTAGAAACATTTTGCTTTATGATATGAAAAATGAGAAAGCTGTGAGTTTTCTTCCCGTAAACTTACCCGACTTACTTATATGGGAATAATGGTTAGGTGACTGTTAAGAGATAGTTATGTAGACCACAGTGAGCAAATTAACTGTTATGGCATATCCCTATGTCAAACACTAGTGCAGCCGAGATCAGCACACTAAATGAGAACAGGCATGATCAGTAATTGTGTAAGATGATCGCCATGAAATCCATGAAGCTCAGCCTTGCCTTCATGTGACCGATTCCTTCCACAGGCAAATATTGTGGTGTGAGTATGGATGGAGCAACTGGCCTAATTATGGCCTCATTTCGGGTACCAATACTCAACCGTCAGTAAAAACAACATGAAGAACATCAGTTGTGGTAAACAAATGAAAACAAACACAAATGCAGTGATCGGCACCTGCTCACTGCCAGTTGTTGTGCTACTCTGCCCAATCAGAAATTCCGTCAGCCGCTTAAATCCATGGAGTAAAAACATGTGCGAACAGGATTTTAAGCCCTGTAAAAGAACAGTGAACGCAAAAACAAATGTAGAAAATAGCAATAAATAACAGAAAAACCACAACTACTAATGGCAAAAAATCTTACCAAAATACACCCACGACTTAAGTGATATATACATGTAAGTAGTTCCTACGGTACTTTGATACTTTCGCTTGGGTAGCAGAAAGAGCATCTTGGGTGGCATCACATTACTTGTATGTAGCGCAGCTCTGCGACGTACAGAGGTTGCCTCGGCCTTATTATACGTGGTATTTCATGCGGTGCATGGCAGCGATAATTCAGAATATCACAATGTTAATGGACGAAGGTTCAAAAAACAATATTGGCAGCTGCGTGTTCTCTAAAAACCAAGAGCTTTTACATGTCTATTTTTCGCATTGTTCATGCACACCAGAACAAAGCATTAGTTTTACCATCTTAATCAACATTTTACATCGCTCCTTAAAAGTTACAATACATGAATGAACAGAGAATATTGACCAGTAAATGATTTGTTATCATATCTATACTGTACCCTATATTACACACGTTTTTACACACTACTACTTACTGTTGGTAAAGCCCAGAATTTGTTTCTGACACTGGCCCATCCAAGCTGTAAACTGGTGCATGCATGATCGTGTGTATACTATACATGTGTACAAGTACATAAACATAGGCCGACTTGACAAAAGCAGCGATGACTGGAACAAGAGTGACTAACCATCTGAACGTAGACATGCAGCACTTGGAAGTACTGCTGACTTTGTCGACAATTATCCGGCACGTCACGCTGCAGCATCGCAAGCAGCACTTCAACGATCTCAGTGAAACACTTGTTCGTCTGCAAAACACACAATTCTCAAATGGTCATCAAACTAAGAGTCTCATCACAAATATCACTTCCAGCTTATCACCATCAAGATCATAAGGAAATTTATACGTGCACTTTGCAGCATCGTCGATGGCCAAAAATCCTTACTGAGAAAAATGGATTATTTAAATTTCTGTCTGTTAACAGTGATGTACTGCTGTATAATGCACACAATTTACGAGTGGCGTAAAGCCTGGCTAGGACATATGTTGAGAAGAGACAGATTCTTGAGTTCTCAACAGAAGGAAAAATATTTGGAAAAAGATCTGAGGGTATAAATATGACAGGAATCATCAGCGACTATGGATGGTCAGAGCTATGGTGAACTAACAAACAACATGCAGCAGATGGAGCAACTTGAAAGCCGTGTCAGCCCCTAAACCTGCTGTAAAGCAGAACAGTAATGTAATGGTCACAGAAATGATTGATGGAGAGATTCTGTTAGTGAACCACGTCCAAAATGACCAATATTGTGTTGGGTGAAGCGTTAAAATCTACTCACTCACTTCAGTAGTGAATAGTTCAATATCTTACCCAACGTAATCAATTAACGCACAACAACAGAAAAGGTGAAAGCGTTATAGTTATGCCATAGCTGAAAGGTAAAATGAATGGTGCACACATACCGCAATTCCTCCCATCTGAAAATAAGAAGACATCGTTTTCTCAAGCAACTTGCCAAACACTTCTCGAACTTCACGCGTTGAGCATTCGAGCAGCAATGGCCTGTTACACACATCACAAGACACACAGTATTCATCATGCTACTGTCAAAGATTACAACATATGTTTAACATGAACACACATTTGTTCCAATCTGTGGCAATGTTCACAGTTATGACAAAACCAGAATGCTAAAAGCATCACAACCGTGACAGGTATTGCAGTAGTTTCTCAATATTTTCTGAATAGTTTCTACCATTTTTTGTGCAATGTTGCAGCCACTGAATGTAAACTGACACAAATGTGATATGTCGACTATAGAAAAAAACTACGTAAGAGGTTTACTTGATGCAGGAGTTTCCATCTGTAGCCAGGAATTCAACAATCCACATACACGTTTCTTTTGACTGCTGCAACAACGACGTCAGAAGAGTTGACCACTGGTCGACATCAGCCCT
>Ga0209568_1000542_pt1 | contig 13328 bp, 10 predicted proteins | sample WorMetOlspDAHAB2_FD_187406 | JGI IMG/M metagenome (GOLD analysis project Ga0209568, IMG submission 187406) | Marine gutless worms symbiont microbial communities from Max Planck institute for Marine Microbiology, Germany - Olavius sp. DAHAB.2... ...
CCATTATTATTATTAATAGTATTTAATGTATCGCTATAACATTCGAACAGTTTTGTGCTCTTACAATCATATCTTCATAATCGGCGTCACCTGTTACTTCTCAGGAGCCGCGGGCACAGCAGACCGAGTGGGGTCACATTGCTGGAAAAAATGTATAGAACTTTACGGCAGACTCAACCGTACAGGGTCCCTCAAAAAAGAGAAAAAAATGATGCCCATTGGTTAAGGTGGTTCTGGTCACAATGGACGCGTTGTTGCTAACTGTGATGCAACACAATCTGACGATTTATTTTCGATCGATGTCTGAAAAACTTGATGTGCCACGTTTTCACTTGTTGCTGTGTCCCTGTTTTTCATTTCTGCACCAAATTAGGTTCCGAGTGCTGTTACAGTAATTTACGATCTCATTTACTAGGCCTACGCAAATGCAGGAAACATCCAGGGGCGGACTCGGTCGCTTGGCAGCCTGACACTTGCCAGGCGGGCCGATTGGTCCGCCGGCCAGGCGGGCCGATTGGTCCGCCGGCCAGGTGGGCCGCCACGTCAAATGTTGAAATAAGAAGGGTAGAGAGTGAAGGGAGAGAAGGGAGCGAGGGACAAAGTCACAAAGATGACGACAAAGAAAGGGGGAGTGGAATGGGGAGGAGCCCAAGGGCTGTACTTGGATATATGTGCAGGGGCCCCCGAGTTCCTAGTTACGCCACTGCTGATGGGGCCGGTCTGCCTACTTAGCCAGGGCCGGTTTGAAGAACAATTCCGGCCGTGGAAACATGATCTAAATCGCAGCAAAGCAAATAACCACTTGGTACTTGCACACTAAAAGTCCGAATACGGGTCTGTGTGCTGTAATAATTTACTATTTAAATGGATCACGGAATCGCAGGGTCCGTTTAAAAGGCAAAAACAAAAATAATGACTGTTGTTACTGCCATAACAAAATCCACAAAATCAATCCCATCACCTATTAGGAAAACGGAAAATATCTACCTATCTACACTAAACGTAAATTAGCATGTAATTGCAATATTACGGCGAGAACAGCTATCCGTTCAGCACGCAGGTCAAGGAGACATTAAGGCATATTCACACTAACAAACTGTACAACATTATTTTCAGGGCGACCACGCACTTGTCGGGAAAAGCTGGAAACGTCAGAGATTTTGATGCCTGCAGGGAAATGTCCGGGAAAAAGTCTTGTCGTGGAAAGATGGCCAAAAACTGTGTATCGTTAGTTGCCAATATGCGTCCATACGGGTATTTAGTAGTACCACTTAACGTGGACAGGAGTGCTGGGCGTCAGGGAATTTTCGGGGCATTTTACAGTGTCTAGACAGTGGTCACGCTGTATTTCGCATCAGTGGGAGATTGGCAGGAAGCGCCAGAGCACAGTCGGCCGATTTTACCACTGACACGGGAACGAATTTGAAAGTGGGGGGCACCCGTCCGGCGCGAAGCGCCATAAAAATTTTGTCAGTTTTGGTCAGTTTCTTGTTTGCTGTTCTTCTACTCATGGTGCCCCTGGTACCCAGCCATTTGTACAAGTGGGAGGCAAGTGTCCCCGGTGCCCTTGAGTCGGCGCCACTGAAATTAGACGATATCAGCTGTGTTTTCTGCTAAGTAAATGTATCAACAATTAAAAAAAGACAAATGTAGCAGAATTATTTCTTAACTGCTTCACACCAATATACGTGGCAAAGTTTCAAAACATGCGCAGGGAAAACTATGGTACGGCACAAAATATGATTGGGGCGATCATAAATAGTAGCAATGTCTGTGGCCTCTGATTCGCTCGCGACAAACTAGCGCTGTAAAAATTAGTTTCCATTTATGAATCAGTTCTTTTCGTCCTAGAGTCGAACGGCTGCCTAGTCCGTCATATGCAACGGGACAGAATAAATAGGTCGGCGGCGGAGCTCGGCGAAATCTGGGTCAGGTCAATCTCGGTCGACGCGTCGTGATGCAGACAGGTGCTCGAAGAGGTCACGAACTCGGCGGCTGCGCAGTGCTGATCGTGGAGGCATTCGGAGAGGCAGGCCGGAAGGGTGGTGAGCCCGAATGAGGTCACCGCACCCAGAGCGGTGCTCCCGGGTCGCACTGTCCAGCGACCTAGAGATCCTTCCCGACATGCAATCGCTACAGAACACCACGCATAGCCTATTCATATACAGGATGGCCCCAAAAAGTAAGCCACTATCACAAAGTATCACCAATCGTTAAAAACCGTCATTAAGGCTAAAGTTTTCATAAAGTTTGACTATTAAATGAGCACAGGAATACAATAAGTTTGTATTAAATATTCTACATGTTACCTAATTTGTGACGTCATTTGCTGTGTTTGAAGCTGCGATATGGATAAAATTAGTGTATATGATAAAATCATGATTGAAAATAAGAAAAGAAGAAAATATGGAATTCAAAGAAATTTTACATAAATCTCCATCTAAAATATCGTTTACAAATAGAATTCACAGCTTGCTAAAGGGAGCTGATGCCAGAGAGAGCGCTGATATCATTTACCTTATATGTGACGCATATCGCTAGTTTGCGGGTCAGGCATAGTTACTGACGTCAAAAAGTAGGCTACGCACAGAATATTTAATACCGACAGATATATTTAGCGTTTGATTGATACTTTAATTTGACGAATAAATCCAATCTCATTGGCAGGCTTTAATACGATTTAATGCGATATTTTCATAATTTGGTAGTGGCTTACTTTTTAGGGCCACCCTGTATATTCATCACAATAGTAGCAAACAGTTATAAGCAAACATTCAAGCAATGATGATGATGACGATGATGATGATGATAACAATACTGAAGTTTATTCGCATAAAAACAGACAAGTGCATATACATATACAGAAAATACATACATGAAAGACAGAGTACAATATACTTAGTTACATACCAACACAAGCAAATAAATACCAAGTTGTTAAAATCAATAGAATTACAGTAATTTAAATTCTACTCACTCAGTCACTGACCGTAGCTAATTTCGTACTTTCGTCGCCACAGATCTAGGGCATAAAAACATTTCTTCGCCGTGTTTCTTACCTCCGGAGACGGCTGCAAGACAGCTGACATTCAGCGTATACTGAACAACTCCATCAGCGACAGTGGTTTCCGACACCAGCGATGCGTTCGTCTGCAGCCAGCAACTTCCGGTTGTAGGCTGGTACTCGGCGGCGACGCATCCGACCACTTCCTCGGCGCATGCGCGCTGACATCTGGTGACATGGCTGTAGCTCAGGTACCGGAAAGAGCCTTCCGATCTCACGTTGGTCACGTTAGACCACACGTACTCACAGTCTGTTGTCAACAGGGTATTCCATCAATCAATCAACCAACCAACACGAATTTCCACAGCGCATGAAGGCGAATTTTAATTAATTCATTAACTTATTATGAGCGGCATACACAAGGTACACAAACGCCTAAAATCTAATATTAGCAAAATAGCAAAAAAGTACACAGTTCACACATTTAATCATCAAAATTCTAGAACGACATCGTTCAAGGGCTCTCTCCAATTTTGGAGAATAGTGTAAATTAAACAGATGGTGATGATATACACTGTACACCGTGCCTAAAACATCCTGACATGAAAAATGAGTTGGCTTAAGTTCACCAGAACAGCGCTATGAAGGACAGCAATTCTAAACATTTGCTCTGACTAGTGATGGCGCGAGGGGCTAAACCAGTAAATCGGGTGACAATGACGTCATTCTGTCTAAATTAGTTACTGCCGCCATGTTGGTAGTGTAACATTGGAAACGTACGTATGATTGCAAACTGTTGTCTGTGGAATTATACGCGTTCTGCGAACAAAAAGTTGCGTCTTTAATCACTCAGTTTGCATTAACTATACCCCAACATGGCGGCCGGGTTTTGTGCTAGCTCAATGACATCACTGCACCTCCTGTATTGTCTGCACTGACAAAAAGTTTTAGGTCCGGTTGCATGAACGTCACTTATATTTAAGTGCAACTGATGATCATTTCACGTCACGCACTACGTCACCATATGCGTTTTGCAAATTTAATGGTGGTAAGTTGACGTTTTTTACTTCGTTCGTAGAAAGCATACAAAATGACATCCAAGATGACGTAATGCGTGACGCAAAATGAAATTGTCATTTAAATTTAAGTGATGTTCATGTAACCGGCCTTAACGACTCAAACTGTTCAAGGCTGAACAAAACTGATCAGAAGTTGGCGCATTTTAGTTAAATGCTGCTATCTATGGTAATTGTAGTGTGTTACGTGGACCTATACAATTTAAACAAAAACTTAAAACTTACCTTTTTTCACTGTCATTTTCCGGCATGTAATATATCCCCATATTGATGTACAGTGACTGCAATGCTTTTGCATTTGTTCACTTAAAATTATGATTGATCGATTGATTGATTGAACTGATCACTCCGAGAAAGAAATACACACTGTTCTTTTCGCGACTTTTAGGCCTATTGCCTTTAAATCACTTATCGTGAGACTATAAAGAGAAATGAAAGGGGGACCCTGAAGGTAAAGATAAAGGCATAATGCCATATAACACATATTTGTGACCAAGCAGTACTGTTTGGATCAGGTTGATAAGCATTGTGACAGGGTTTCTCAGTTAAAAAAAATTAATTGATACTAGGGATTTCTATGTTAGAGATGCTACATGCCTGTTAAGTAGAGTCGAGTTATGTGATATAATTAAATTTTTGGCTACTGAGTAACAATGAGATAGTATATGTACAGTACTTTGTTAATTAATGTAGTAATACTGTGTATTTGTTGCAGTGGCATCTTTTGTCTGTGTGTTTATTTACAGTATTTTGGTGTTTTTGCTTAGTTTAGTAGTAGTAGTAGTTGTCGTTGTTGTTGTTGTCGTCGTCGTTGTATGTACTGTGAATACGACTCCATAATAAAATAAATAAATAAATAAATAAATAAAATAGCGCCACGACCACATACTGCTACTGCATCGACGCTGTGTGTCACAGACAGAGCAGACGTACAGCCTAGGCCGCAGTCCAAGCTCGCGCCCACTGATTATGACCTGCAGTCATACAGCCATGTGCAGCCCTTGTCTGCCGTTTAATAATCTCCACCGCCGTAATTATATGGATTACTACTCATTTACCGACTTCGGAGGGACGGAAGGCTGAGTTGGCTTAGTTGGCTGACCCACAGCGGACAGTTTATCCCCCTGTCAACCACAGATCAGGCACAAGTCCGCCAGCGTAAGACCGAAGTCCTAACCACAGAGCGACGCCGCTAACTGTTTTGGCGAAGTTTTGTTTGGAGATCGAGGCAAAGTAGCATGACGGGCTGCGCGATAACTAACCGCAGGTTTCTCGGCGACTAAAATGCTTAACGCCCGGCGCTGTTCCGACAAAGACGGCATCCTGCGAGCTGGAGTTGTGCAGATAGCAGCGGAATCCGTGTTGCTTTTCGGCGTCGAAGTCGTAAGCGGAACAGGACGAGTTGCCGTCACACGCCTGCCTGCAGTCGGCCGACGAAGAAGCGTTCGATACTCGCCATCCACCGAACACGTTGCTTCGCTCGTACACGTACCACACCACGAGACAACCTGCAAAAACAATCAATCAATCAGTCAGTCAGTCAACCAACCAATCAGTCAATCAGTCAATCAATGGTATGTCATGCTAACTTAATTGTGCGGGCACCGTAACACCGCCGCTCGTTTTTGCGTACTTTTCAAGAGCGAAATAAATCACGACGAAAGCGAAAGCTCACAGTTTCTGGTCATTGAGTAGTGCGTCACGCCGGGCGTTTGACCCACGTTGACAGTCCCGTCGCTCAGAATCAGAAAACAGCGCCATCCGTCGACGCCCTGCGCGTCATAGTCGATGCCGGTGCAGTTGGCGATGTCGGAACACGCTTGCTGACAGTCGGACACAGTGTTCGAAGACGCAGACCGAACGCCGTCGTACACGTTACTCTCGCGGTACACCGTCCACGAGTACTTGTATCCTATGCAAACGGTTCGGGATGTTCCTAGTGAATGACGTTATTGACAGAAATAAATGTAAATTTCTCGACCTATCTGATAACTTGCTAAAGGCATATAAGGCAAAGGCATATAACACTTGTATAGCGTCACAAGCCGCATACGCAGCTGCAGCGGCGCTGTTCATGTTCCAGACAGCGGACATACAGCTTATAGGCCGTAGGCTAAGCCTGCGACCACAGGCTGACCTACGACCAACCAACCATACGCCACGCTGGTCTGCCGTTTAATGGTATCCACCCCCGTAATCCATGTAATTGGATAACTACTCCTTTTCCGACCCCGAAGGGATGAAAGACTGATTTGGCAAAAATTATAACGAAATTGTTTGATATACTGCGTCAATGTTTTATAGTTTAGTTAAGTTTATTTGTCATGTATTATCATTAATTCATTGTCGCTTTAGGCCTATACAGCCGGTTTTTGGTGAATAAAAGTTGGGTGTGGTTTGAAATGGTTTCAAAAACGTAAAGCTGCCCAAACGATTGAAACAAGACAGAAATAAAGCAGCGTTATTTCATCCCAAAAAAACGCTATAAAGCCGTGAAACGTTTTAGCTGTTTAGCCAATCACAATCTATCCGCTGTTTGTGCGCCATGCTATAAACAGCAGATACCTAATGTGATTGGCCTGGAATTGGCTGTGATTGGCCTATGCCAGATTATATACAGTTATAGTCGTCAGTTAAGGACATTCTTTTTGCATACTATTAGGCACGACGTATCGAGCGCGTTAGAGATCATTTTAATTAATGCTATGCGCTAGTTAAAAATATACTATTTACTTATTTATATACTTTACTAATAAAAATCAAGAAAACAAACCAAACGCAAACTAACAATCAAACAATGTTAAGGCTAATACTAATAGCCTATTATTTTAGATATATCTTTTCTAATAATGCGAATGTCCATGTAAATGAAAGGATTTCCGAATCTTATCATTAGAAAACTCTCTAATGGGCTCAGTGCGCTAGTGTCGTGCAACCAGAAACGCCATTAGCTCCATCATAGACGATAGCGGTGTATAATGGTTTCAATATTGGTTTGTATTCCGGAAGGGGTCTGGTAGACTGTTCCATGCAGTCGGACCGGCAGCGGAAGAGCTCTGCGGCTATTACTAATAATAAAAAAGCGAGTAAAATAAAATAATAATCGTAATCATCATATATCACAATCATAAAGGTGACGTTGCTAACTTATTAGAACAGCGGAGGGAAACACAACCGACGTAATCTAATATAAATATTGTGATGTAATGGTAGAATACGCTTAGTTAACAGTCTGCACCTTCTTCATAATAACGTGGTTGCTGTCTTTCGCAAGTTGTGATTTCACTGCCTATAGCTCAAATTCCACTTGGCTCGTCACGTCACGCCCCGACACGACACAATACGTTCGACGTGTCGAGCCAGTCGAGCACCTTGTGACGAGCCGTGCTGTTCAACGAGTTCGACACAGCCAAGATGCATGGGCTCGACACGTCGAACGTGTCGTGTCGTGTCGAGACGTGACGCATGACGAGCCAAATGGAATTTAAGCTTATACATGTAGTGCTTTAGTTTGCAGTTTGTGCGTCTGTGCATGTGTGTGTCTGTTGTGTGTTCTGTGGATTATTGTAGTCTGAAATGAATAAATAAATAAAGAAAGAAGAACACATAACACATAATATTATATTACTGTCGCAGTTGGAGTTCCACACGAGCGCCGCACCAGAGCAGTTCACCACCCGCCGATAGTGAGTGACGCCGTCCATCGATTCGCGTCCCACTGAAAGACCCTCGTCGAAAATCAGGAAACATCGTGCCTCAGCCGGCGCCGTCGGATTGAAATCGACGCCGCTGCAGTTAGCCAATTTGACGCAGGATGAGCGACAGGATGCTACGTCCGAGGCTGATGGCAGCTGAGTGCCGCCGGCAACGTGACTGTCGGCGTGCGCAAACCACGTGATGTTGCAGCGATCGTTGTACGGTACGGTATGCACGAACAGCGGATCTACGCACGCAAACCAAACATTACAGTGTCAAACTACATCTAAGCGACGGATAAACGGACAAAGAAACGTGAATTTTGCAGCGGGTCGATGAGTCGCAGCGACGTCGACACGGCGTGACGGCGGCGATCGTAGTGGACGTTGTTGGTGCGAGTGCGTGTCTCTTTGTCCGTCCGTTCGTTTGCTCGTGTCTTAGATGGAGTTTGACACACACAACACGATCATGGGGGTGGGCTGAGCCGCCTGGCTGCCTGGCACTTGCCAGGTGGACTGGTTCATTCGCCGGCCAGGTGGGCCGCCATGTCAAATGTTGAAGGAAGGAATGGCACGGAGGGGTCCCAGGGGCCCTTAACTAGGGAGGGAGGGCTGTCCTCGGATAACTTATTTGCAGGGGCCCCGAGTTCCTAGTTAAGCCACTGTTCATGGGACCGGTCTGTCTACAGTCAGGACCGGTTTGAAGAGCCAGTCCGCCTCTGAACACAATTGATACAGAATCAGACCAGAAATTATTCGGAGCAAAGGTTTTTTTTCCACGCAAACTGGTGGGTCAGTTTTCCCACCAGTACCCAGAGAGTTGCTCCAACATAATGCGGTGTCATTTCAGCGGCGGTGAAACCAGGTACACAGGCGCCCGGGGGCTAACATCTGTCTGGCGCCCCGTGAATCTCGTTCAGAATGTGACACAGTTCAGCAGGCCAGTCTGTTGATAATTTCGCCACTCCAGTACAGTTCCATATGAAATTGATTTAAAGTTAGAAGGAAATTCTGTATTAGTATGAGAATTAGCTGTTTAGATTAAGTGATCGTTAAATAACTTTATCCATCTAAAACCATGCACTTTATTAAGCAAAACAAAAGCGGAGCACCAAAATAACCCACAGCAGCACCTTCCATCACAAAATAATCGGGTTTGGAGACTACAACTCGCCGCTAAAGTAAAATACTAAATACACTGTGCTTTTAAATGCATTCACTGCCAATATCGCTAGATTCTAGACCGCAAATACACACACATTGTTGTATGTATATATGTATCTTTCGTTTCAGGCAGCATGGCCCATATAGGCATAACGAACAAATACACAAACTAATAAGCAGACAGGACAGACAGACAAAAAGCAACCTCTACAACGCAAAAAATTAAAATGATAAACTATTTTATTTCTACAGTTTTTCCATTAAAATGTAAATTTAACTCGTTTTGTGGTTATGGGAAAAGCACTAAACCTACTGACGGCCTCAGCTCGTGGCAGCCCAAGTCTGCCGTTTTAATGGTCACCCCTCCCCCCTAATCCATGTAAGTACATGGACTGCTACTTATTTATCGACTCAGGAGGAACGAAAGGCTGAGTTCAGTGAGTTGGCATAGTTTGGATGACTGATAGCGGACAGTTTACCTACAGAGTCGTCACCTGTCGACCACAGTTCTGGCGCAGGCAGGGAAAGTCCGCCGGTCAGAGACCGACGTCCTGACCACTGAGCTGTACGCCGCCAACGCCAACGATAACGTACCCGGGCAGATGCGGGTGAGCGAATAGTGCGAAATGCCGGAAAACTTTCCCATGTTGATGCGCGCGATGGCAGCAAACTGGAGGTAGCAGCGCCAGCCGACCGGATTTGCGGAGTTGTAGTCGGCACCGCGGCATCTCCTGTTCACTTTGCATCCTTGCAGACAGCTGGTAACACTGTCGGCGCTCGGCAGTCGACTGCCGCCAAACATGTTGCTGTGCTTGTAGATTGTCCATGTTTCGTTGCACGGCTCTGGCACGGCACCAGCAAAAACCATAGATGTAATAAACGTTCAGATGCGACATATAAAAACGGTTAAAATGCATAAAAACGTGGGGAACGTTTGACAAAAATGAAACGCTGCCAAATTGCGATCAATCCAACTATTATCTTCGCACACTGAGTCATATGCAGCTTGTCAGATTGTAACACGTATCTTAATAATTAAAATATTTTACAGAATGGGTTACATAACAAATAGGAATCAATAACAAACAATTAATAATTGCTGAGGCATCCTCTAGAGTGTGACGTCACTCTGTCTACTATGGGGAACGCCGTCATGTTGGAGGTATACCTAGCTGTGGAACGTCGTAAACTTACGCATATATGCTTGCATATGCTACGCACATGCTTGCATATGCTGAGCTCTGTCACTGTGAGTTAAAAAAACAAAATAGCCTACTCATGTCTATAATTACGCGAAATATTAATAGATTTTCACAATTCTTTCACTTGTAGACTAAACATAAAATTTGCTACAAAATAATCATTATATATCCAATGACACCTTAAGAACATTGCTATACTACCCTGTTGAACCGTGATGTTTCAAAAATCGCATAAATTAATAATAATAATAATAATAATACGAAATTTATATAGCGCCATAATGCCGTTAGGCGGCTACAGAGGCGAATACAATGCTGTATGTTTATCAATCTTATTAAAACTCGTCAAAAATCTAGACTTTCGCTTACAATGTGTGTAAAAGAAGAACCAGAGTATTATAAGTTGGTAGTAAATATTATATACATAACCATGCAGCTTTGTGACGATCACTTTCTGTCTGTACTTGCAGTGGCGGCATAGGTAAAATAAGCATACACAATAAATCGTAACAGAAAATGCCGAAAAAAGGGAAAAATTGGGATTCAAGAAATTTTTAATGAATTTCCATCTAGCTAAGGTAAATTGTTACAAGATGGAGCGCTGACGTCATTTGCTTTATTTTACGCATATCGAAGCTTTGCGGCTCATGCACGGTAATGGACGTCATAATTTGGTCACGTATAGAATACGTAATACCAAATGATATTTTATAATGCTTTATTTACACTAATTTGACGAAGAAAAAAATTGAGTAATTAAATTCGCAGAAATATCTTCAAAACAACATTATTTAGTACTGCATTTTGTAATTTATGCAATTTTTGAAACATTACGGTTTCAAAGGGTAGTGTAGCAATGTCTTTCAGGTGTGGTGTGATATATAATGATTATTTTTTCAGCAAATTTTGTGCTGAGTCTAGCAGTGAAAGGATTTTGAAAATCGATTAGTATGTCGCGAAGTTATAGACGTGGGTAGGGTGTCTCGTGTTTTGCTCACAGTGTACGTACCAGTCGAAATGGTATTCTGCGTATAACCATGGCGTGCGAATTTCTGAACTTTAACCAGTCATTGTTCGCACAGTGTATAGCTCCAACGTGTCGGCGTGTTTAATGTACACATGTATAACAAAATGTTCATAAACGCAAACCATTGCAGGTTCGGTCCAGTTGGTAGTGCATGAAACCGGCGGCGGCGACGGTGGTGGTTGTGGCGTTCAGCTGCCGATCTCCGAGCACGAGAAAGCAACGCCATTTGATCGGATTCGCGTCGCTGAAGCCAACCGCGACGCAGTCCGCCGTGCTTCTGCACGCCAGCTGACAAGTGACGACCGTATTCGACGTTGACAGCCGAACGACAGTCGAACTGTTCGTCTTGCGGAACTTGCGGTCGAGATACGCAGTCCACGTCACGCACACTACGTACAGACGAAACGGCCACACTGGAAAAGTCTTTCCCGTGCCGTCGTTATACATATTTAGGCACAATTTTATTACAAAACACATTCCGAAGCTCCAAGGCACAGAGCGCCACCAACCGCATACCGAAGCTGCAGCGGCGCTTTTTGTGTCACAGACAAAGCGGGCGTACAGCCTGTAGGCCGTAGGCTAAGCCTGCGCGCACAGACTTTGACCTGCAATCAAACAGCTATACGCAGCCCAGGTCTGCCGTTTAATGGTCTCCATCCCCGTAATCCATGTAATTAAAGGGACGACTGAAAACGCGGGACTGGAAAACACGATACCATCTTACAGGGTGGGGGTGGAAAATGCGGCGTCAGTATCATCAGCCGAATCGTCGCAGTCTGCGGGTGTGTCCATGCCGCCGTAGACTGTCTCGATCTCTGCTCCGTAGATTTTTTAAATTGTAAGGCTTTCCATACTTTTAAGGTCCTGCGTTTTCCAGTCCCGCGTTTTCAGCGTCCCCTAATTAAGTGGATTACTACTCATTTACCGACCCCAGAACGATGGAAGACGGCATTGGCCTGGTTGGTTGACCCATAGCGGACACTTTACCCACGAAGTGGTCACATGTGAACCATAGATCAGGCATAGATCAGATAAAGTCCGCTAGCCAAAGACCGACGTCCTGACCACTGAGCCACACCGCCAAGCTCCCAGCTCCAGCGAGTGCTTCGTGCGTCACCAGCGACACAGGCGAGTACGCTCGTCGGCTCACGCGGTCACTAGCTCCACTGGCTTGACGTTCCAACTGGCGGTCATGGTGCCCCGGTGTCTGAACGACCGTGAACCAGACTACCTGACCGACTACTATGTGTCACTTTCCACGCAAAAGCATCTGTTCTGCTGGCTGAAACCTCTCATACGTACCACCCATGGTGCACTATGGTGTCTTGTCACGTTGTCACGTTCTGCCGCAGGCGGGCTATCGCCATTGCCGGTCCAACTGCATGGAATAGTCCACCAGATTCGAACATAACTGAAGCTGTTTTCAGGCGTTTGCTAAAGAGGTTCTTGTTCGCACGCTACTTGCGCAACATCTGCGCAATGCTGCGCTATACAAGTCTTCCCATTGAGATATTCAGTCAACCCGATGAAGCTGTGGTAGCTTAACCTTAACCTAAACGATAACATGCTACAACGTCTACACAGCAAGTGGGAAACGAGTTTCTTTATACCGGCGTAGCCAGAAATTTGGTTTAACAGGTATAAAACGTTGGTCAACATGGTAGATTACAGAAAGTGCAAAGTCTCGTGTAACTGGGATGACTTGAATAACTCAAGGTTTGGGACATAAATCCATTTATAGACTTCCGTGCCTGAGCCCCCGGTCTTCATATGCTTATGAACGCTCACACGCTGTGAATAACGGTTCTGGCGTAATTTCCTTCAAAAATTCATGTGGCTGGTTAGGCGAAGCGTTAACGGCGTTCGTCACATCGATAAAGCTAAGCTACGTCGAGCCCGGTTAGTACTGGGATTGGTGACGACCTTTGGCGGATGTACCATCCAAGTATTTTCCAGGCCAATCAGCCTTGCCATCCCTCTGTGGGTAGGCGCAATGAGTACCGGGAATGGTTTCGGCCACCTCTGGGAAAAAAACGGCGCCTTTGAAGTTATGACCTTATGGCGCTTTATGAATCACTTTATAAATATACTCACTTGTATCGTTCGGCGTAGTAGTAGTAGTAGTAGTAGTAGTAGTAGTAGTAGTAGTAGTAGTAGTAG
>Ga0209568_1000544_pt1 | contig 13319 bp, 15 predicted proteins | sample WorMetOlspDAHAB2_FD_187406 | JGI IMG/M metagenome (GOLD analysis project Ga0209568, IMG submission 187406) | Marine gutless worms symbiont microbial communities from Max Planck institute for Marine Microbiology, Germany - Olavius sp. DAHAB.2... ...
GCTGCTCGAGCCCATCGGGAACATTCCGCCGGTCGAAGCCGAGGAGCTATACGACGCCATGATGGACACCAGGTCCGAAGCGGCGTAACTCAAACTAAACAGCCTCCGGCAATCCCGGGGCGGTTCACTCAGCGTGACACGGCATGAACGGGCTGGAGATTATTGCCGGCAAGATTGTTGACAATGTTGTCGCCATGTATCACGCTCCCCCGGAATTCCGGGAGGAGAGGCCCGTGGCGGCACGCAAATCAGCCAAGGTGATACCCATCGGCCGCGCCAAGCGCGATACGGATCCGGTCCTGGAGGAGTTGCGCCGGCGCATCGTCGAGCACGAACTGCCGCCGGGCACCCGGCTCCGGGAGCAGGACTTGGCCGACGAGTTCACCGTGTCGCGGGCCCGCATCCGCGATTGTTTCGGCATCCTGGAAGAGCGCGGCCTGATCGAACGCATCCCCAACCGGGGCGCCGTGGTGGCCAGGCTGGCCGCCGACCAGGTCAACGAGCTGTTCGAGGTGCGCGAGGTGCTGGAGGCGCAGATGGTCCGCCTGGCCGTGGAAAAGGCGGCGCCGGAGACCTGGGACGATCTGATCGAACTGTTCGGGCCCGGCATGGAAACCCGCCTCGCCGAGAAGGACCTGGACGCTTACGAGGACGCCATCCACGCCTTCCGGCGGCGCTGCATCGAGGCCGCCGAAAACGCCGTCCTGAGCAGCCTCCTGGACAGCCTCTATGACCGCACCCGGGTGTTGATCCGGCGTCTGGTGCTGGTCCCGGGCCGGGCCCAGGAGGGCATGCGCCAGCACCGCAAGATCCTCGCCGCCATGCGGGCCGGCAAGGCGGAGAAGGCGGAGCGCCTGAAGCGCGAGAACATCCGCAGCGCCCGGGAATGGTTCCGCGATTACCGGAAGTATCTGCTATGACGACGCCTCGGGAACCCTCCGGGCCGCTCAGCGGGCTCAAGGCCATCGAACTGGGCTCCACCGTGGCCGGGCCGTTCTGCGCGCGCCTGTTGGCCGATTTCGGCGCCGACGTGATCAAGATCGAGCAGGCGGAAGGGGATACGATCCGCTCCTTCAGCCACCGCCACAAGGGAAAATCCCTCTACAACGCCTCCATGCAGCGTTCCAAGCGCATCGCGTCGATCAACCTGCGCACTGAGGCGGGCCAGGACCTGGTCCGCCAGCTTTGCACCGGCGCCGATATCGTCGTCGAGAACTTCCGCCCCGGCACCATGGAGCGCTGGGGGCTGGGTTATGAGGACCTAAGCGCCGTCAATCCGGGTCTGGTGATGGTTCGGATCAGCGGCTTCGGCCAGGACGGGCCCTACAGCGCGAGGGGCGGCTACGGGGTGGTTTGCGAGGCGGTCAGCGGCTTGCGCGAGATCACCGGTGATCCGGACCGGCCGCCGCCGCGCGCCGCAACCTCCTTGACCGACTACATCGCCGGCCTCTATGCCGCCTTCGGCGCGGTCATGGCGATCCATGAACGGACCCGCACGGGCCGGGGCCAGGTGGTGGATTCGGCCCTCTACGAGGGTTCCTTCAGCTTCATGGAGCCGCATATCCCCGTCTACCAGCAGCTCGGCATCGTCGCCGAACGGGCCGGGCCGCACCTGCCGGGCAACGCGCCCAACTCCATCTATCCCACCAAGGACGGCGGCTACGTGATCATCGCCGCGGCGTCCGACGCCGTGTTCGGACGCCTGGCGGCGGCCATGGGGCGCGATGAGATGACCGAAGATCCCCGCTTCGCCACCGCCGTGGCGCGGGCCGAGAACATGGCCGACTGCGATGCGGCGGTGGGCGCCTGGACGTCTTCCCTGGAGATGGCCGAGGCGGAAGCGGCCCTGGAGGCCGCGAAGGTCCCGGCGGCCCGCATCTACACGGTGGCCGACATCTTCGCCGACCCCCATTACCAGGCCCGCGGGATGCTGGTGGAGGTCGATGACGCGGATCTCGGCCCGGTGGCCGTTCCCGGCGTGGTGCCGAAACTGTCGGAAAGCCCCGGCGCGGTGCGCTGGGCCGGTCACGACATCGGCGCCGACACGGCGGCCGTCCTGGAGGGCGAACTGGGGCTCGATGGGGGAGAAATCGGCGCCCTGGCACGGGCCGGAACGGTGGCCGGACCGGGCTTGGGTGATACGGGGGAAGATTCTTGAGTTTCAAAGAATTACTGGACGATCTTAAAGCTCGTAAGGAAAAGGCGTGGGGCATGGGCGGGCCGGACAAGCTGGCCCGCCGCGAGGCCCAGGGCATCCTCAACGCGCGCTCGCGCATCGACGCCTTTATCGACCCCGATAGTTGGGTGGAGACAGGACTGCTGGCCGTTTCCTCCATCGTGCCCGAGGACCGCGACAGGACCCCCGCCGACGGCAAGGTGGCGGGCTTCGGACGCGTGGACGGCCGCATGGTTGGCATCGTCAGCAACGACTTCACCACCAAGGGCGCCTCATCGAGCGCCACCAACATGAAAAAGATCGGTCACGTCAAACAGGTCGCCACGGAGCGCGGTTTCCCGCTGATCTTCTTCGGTGAATCCTCGGGCGCCCGGATGCCCGACAACATGGGCGCGAAGGGCATGGGCGTGAACCTGGGCCACGACCCGCAGCAATACGTGCGCACCCGCAAGACACCCTGGGCCTCGGCGGTGCTGGGCCAGTGCTACGGGTCTTCCGCCTGGTATACCTGCCTGGCCGATTTCTCGGTGATGCGGAAGGGCGCCATCATGGCCGTCGCCAGCCCCGGCCTGGCGTCCTACGCCATCGGCCAGAAGGTGGAGGCCGAGGACCTGGGCGGCTGGAAGCTGCACAGCGAAATCTCCGGCCTTGTCGACCGGGTGGTCGATACGGACGAGGAGGCCGTGGCGGAAATCCAGCGGTTCCTCAGCTACATGCCGTCCCACTGCAACGAAGCGCCGCCCAGGGCCCAAGTCCCGGCCGGCAGCGACGAAGCGGCGGCGAAGATACTGGATATCCTCCCCGAGAGCCGCAAACGCGGCTACGACGTGCGCAAGATCATCGCCTGCATCGCCGATCGGGACAGTTTCTTCGAGTTCAAGCCCAAATTCGGGCGCACCGCGGTCACCGGCCTGGCCCGGCTGGACGGCCGCACGGTGGGCTTCATCGCGTCCAACCCCATGGGCAAGGCCGGCGCCCTGGACGCCGCCGGCTGCGAGAAGGCAACCCGGTTCACGGTCATGTGCGACAGCTTCAACATTCCGCTGATCCTTCTGGTGGACACGCCGGGCTTCGTCATCGGCATCGAAGGCGAGAAGCAGAAGGCGCCGGGCAAGATCATGAACTTCATGCAGGCCCTGCAGATGTGCACCGTGCCGAAGCTCTCGGTGATCATGCGCAAGACCTACGGACAGGCCTATCTGAACATGGGCGGCGGCCGGAACTCGGACGACGTGGCCGCCTGGCCGACGGCGGAAATCAGCTTCATGGACGCCCACTACGCGACGGAAATCGTCACCTGGGGCCAGCAGGCCTCGGAAGCCGAGAAACAAGCGATCCGCGAGCAGATGGAAAAGGACAGTTCCGCCTACGGCCTAGCCGAGATCTACGGCGTCCAGGCGGTGATCTCACCGGCCGACACGCGCCGCTACCTGATCAATCAATTGGATATCCACGACATGCGCCTCACCGGCGGTGTCGGTGAACACCGCATGGCCGCCTGGCCCACCACATTCTGAGTTCAACGAACCATCCGAGGGAGCACAAGAACATGGCGATCACCGAAGTCACCTCCGAGGTCATCGGGTCCGTCTGGAAGATCGAGAAGGCCGTCGGCGACAGCGTCCAGGAGGGCGACGAGATCATGATCCTGGAATCCATGAAAATGGAGATCCCCGTGGAGGCGCCGCTGGCCGGCACGATCACCGAAATCAAGGTGGTGCCCAAGGATTCCGTGGAAGAGGACCAAGTCCTGTGCCTGATCGAAAGCTAGAGGACGGGCCCGGTTTCTGGGCAGAGCAGATCGACGAGTTGAACCGGCGCCGCGAGGCCGCCGAACAGATGGGCGGGCCCGAGAACGTCGCCCGCCAACACGGGGCGGGGCGCCTGACGGTGCGCGAGCGCATCGAGAGGATCACCGATGCGGGCTCCTTCCGCGAGATCGGCACGCTGGCCGGCACCGGCGAGTACGACGAGAACCACAAACTCAAATCCGTCACGCCGGCCACCTACGTGGCCGGCTCGGCCCGCATCGACGGCCGCCCGGTAGCCATCGGCGGCGAGGACTTCACCGTGCGCGGCGGCACCAGCTTCGGGGCGCAAAGGCGTAAGGGCGGGCAGGGCGGCTACATCGAAGACCTGGCGCATTACTACAAGATGCCGCTGGTCAACCTCATCGACGGCGCCGGCGGCACCGTGACGTCCGCGAAACGGCGCGGTTTCGTGGTGTTTCCCGGCGTCGACGGCTTCGAACGCTCGGTCGAGCTCTTGGGCGAGGTGCCGGTGGCCTCGGCGGTGCTCGGCACGGCCGCCGGCGGTCCGGCGGGCCGCGCCATCCTGTCCCACTTCTCGGTCATGGTTCAGGGCTCCAGCCAGATCTTCGCCGCCGGCCCGCCGGTGGTGAAGCGATCGCTGGGTCAGGAGATCACCAAGGAGGACCTGGGCGGCCCGGCGGTGGCGGTGAACAAGGCCGGCTCCATCCACAACGCCGCCGCGACCGAAGACGAGGCCTTCCAGCAGATCAGACGGTTCCTGAGTTTCATGCCGCAGAACGTCTGGGAGCTGCCGCCGGTGCTGGCCGCGGACGATCCCGTGGACCGCTGCGACGAAGCGCTGCTGGACATCGTCCCGGAACAGCGGACCCGGCCCTACGACATGAAGAAGCTCATCAAGATGGTCGTCGACCGGGACTCGGGCTTCGAAATCCGCCCCACCTACGGCCGCGCCGTGATTACCATGCTGGCGCGGCTGGGTGGCCGGCCGGTGGGCGTCGTCGCCAACAATCCGAAGGTCTACGCCGGCGCCATGGACGCCGACGCGGCCCGCAAGCAGATCCATTTCATGGAGCTTTGCGACACCTTCCACATCCCGCTGGTGTTCCTGGTCGACGTGCCCGGCTTCATGGTCGGGCTGAAGGCGGAGGAGGCGGGGACGCTGCGCGAGGGCATGCGGGCTGTCTATATGGCCGGACAGTTGACCGTGCCGACCATCACGCTCGTCATCCGCAAGTGCTACGGCATGGCCGGCATGGCGACCTGCAACAAGAGCGACATCGACCTGAAGCTGGCCTGGCCCAGCGGCGAGTGGGGGTCGCTGCCCGTGGAGGGCGGCGTCGCCGCGGCCTTCCGCCGCGACATCGAGGCCGCCGACGACCCGAAGGCCAAGGAGAAGGAGCTGGAGGCGGAGCTTCGCGCCTTTACCTCGCCCTTCCGCACCGCCGAGGCCCTGGCCGTCGAGGAGATCATCGACCCCAGGGAAACCCGGCCGATCCTCTGTGACTACATCGCCATGGCGGAAAACCGCCTCAACATCGGCCTCGGCCCCCGCGCCAAGGCCGGCGTCGCGCCTTAGGGGCGCCTATGAGCATCCGCAAGGTCCTCATCGCCAACCGGGGCGAGATCGCCTGCCGGGTCATCCGCAGTTGCCGTGATCTGGGCATCCCCACCGTGGCCGTCTTTTCAGAGGCGGACGCGGGGGCGCGTCATGTTGAAATGGCCGATCAATCCGTCGCCATCGGCCCGCCGCCGGCCAAGGACAGCTATCTCAATCAGGCCGCCGTCCTGGAGGCGGCTCGTGAAACGGGCGCCGACGCCGTCCACCCGGGCTACGGGTTCCTGGCCGAGAACCCGGGCTTCGCCGAAGCCGTGGAAGCCGCCGGGCTGACCTGGATCGGTCCCCGGCCGAAGACCATCGAGGACATGGGCGACAAGGAACGGGCCCGCGACATCGCCAAGGCGGCCGGCGTCCCGGTGTTGCCCGGAAGCCCGCGTTTCCAGCCCGGCGACACGGCGGGCCTGGAAGACGCCGCCGAGGAGGTGGGTTATCCGTTGCTGGTCAAGGCCGCGGCCGGCGGCGGCGGCATCGGCATGCGCCTCGTGGAGGGGCCGCAGCGCCTGCTTTCCCAGGTGGAATCCACCCAGGCCCTGGCCGAGCGCAGTTTCGGCGACGGCACCGTCTATCTGGAACACTTCGTCGCCCGCGCCCGGCATATCGAGGTGCAGGTCTTCGGCCTCGGTGACGGCGACGGGCTGCATTTTTTCGACCGGGACTGTTCCATTCAACGCCGTTACCAGAAGGTCATCGAGGAGGCGCCGGCGCCCGGCCTGGCGGACGAATTGCGCCAGGCCATGTGGGCCGCCGCCCTGGCCATGGTCCATCACGAACGTTACCGGGGTGCCGGCACGGTGGAATTCATCCTCGATGCCGATACGGGCCGTTTCTATTTCCTGGAGATGAACACCCGCATCCAGGTGGAACATCCCGCCACCGAGATGATCACCGGCGATGATCTGGTCGGCGCGCAAATCCAACTGGCCGGTGGTGACTGGTCCGCGCCGGCGCAGACCGAGATCACGGCCGACGGCGCGGCCGTGGAATGCCGCATCTACGCGGAACGTCCGGAAAAGCGGTTCCTGCCGTCCCCCGGCACCGTCAGCCGCCTGGTGCTTCCCGAACCGACGGCCGATCTCCGCATCGATACGGGGGTGCGGGAAGGCGACGCCGTGACACCCTTTTATGACCCCCTGATCGCCAAGATCATCACCCGGGGCGCAGACCGGAAAGGCGCCCTGGCCGGCATGGTCGCCGCCCTGGAGGCCACGCATATCGAAGGCGTGTCGACGAACGTGGCCTTCCTGGGCCAGGTCTTGCGGGACCTGGAAACACGATCGGATCCGCCGACGACTTGCTATCTGGAGGCCCTTACGCCGGTGTGACGCACGCCCTTTCACCGGATTCGGGGTCCGTATATACTGAAAACCATGAAAATCCGCGTCACCATTGCGGCGGGGCTGTTGGTTGCCGCCATGATCACCGCGTGGCCGGCCCAGGTGTCGGCCGTCGGACGCGCCGTGGCGGATACCGTGCATCAAGCCTACGTGGGCCATTTCATCGATAAATCCACCTTCCTGAGGAATTGCCTATGATTCGCCGGGGCTTCCTCATGCTGGCCGTCCTGGCCATGGCCGTTTGGATCGCCGACGAAGCGGAAGCGGCGAAACGGGCGAAGGCCCAGTACGCCGTCAGCAACTCGCCCTATTGGCGGGTCGGCACCCTGAACCGGGCGCTCAGCGCGGCCTGCCAACGCGGTGAGTTCGGGCAGCGCCAGCACATGCGCCTGACCATCGGGTTCGTCGGCAACCGGGGCCGGGCCGTGACCGGCATCGCCACCAGCACCTGGAACCTTCACGACCCGCGCAAGCTGGCCCAGCCCGAGACCACCTACCATTTCTTCAATCAGGGCTATTCCAACTGCAAGGTCTACACGGCACCGATCCCGCGCCGGAACTGACCGGCCCGGCATACCCTCCATGACCGACTTCAAGGACGGCATCGTCGATCTCTGGCCCACCAAGATGTTGCGCCGGCGGCTGCCCGATTTCGCGGAACCCAATCAACTGCTGCTCAAGCTGGTCCGCGACATGGAGAAGGCCAACAAGAACCTGACCACGGACTACCGGGGCAACAATCCCCTCAATATCGACCATCCGGGCGCCAACTGGCTCCGCGACGGGGTCAACGGCGCGGTGATCGAATACCTGCAGACCATCGGCATCGACTATCCCGTGGACTGGCAGATCCACGCCTGGGCCAACGTCAATCGGTTGGGGGACTACCACGACGCCCACAACCACCCGCACTGCTATCTTTCCGGCACCTATTACGTGAAGGTACCGGCCGGCAAGGACGCCGGCAGCCGCTCCGACGTGAGGCCCAACCGGATCACCTTTTACGACCCCAGGCCGGGCGTGAACATGGTCTCCATTAAGGGCGATCCCTACGTGGACCCGGAATACACGCTGATGCCGGAACCGGGCCTGCTGTTGCTCTGGCCGGCCTTCCTCAACCACTTCGTCCATCCCAACCTCAGCAAGGAGACCCGGGTCTCCATCAGTTTCAACATCATCCTCAAGTGGGCCGATCACTACCTTCCGGACCAGGACTGACCGCCATGCCCAATGACGCCGCCGTCGCGTTCCGCGATCTTCATGAACAGCCGGGATGCTTCGTCATCCCCAATCCCTGGGATCGTGGTTCGGCCCGCATGCTGGAAAAGCTGGGCTTCAAGGCCCTGGCCACCACCAGCGCCGGGTTCGATTTCGTCGACGGCCGAAAACAGCAAACCGGCACCTTCGAGGACGTCCTGACCCACTGCCGGCTGATCGCCGAGGCGACGCCGCTGCCGGTCAACGCGGACACGGAGGACTGCTTCGCCGAAACCCTGGACGGGGTCGCCGAGAACATCCGGCGTATCGCCGCGACCGGTGTGGCCGGCTGCTCCATCGAGGACGTCAACGTCTACGGCGGCGATCGCATCTATGAGACGGCGGCCGCCGCCGAACGGGTCACCGCGGCGGCCGAGGCGGCGCGCGGCCTGGCGACACCCTTCGTGCTGACCGGCCGGGCCGAGAACCTAGTCAACGGTGTGCCTGACCTCGCCGACACCATCAAACGCCTGCAGGCCTACCAGGAAGCCGGCGCCGACGTGCTCTATGCGCCGGGCCTGAAGACCGCCGACGACATCCGCAGCGTCATTACCTCCGTCGACCGACCGGTCAACGTGCTTGCCGGAATCCCGGGCATGGCGCTCAGCGTTGGCGAGCTGGCGGAGATTGGCGCGAAACGGATCAGCCTGGGCTCCGGCCTCTACCGGGTCGCCTTCGGCGCGGCGCTTCGCGGGGCGCGGGAGATTGCCGAGACGGGGACCTTCTCCTATACCGCAGGCGCCGCCAGCTTCGCCGAAATCAACGACCTTTTCGAGGACTGACGCCTCACTTCGAGTGCCGTACCCGGGTGCCGCCTAGGCCCATGGCGTGGCGGTCGATGGCCGCCGCCTTGACCAGGGCGAAAACGCGGCTGCCCGGTTTCAGGTCCATGGCGGCGATGGATTTCCGGGTGACACGCGAAATCAGCGGTGTGCCCACATCGATGAGGATATCCGCCTGGGGACCTTCGCCGGCGCCGATCTCGGTGACCGTGCCCTCGAAGATATTGAGGATCGAGGTGTCCGTCGGCCGGCTCAGGCTGAGCGACACGTCGCGGGCCCGGATGCGCATGCGCAGTTGCTGACCCAGGGGCTGCTCCAGGCTCGGCACCCAAAGCCGGCCGCCGGGGAACGACAGCTCCGTCAACCCGAAGGTCTTGTCCTGGCCGCGGACGGTGACCGGGAACACGGCGCCGGCCTCGTGGCGGCCGGTGAGGGGGCGGAGATCGAGGCGGCTCATGATCTCCTCCACGGGGCCGGCGGCGACGGTACGGCCGCGGTCCAGGATGACCATGGTGTCGGCCAGGCGCACCACTTCGTCGATGGCATGGCTGACGTAGACGATGGGAATGCCCGTCTCGTCGCGGAGCCGCTCGATGAACGGCATAATTTCGCTCTTCCGCGCACTGTCCAGGGACGCCAGGGGCTCATCCATGAGCAGGATGCCCGGGGACGTGAGCAGGGCCCGGCCGATGGCCACCCGCTGGCGCTCGCCCCCCGACAGGCGGCCCGGCGCGCGCTCCAAAAGATCGCCGATGTCCAACAGCGCCACCACGTCGTCGAGGCTGTGGCGGTGCGCCGCGCCCTTCATGAAGCGCTGCCCGTAGGTCAGGTTGCGCCGTACCGAGAGGTGCGGGAACAGGCGGTCCTCCTGAAAGACATAGCCGACCCGGCGCTGTTCCGGCGGCAGGTCAATGCCGCCGTCGGCGGCGAATAGGACCCGCTCGCCGGCCTTGATGCGCCCCGCGTCGGGCCGGTCCAGGCCGGCGATGAGATTGACCAAGGAGGTCTTGCCCGAGCCGGACCGGCCGAAGAAGGCGGTCAGCCCCGGCGGTGCCGTGAACTCGGCGTTGAGTTGGAAGTCGCCCAACCGGCGCCTGATGGAAACGTCGAGGATACCGCCCGGGTTCATGGCTCAGGCCTCCCGCCTGCGGTTGACCCGCCTGGCCAGGGCTTCCGAGGCGATGAGCGCGCCCAAGGCCAGAATCACCGAAATCACCACCAGGCGTGTCGCCGCCGCTTCGCCGCCCGGCGACTGCACGGCTGTGTAGAGGGCCAGCGGCAGGGTCCGGGTTTCGCCGGGGATGTTGGAGACGAAGGTGATGGTGGCGCCGAATTCCCCCAGGCTGCGGGCGAAGGCCAGGATCACGCCGGTCAGGATGCCCGGCAGGGTGAGCGGCAGGGTGACGGTGACGAAGACCCAAAAGGGGCTGGCGCCCAAGGTCCGGGCCGCCTGTTCCAGTTTCGGATCGACGCTTTCCAGGCCCAACCGGATGGCCCGCACCATCAACGGAAAGGCCATGACGCCGGCGGCCACGGCGGCGCCCTTCCAGGTGAAGGCGATGGAAACGCCGAAGGTGTCCAGCAGCCAGGACCCGACGGCGCCGCGCCGGCCGAAAACCACCAGCAGCAGGTAGCCCACCACCACCGGCGGCAGGATCAGCGGCAGGTGAACGATGCCGTCCAGGAGGATGCGCCCGGGGAACCGGGTGCGCACCAGAAGCCAGGCGACGAGCACGCCCAAGGGCAGGGTGGCGGCGACGGCCCACAGCGCGACCTGCAGGCTCAGGACCAGCGCTTCCGTCTCAACCGGTGACAGGGAAAACAATCGACAAGCCCTCACGAACCCCGGGGTGGCGAGAAACCATACTTCATAAAGAGCGCCTGCGCCTTGTCAGAAAACAGGAAGTCGAAATAACGCTGCGCCACCGGGCGTAGCGGCCCCGCCACCGTAGCCGCGGCATAATCGATGGGCGGGTGGCTATGGGCGGGAAACCGCCGGACCAGGGTCACCTTCGGGGTCACTTTGAGGTCGCTCTCATAGACGATCCCGGCGGCGGCCTCGCCGCGGGCGACGAAGGCCAGCGCGGCCCGCACGTTGCCGGCCCGGGCGATACGACCGGAAACGGATTCCCAGAGGCCGAGGCTTCTGAGGGCGGCGCGGCCGTAAATCCCGGCCGGCACGTGATCCGGGTCCCCCATGGCGAGCCAGCCGTCGCCAATGGCGGCGCCAACGGCGGCGGGTTTCCAGTGGGCCAGGGTGAAGGTCGCTTTGGCCGGGGCGACGAGCACCAGGCGATTGGTCACCAGAACACGCTGGGAAGCCTTGTCGATGGCGCCCTCATGGGCGGCGTAGTCCATCCATCGCCGGTTCGCGGAGACGAAGATCTCCGCCGGGCCGCCCGCCGCCACCTGCCGGGCCAGGTTGGAACTGGCGGCGTAGACGCACCGGCAGGCGGGCAGGCCGGCGCTCTCCGCGGCTTCGGCCACGGCGTCCATGGCGCTGGTCAGGCTGGCGGCGGCGAAAACGGTGACCGGTGGCTCGGCGGATAGGGTGGCGCGCGGGGATACCGCGAGCAGCGCCGCGGCGATCCCGATCACGCGAATCACATGCCGGAACACGCCCATGATCCGCGGCCTCCGGAATGCCTAGCCGTACAATTCGTCCGGGTCGATCTCGACCTCGGCGATCTGCTGGACGGCGTCGTCGCGCACCGCCAGGAAGAAACAGTTGCGCCGGCCCGTGTGGCAGGCGACGCCTTCCTGATGGACCAGCAACAACAGCGTGTCGGCGTCGCAATCCCAGCGGAAATCCTTCAAGGTCTGCACCTGGCCGGAGCTTTCGCCCTTGCGCCAAAGCTTCTGGCGCGACCGGGACCAGTAGCAGACCCGCCCCGTGCGCAGCGTCTCGGCCACGGAATCCTTGTTCATCCAGGCCATCATCAGCACCTCCCCCGTGTCGTGCTGCTGCGCGATCGCCGGGACGATGCCGTCTTCGTTGTATTTCATGGCGTTCACCACCTCATCGATGGTGCCGTCCGAGGGAACTTGGTAATCGGTGCTCATGTTCTCTTCCTTTGTGTTCACGCGGCCGCCCGGAGGCGGTCGAAACCGGCTTCCAGATCGGCGATCAGGTCGGCCGGGTCCTCGAGGCCGATATGCAGCCTAAGCAGGGGCGTCGTCGCCGGCCAGGGATTGGCGGTGCGGATTTTCTCCGGATGGGCGGGGATGACAAGGCTTTCGTAACCGCCCCAGCTGGCGCCCATGCCGTATAGCGCCAGCCCGTCGAGCATGGCGGCGACGGCCTGCCAGCTGTAGTCCTTCAACAACATGCCGAACAGGCCTGACGCCCCGGCATGATCCCGCTTCCATAGTTCATGCCCGGGATCGCTTTCCAGGGCCGGATAGAGTACGCGGTCCACCTCCGGTCGCGCTCTCAGCCATTCGGCGACCGCCATGGCGTTCCGCTGATGGCGCTCGAGGCGCACGGAAAGGGTGCGGAACCCGCGGAGCGCCAGGTAACAATCGTCCGGCGCGGCATGGTAACCGTAGCTGTTGGCCATGGATTTCACCTGTTGGAAGTGCTCCTCGTTGGCCACCGTGACGGCCCCCATCATCACGTCGGAATGGCCGACCACGTATTTGGTCAGGGCCTCGACGACCACGTCCACGCCGAGCTTCAGCGGCTGGCAGAGATAGGGCGAAGACCAGGTGTTGTCGGCCATGCTCAACACACCGGCCTTGCGGGCCGCCTCGGCGATGGCCGGGACGTCCTGCATCTCGAAAGTCAACGAGCCCGGGGACTCCATATACACCACCTTGGTCTCCGGCCGGATCAAATCAGAGATTCCGGCGCCGATGGCCGGATCGAAGTAGGTGACCTCGACGCCGGCCCGCTTCAGCGCCGTGTTCGACACCCGCGAGCGGGTCGGGCCGTAGACCGTGTCCGCCACCAGCGCATGGTCGCCGTTCTCCAAAAAGGCCAGCATGGCGCCGGCGATGGCCGCCAAGCCGGACGGATAGACCACCGTCTTGTGGCCGCCATGCAGTTTGCTGAGGGCTTCCTCGAGGGCGAATTGGGTTGGCGTGCCGGAGCGGCCGTACTGGGTCCCGCCGTAGGGCGGCCGGTCCCGGGTCTTGAATTCCTCGAGGGTCGGAAAGGTGACCGTCGAGGCGTGATAGACCGGCGGATTGACGATGCCGTGGTTGTCCTCCGGATTGCGGCCGGCGATCGTCAACAGGGTGTCTTTTTTCATGGCTCAATTCGCAAAACGAAGGCATGGCCTCGTCATCGCCGCCTCGAGGCAGGCTCTTGGCGATGGCTGGTCGCCGAGTTCGATGAGATGGAACCATCTGAGATAGCTGTCCAGGTACTTGGTGGCG
>Ga0209568_1000545_pt1 | contig 13319 bp, 10 predicted proteins | sample WorMetOlspDAHAB2_FD_187406 | JGI IMG/M metagenome (GOLD analysis project Ga0209568, IMG submission 187406) | Marine gutless worms symbiont microbial communities from Max Planck institute for Marine Microbiology, Germany - Olavius sp. DAHAB.2... ...
TTTTACTGGTCGTCTGCACGTCAATCACAGCGCACAGCCCTGCGTTTGCTAAGTGATAAAAAGATAAAATAAATAAATAAAGTTTGCTTAACGTTGTTTCGTGCGAATGCCTACAGTTCTTCTGTCAAGACAGAAGAACTGTAGGCATTGGCGTTTGCTGACAAAAGGCTGCCTCGTCTCTGACAAGTGCTTTCAACTCTATAGAGTTTTCCACTCCCTTTTTGCGACGCTGTTGATCCGCGCCATTCTCGCTTTGATACACGACTGCGTGGTCTGTTCAAGGCCGGCAACATGGATTGGGCCCAGTATTCAAGAAAACCCGATCTGACGACGATGCTTTTCACAATGCTCTGTTTTTTTTTCGTTTACGATGACGGTGACGAAATATTTAATCAACGAAAATTGGCAAGTTATCTATTATCAGCACGAACGGCGATGCCAATGAAGATATGACAAAAACGCCGATGAATATGCCTCTAGGTGACGATGACGTTGCCCACTTTTTCCTCAACGCGACAAAATTAGACCTATATATTTTAATTTCATCTTAGTTTCAACTAGTTGAATTACCAGAACATTCGTTTTTCTGAACATGCAACTTTATGCTCATTAGACCTATGCGACTTTTCTAGTAAGCAACTATAGCATATAGGTAAACTCTAACTGCGCTAAACTGTGACTATGCTTAAACTTATTTGCAGTAATTTGTGTTCCACTTAACTAAAACTAAAAAGCGACAAGCGCACTGCATTGTGTGAATGTGTCGGCTTATACAGGGTGGTTCAAAAAAGTAAGCCACTATTGTTAATCATCATTAAATCGTATTAAAACCCTCCACAAGAATATAATAAGTCTGTATTAAATATAGTATGTGTGACCTGATTTGTGACATCATCACTTGCTGTATTTGAAGCTGAGATACGGGTAAAATTAGCGCGTTTGATAAAATCACGTTTGAAAACCAGAAAAAAAAGAGAAAATGTGGAAACAAAAGTCATTTTTACATAAGGCTCCATCTAAAAGATTGTTTTGGAATGGAATTCACAACTTGCTCACGCCATGCAGCTGACGTTAGAGAAAGCGCTGACATCGTTTACCATATCTGACGCATATCGCTAGTTTGCGGGTCATGCATAGTTATTGAGGTCAGAATCATCATCATCATCATCAGTATAAATTTGTAGGGCGCCCATTACTGTAAGGACATGAGCGCCTGACAGTAAACAGTTAGCAGTAACTATATGAAATGTCAAAAGCTTGACGGAAGAAATGAGATTTCCGTAATGTTTTGAAAGTTTGTCTGTTCGTCGTGCACCGGATGTCGGCAGGCAGTGAGTTCCATGCAACCGGGCCGGAGAAGCTAAAGGCACATTCACTGAACTTGGTGCGTAGACGCGGTACGACAACTTCGGCGCGGAGCACGCTGCCGAACGAAGCCCTGGATGCAGTGGCGTAGCTGGTTCGACGATAGGATAGTTCGCAGGTACTCGGGACACGTTCCGACGACAATTCCGTACATCTGCATGACCAGTTTTTATTGTACTCGCCAGCGGATCGGCACCAGTGAAGTTGAATCAGGCTGTCAGTTACGTGGTCGCGCGGCCCGAGTTCGAAAATCAGCCGAGCTGCAGCATTCTGGACACGCTGCAAAACACCGAAGGTGGACTGGAGCGCCAGCTAGCAACGAGTTGCAATAGTCGAGTCTGGATGTGATAAGTGCAAGTACGAGCCGGATAGTGACCTCTGTTTCGACGCGGCGACGGATCTGGCGCAAACGACGCAGATGAAAGAACGACGCGGCAGCAATCTTCGAGATGTGTTGATTCATTGTCAATTCAGCATCAAGGTATGCGCCGAGATCACGAACGACGGTTGCCGGCTGGATTGACTCTGAACCGACACACACTGAGCAGTCATGGTTTGCCAGTTTCCTCAGGTTGACGCGCGACCCAAACCAGATCGCTTCTGTTTTATCAGCGTTAAGCTGAAGACGACGTGAAGCGCACCACTGTGCGACATCGGTAATGCAGTTCGAGAGACGTGTTCGGACGTCGTTGAAATTTTCGGGTCGACAGCTGGCGTCGAGTTCTGTATCATCAGCATACAGATGTGATGACGTATTGTGGTCCTCCGCCAGCTGGACAATATTTTCCGTGTAAACAACGAATTCCAAAGGCCCTAATACCGATCCTTGTGGCACACTACAGTCCACTGTGAAACTGAGTGCACAACTCCCAGCGTACGTACAGAAAGTAGGCCACGCATAGAATATCTAATGCCAACGAATAATATTATTGTGCTTGAATCATCCTTTAATTTGACGAATAAGTCTAATCTCATTGACAGGCTTTAATACGATTTTTTGATCATTTGGTAGTGACTTACTTTTTTTGGGCCACCCTGTAGGTCTATCGGTTTATTATTTTTAGCGCTGTGAGAATTAGGCCTATCTTTAACATACACTAACAACAACTCAGATTATTGATTACTGTCAGAACGCCGAAAAAACTAACAAACAAGCGTTAATAGTTAGAGTTAAGAGGTAATGAGTTTTCAGGTATAACATTCTTTGTACGAAATTAAACTTTCGTAGCTGACTGGTGTTGGTGGAGAGCTCAAGATTATGTCTACAGTTTCGCTGATTATAGTTTTGCGATGCAACAGAGGGCGGTGGCAGTAGTCCGTACAGCACGAACTTCTTGTTTAAAAGTATAGTGATAACATTTCAGTAGCGTTTCTCTTGCTTAACTCGACCTGTTGTCATAGCATTAGTCGGCAATACTGGAAATGATGCTGATGATGATGTTTCGGATTGTTTGCAGCATGTAGCTAATAACAGTAGTCTAGTAACAGCTGATGCACAGATGGTGCAGAAAAGATGGGTAGAAAGTGAAGCGTCGAATGAATGAACAAGAGCTCATAGCAGTACGTCCTACGTTCAGAGAAGGCAAACGAAGGCAGCAGACTGTACATTAGCACAAACAGCAAAATGGAAGTCGCGAAAAGTGTTAATGCGCATCATGTCCCGTTGTGGCAACGGCATTCACATCTCGTATAGCAGCGACGAAATAAGCCACGAAAGGGCTATTGGCGTGCGTTGGCTTGAACTCGGACAAACCAAGTGAGCATAAGCATATGCATGAGCGGTACGCGGACAGAACCGGTCAATCCTCAGGAGAAAGACTCGACAGTACGAGTTGCCGAAGTCGGGTTCGTACCACGAAACGGGACCTGAACCTTTTTTTCAGACGCAGACTCCACATGGGCAATGAATGCATCCGATGCTTGTTTAAAACCCATTTTTGTTTTAAAAACCTTGCAGCTCGATGAGTTCTATGGCTTTAGTTGTTTCTTTTCTGCTTGCGTGTGCAAAAGTGGAATGGCAAGCGTTAAAGCCCGTAGCCTATTTGGAAAAACCATTTTCGAAATGAGATCGATGATGTCAATTTTGTAACGTATCGATTTCAAATTAAGACATTTTCAAATTTTATTTGAAGATGTCTTAATGTTCAAGATATCCTGTTAACAGAAAATAGTCATGCAAATCGCTAGCAACGCTGATACCGTGTGACGCCAGCAGTGACAGTACATTTATCGTTGTCGCCTTTCATCTAGGTCTACACATTGGGTTCGAAAAAGTGTACGCCAGTTATATACACAATTATTTAGGCTACACATATCTCCAGCAAACTATATCGGATTGCGACGTAATTCTGCACAATCAATGCAACGTGTAATTGCAAAGACTCAGCCGATTTTCAGCGAGACATGTCAAAAAATGCAACAGTTGCAGCGGGTTCAGTGAATCAACAAAAAGGAAGTATTGTTTAGGTAGGCCTGTGTTTATGTAACTCTTTTGGAAGCTTTTCTGACGGCACATTATCCAGTCGTTTCAACTGACCAATCTATTTCTGTGCAGCGCTAATTGGGCAAATGAATCGCCTGTTGTCAAAAGCTGAATATTCAATGTTCCTGTATGACGCCGTAATGACGGCCTCTCATCCTAGCCATATTTTGGCACGATATAGCCTCAATGAGCTGCCGTCAAATCCCATTTGGCCACTAAATTACGTGCATATAAAAATGTAGCTGTGTGTGTATGTCTGTGTGTGACTCAAGATCTGCCAGAGCCGCTGTACAAGACGGTGTACGTCGACTCGGCGACACTCGGCGTTCGTCTTGCCGACTCCGCTGCTCAGCCGATACGCCAGTTCTACGTGCAATACAGGCCGACCGGTGAGACACTGTGCCTATAGGCACTGTGCCGACTTCTAGTGCGCCGACTCACTTTTAGGTCCCGATTTCGTGTGCTGTAATGCCGTCTCTGCCTCGTAATGTCAACGAGAACAAAAAGTTGGCACGAAGCCTTTCAGAAAGGTTTCCAGTGACGCGTGTAACCGGCTGATAACGTCGAAAGTTCGAAACTCAGTCGCCTACTTACACAAAGTCTATGCACGAAATAGCCATAATTTCCAAAGGAAAAGCGATACGGACCTGAGCTTTGTGAATGAATTCAATAAATGGTGATGTGTGCAGCTTTCCCATGCTGCGATATCAGCACGTCAGCATCTAAAGGCATGGCGCGAAAATGTTGACTTTCCGTTGAATTAGTAAGTATTGAATATACTGAAAAGTGACAATATATCGCTAATATTTCATTAGTGTGCTGCACATTTGATCACGCAACAAAAGAACGCACGAAAGGACACCAGTGGACGTAAGTATTCCCTTAAGGCCCGACACAGCTGCAAGAAATCAGGCGATAGAAATGAATTACATATAACATACTTCAATCAATTAATCGATATATTATAATGCGCCCAAAAGTTGGCCAGACAGCTGGCCAACTTAATCTGCCGCACGTGAGCAGTAACTAAAATCAGAAAGAAATAGAACTAAAACATAAAACCGATGAGCAAAGAAGTCCGGTATTAGGTTTAGAGCCATGACATACCGACAGAATATTCAGGCCTCTTACTGCTTATACCTTCGCCAGTGCGTGCACATATGGCCTATACAGATACCGATGCAGATTAATACCGCATTCACACTTCCCGGATCATCCGTAGAACCGGTCCTTAGTGTGAACTCTGCATTAGACTCGGCCTCAACCTATGCCACAATGGCGCCTTCGTACCTCGCCGACAAGTTCCTTCGGTCTTCAGACCCTCGGTTCGAGGTAGTCTTTGCTCAGCGTCATCATCGTCACTGATCGTCCGTCGCGCACGGCTGTCGACTGTCGGCGACCAAGCTTTTCCCGTGTCTGGAACAAGCTACTGCACCACATGACGTTCTTGCCGTCGTTTGAAGACTTATCTTTTCAACTGCTCTTTTCTGGCTTTCTCTGGTGCCAGTGAAGTGATTTTGGTCATTATCGGACGTTTTGATCACTTTTGTTACTTACTATAAAATCTCTGCATTTGCCATCTAATGGTTCCTCCTGTGCACCTTATATTACTATATGGTTAATTCGACTTGTATGATTCATTTTTCGTGTCAGGTACGTTACAGTGGCGCGTGGCGACGCCACCGTCGCGCGACGAATGGGCGATGATCAAGCATCTGGAACCGGGTCGAAAGTATGACATTCAAGTGGTCACTCGTGGTGATTTCGGCGAGTCATCCGGCGTCATACAGGTCATCGTCGCCGGCGCTGACCCAGGTCAATAGTAGAAGTAGAAGAGTAGAATTTAACGCCCCACCCGACACACTATAGGTCATTTCGGAGGCGGAGATGTCAATAGTAGGTAGTTGATACATGTCGTACATTAAGTCCAACATGTGTGGCAATCAAGGTGTGCAGCATCCACCATCGTAATGCCGACGTTTAAACGGTTCAGGGCCGCCATTCCAAGGGGTCGCCATTCCCAGCTTTCACCACTCCCAAGGCCTGAAACCGCTAAACCTAACCCTAACCCTAAGCCTAACCCTAAGCCTAAGCCTAAGCCTAACCCTAACCCTAAGCCTAACCCTAACCCTAACCCTATCCCTAACTATAACCCTAGCCGTTGCAGACCTTTTAGAAAGCTGGAAATGCGACCCCTGGGAATGTCGACCCGGTACCGTTTAAACACGATTAAACTGGGACAATTAAAAGCTGATAACATGGTGGTTGTGTAAGAAACTTTTGCTACCATTATTAAACATAATGCGCTTGTACGACAAACTAGTATCGGACAAAATTTCCTGGCACCAAAAATACGAATGCGCAAAAAATAATAAACATTTACGGTTGACGGTTGCATGAATTAGTAAGTTGGTCCATTCTGTGTTCGTCTGACTGCAGTTTTTATGCTGCTCAAGATTAAATTGGTTTATGGATAGATACACAATAACTTAACATACCAGGCAAGATTAATCGACAAGGAGAAGAGTTAAACGTTCCTTCAACACAAGTTAAGTCCCGCCGGAAGCGGTCTTGACAGTCAGTCGTTTGACTGATACAGACGAAAAGAAACGTTACAGAAAATTCGCTACCACAGTAGCCTATGTATACGAGACACAAAAATCACATCTGGTTTAGTCGCCTCTTAATACGACAGAAACTCGGCCAGGAAAATGAGGTGGGTTAATTCTGAAGATTTAATGTAGGCTTACGTAATCACACACCTGTCTTGTGATGTGAATGTGTGGTTTTTATCGCTATGTTTTGTGCAAAGGAGTGATTTGTAGATGGATTGGTCGACGAGGGCTCAAAGTTATTTGTGTTGCATCCAGCTTTATACGCCTACATGTCTGTCAACACGTTCAATAATACTGTAAGTATCTGTCGCCGATATTATATTTTCAGCGGCTGTCGCGCGAGTCGATTCTGCAGCTGTCACGGCCGTGAACTGGACGAAGCGCATTCTGATCGACTTGCAGTCAACACTCGTCGTGTTTGTCTTGATGTTGTCCGTCTTGTTGGCGTCGCCGCCGCTACGCATCAGCTGACGCACACGTCACCATTCGATCGAGGATTCTGCCTCCGCAACAGCGAGTAAACGTCGACCCGACCCGGTCGTCATCTGAAACACGATCGGCCGTGATGCAGACGACGACTCCATGATACGCAGCACTTCGCGACGACGACATTGAAACTTCTCATTTGTGCCGTAACGTCGAAACTCGAAACTTGAGATCATTGCTTGTTTTTGTTCAGTCTTGTGCTATTTGAACTTTGGCGATATTTTTATCTCTCTCGGTATTTTTCATGTACAGCGTGAACTTGTAAAGCGGCTGATAGCCCAACGCGTCCCGTTTCAACGCCGTATTTGTGTCTCATTGCGATTATGCTGTTGTTGACGACAGCGCGTGTCAACAATACTATACTGTATAGTATTCAGACGTACAAGCTTGTTTCATAAAAATGGACCCTTACATATTTTGTCGTCCGTAGTTACACAAAAGTGTTTACGGTGCAGGATAATGCAGCAGTTTGACAACAGGACATCAGCGCGTGATCGACAATGCAGTCAAGCGGTGACGTCGACGTTGTTAAGCGTTTTTCTGAATTTTAAACGCAATTTGCGTTATTAATCGTACTGATTTTGGCCGGTTGGTGTGCTTTTCATCGGAATAGGGTCTAATTATTGTTGATTCTGCTTGTTCATGTGACATTGTGGACATCTTGTGTTTTTACGGGACTGACAGAGAACTGTCGATGAACCAACAACATTTATTCCATACTCATAACGAGCAATAATTCTCGCGTGCTGTGAGTGATTTTCGTTCAATTTGAACCTATGGTTGTCAGAACAGAATGGATTTAAAAGGGCATCCTTATTATGAAGCGCATTACATTTTCAAGTTCCGACTGCTAACATGTTTTTACCAATCTCTCAAGTAATCATATTTGCGGCATATAAGCAAAGTTTTTGGACAATTTCTGTGTAGTGCAACACTCAAAAAAAACTAGACATTTACTACAAATTGAATGTCTAATGCTCATCAGTTTTTCGTCACTTTTTTTCGTTAGGTTTTTTGTTTTAAATAATTTCTTGCGGCGGACTATAACTTAGCTCATTGACTATCCTGCAGTTTTATTGTGTATAAGTTGTTCTCAAATCTTTGTTTATTCAAACGGTTAAGTTGGTTAAGTTGCATTCCGAAATGCTCACTTTGTACCGATGTGTGTTATCTGCTGTCAAATAATGTCTATATGCAGAAATCTTACTATTTATTCATTCAGGCTATTATATGTATCGAACACATTATACAGAAAAGAATAAGTATAAAGTTTACATATAAAATAAGAAGAGATATAACAGCACGATAAAACAAAACAACCGTATAATATGTGAAGTATCAATCACAACGTTCTACTAGTGCCAAAAAGCAATAAAAAATAGAATGTTAAAACACGAAAAAAACATCAAAAGTCTCGATATTGTATGCACGTACGCATACACACACCGGTTTTTACGCTTTTTTCGTTTTTTTTTCTCCATGATTAAGTCGTTATCAGCGACAAATTCTGGACTTCAGTGGAGTGGTGACCGAGTTGTTACCCACATCGTCCGATTCTGGTTACCAAACCAACTGCGATATAGACGCCAACACAATCTGTGTCCCCCGATGTATCTTTATAGGTCGGATGCCATTCCTGTTGCTATCAGCCAACAGTGTTACAGAAACATACGTCCCCATGACCCTAACGGGTGTTGTATTTTTTCGGGTAATTACGAGCAACTTTTCAACTGTCCATGTTTGTGCTCGTTTATATGATTGCTATGATGTCGTGACGTGAAGGACATCTGTGCTTAGCTTAAGAGAGTTTGCGCTGGCGATAAACTCGTACTGTCAACGTTTCTGCTATGTTTCTCTTGTTGCAAACGTCGTACATATTGGAATAACATCTCGTGCCTCTGACCTCTGACCAGCAGTCATCCCGTATCAATTTAATCAATCTGTGGAATGTCTACTGGCATTATATAGCTGTGGGATTATCAGTATCAGCCTATAGGCTAACAGCATTCTCGGTTTCCTTTCACTGCAGTCTTGTTCTGTCTTCTGTTCTCCCGCCTTTCTTTCGCCATTTGCCCTTCTGATTCTTCCTTCAACTCTTCTATATGGCACTCACATTGCTTTCACATTTTAAACTTTTTGTTTGTTTTAATATTTCTTCTAGCCATATATTTCGCGTGCAAACAAGTCTCACTGAAACACCAGTGCGAACTCGTATCAGCGAGTTTTAGATCGTCGTTCCTCTTTGTGATTAACTGCTTGCCTGCAGCAAATGATCAGCATTAGTTCACTAGTTGCGCCTGTTAGTCATCGGTCCCGTATACCATTAGCCTGCTTCCAGCAGGGCTCGACGAAATGACAATGCGATTCGTAGTACTTCACAAAACAAATTTTACATATGACAGTCGTACTTGGTTTAGTTTGTGGCGCTAACACATCGACGATTGAGTAGCATGAAAATTGAGCGTCACGGGGCCAAAGAGCCAGCAGCACCAACGACGGGATCCGGACATTTCCACTTGAACACATTCCTCTGGACAAATCCAGGGAGAATTTCACCGGGCGTTTCTCCTCCCCACTTTCTACGAAGGACGACGCTTTTCAGGGTGATTGAACAAGGCAACATAACCCTTAGTCAAAACTGCAGAAGGGATTGGGGGAAACGTCTCACGGATATTCCAAAAATATGTCCTAGGGGGAATATATCTGAGGGGGAAAGTCCCTGTACTCTCACCGATGTCTGACCCGCTTTTGCATTTTTGCACATGCAGACCATACATAACATCGTCGCTATTTCGCTGCGCACTATATGAGGTAAACCAATTTCGAATTAACAAAACACGTGAATTGTCGCTATTACGATACTGATAATAATAATAATAATAATAATAATAATTGTTATCATTACGAAACACTTGATTTAGTTGTCTCATATCACGTGTTCAGAAGTGTCTTTGTATTTTCTATTTATTGTGGCAACGTTTGTGAATACATATGGCTGCATGCAGTGCTGTCTTTGTTCGTTTTGAAGATTTTCATCATACATTGTTCATTGCATTATAAAAATAGATGTGGCCACAGCAACAAAGAACTGATAAAGTATATGCGTGACACGTAAAAATAAAAAAGCAATAAAAGAGCCATAAGTGAATGAAAAATAATACGCATGTATAAAGTTTCAGAACAACGGCAACTAATTCGTTACGATCCTTATTCCAAAACAACACGAGTGATAACCGATGCTATTTTCATCGAAGAAATCAGCAACTCAATGCCAGGCATTGTTAGTCGTGTAGCAATTTTAGCATTTAGTCTATTTAAATGCAGTCTCCAGCCGCTCTCTCAATGAATTACCTTCATGTTGTAGTAGTTCAAGTCTCGTTCAAGATTTAAAAATATACGTACAGTGTTCCAAAGTCATCCTATCTGCGACTTAAAGGCGACGTTAGCTATATACAAGGTGGCTCCAAAAAGTAAGCTCTATACCGAATATGCCAAAAAGATAGATTTTTTAGTCAAATTTGAATATAAAAGAAGCACAAGAGTTGGTATTAAATATTCTATGCATGACTCAATTCTTTACGTCATCAGTTAATGTGGATAAAATAGGTGTAAAATATAAAATCTTAATCAAAAAGCTAAAAAATATAGGATGGAAATTTTTAAAGATAAAATTATATCTGAAGGAGTGGATTTCACAGCTTGCTAAGGCAAACTGACGTATGGAGAGCTCAGCAATCAGCAATGTAGATGAACGGATGCAGGCACATCGTGCCTCTATATCCGTATCTAGAAACTATAGACTATAATATTAATCTAATTAATTTCAACTATATACTCTGATCTGTTTCCGGTTCTGGTTAAGTCTGCAGTCCAGTCAAACATAATATCTTGTAGAGCCCAAAATTTGTCCAATCGTAACTTAAATAAATAAACAGACAGCATATAAACAACATAGTTAGGCAAAGTATTCAATATATTAACAATGCATGCAGTGAAGACGTTTTTTCTAAAATTGTGATTAAAAGTTTGGTTCTGCAGTTTGAACTTGTTACCTCTAGTAACAGACTTATTATTGTGAATTAATGAAGGTGGTACTGTATTATCATACTTGTGATGTATAATTTTGAAAACCTCAATAATATCGCCACGTAATCTTCTATATTTTAGTGTATGTAATTTTAAACGCATCAGATGTTCTTTATACGGTGAATTACGTAATGAAACAACAAGTTTAGTAGCCCTCTTTTGAACTTTTCTATTTGTTCTATATCACTTTTCTGTAAGGAGACCATACAGAATTTGCATATTCAAGATGAGGTCGGACCAGTGCCTCATATAATAAAATGAAAGTCTTACAATCCATATATATAAAATTCCTTTTAAGAAGACCTATATTTCTATAAGCTTTATTAATTTTTTTCCTGAATATGATCCGTAAAATTCAAATGTGTATCAAACAGTACTCCCAGGTCTTTAATGCACTAACTTTATGTATATTATGTCTATCCTCTTTATTTTTAATGCAATATGTTGTGTCCAATTTGATCCTAGGAGTAATCGTCATGGCACAGCATTTATTAATGTTCAGAGGTACCATTCATCACACCAATATTTAACTCTCTATCAGTATGTGCAAACAATCAGAATCGTTTGCACTAGATATGGTATTGTAAGTTTTTACATCATCTGCATATAAATACATTTTAGTGTCTGTGTTTTGTGTTACAGTTGGTAGATCATTTATATATATTTAAAAAAGTAATGGTCTTAAAATACTGCCTTGTGGGATTCCACTTGCAACACTGTACCATTGTGAATAAGTTCCATTAACTATAACACGTTGTTTACGTTTACACAAGAAATCTTGTATCCAAAGTAGCAGTGTGTTATTTAAATTGTATGCCTTAAGTTTACTGACAAGAACTTGATGTGGGACTTTATCGAACGCCTTTTCGAAGTCTGTATAAATTACATGTATTTGAAATCCATGGTCTAGATTAAAGGTCCAGTCATCCATAATTTTGAGTATAGTTGCAACACAGTAGATCTCCCTTTTATAAAACCGTACTGATAATCACTAAAGAAACCGTTTACTAAAAAGTTGTCCATAATAATATCTCTAACTATAGATTCCATAATTTTGCATATAACACTTGTTAAACTGACAGGTCTGTAGTTTGAAGGTTCTTTTTTATTGCCTTTTTATGTACAGCAGTAATGTTAGCAGTTTTCCAGTCGGCTGGTAGCTTTCCAGAAGAATATGAAGTAGAAAATATTGAATATAATGGTTCACATAATTCATGCCTTGATTCATACAAGACTCGAGGATGGAAGCTATCAGGACCTGGAGATTTATAAATATTCAGCTGAGTAAAGTTTATCTAATATAGTTTCTTTGCTGAATTGGCAAGTTAGTTGTGAGAATGTTGCATCAGCATTAATAAATCTAGTATCATACGAGATTTTGTTTTCTTTAGTGAATACTGCAGAAAAGTAAGATCCTAATACCTCTGCCTTATGTGCATTTTCGGATGCCATAACAGTATTACCATCAACGTCACAAGTGACTAAATCTCCAACAGCTGATTTTGTTGTACGTTTACTGTTTATAAAGTTCCAGAATTTTTTGGGATTTGACTTACAATGTAATGCTACTTCGTGTAGTTCAAATCTGATTATTTTTCTTATTTCTCTTGTAACTGCATTCCTAGCAGACTTGTATTTTTATATACAGCAACGTCTCTGGTTTCCATGTATCTAGTCCAAAGTCTATGTTTTTTAGATATGATAGCTCTAACATTAAGAGGAAGTGGACGAGTCCAAGAATCTTTTTTAATGTGTTGAAAGCTACTGATCTTAGGTATGAATGTGTCAATCCTATCTAGTAACTCTTTTTTTAAACTTGCCACAGATCCTCAATGTTATCTGTATGAGCTGAAAGTAATTTTTCCAATTCAACAGACTGGAAACTATTACGTAATCCAATATAATCCCCCTTAGAAAATGCATATCCCTGAGGAGAATGATTACTAGATAAGGTTATTTTACAACTTATTATTAGTACGCTGTGATCACTTTTACCCAATGGCGCTTTGAGGTCAATGTTTTCTATAAAAGGTTCATCAGATATAACTAGATCCAGCAGATGCGGGACTGCAGTTCCTCTTGCACGTGTGGGAGAGTTAATATGCTGATCTAAAAAAAATTTCTTAATACATCAACAAATGCGCACTCTGAAATACCTGAAGAATTCCAGGTATTCCAGTTAATATGCGGATAATTAAAGTCCTCTAATGTGATCGTATTTCCCTGCTTATTACAAATATCCTTAATCAAACTGCACATTTTAGTATTATTTTCCTGAGTACTGT
>Ga0209568_1000547_pt1 | contig 13273 bp, 13 predicted proteins | sample WorMetOlspDAHAB2_FD_187406 | JGI IMG/M metagenome (GOLD analysis project Ga0209568, IMG submission 187406) | Marine gutless worms symbiont microbial communities from Max Planck institute for Marine Microbiology, Germany - Olavius sp. DAHAB.2... ...
ATTTGGTAGTGGTAAATTTTTAAATGGCTAGCGTAGACTTGTTTGATCCCCTCTCCCCAGCCCTCTCCCGGAGGGAGAGGGAGTGCAGCCTGCGGTGCGCCAAACCCACTGCGAGTGGCGGTATTTCCATTTAAACACTAACCACTACCCTTTTTCCAAATGCATTCATATGCATGAGATTTGTTTGAAGCTCTTTCTGCACCGCTATATACCGAATTATTGCCATCTGTTAGCTAAGATTGCACTTATATATCAACCACTACCTGGAAAGCGTCACGTCGGGATGCCCTGTAGCAGGTACCGAGGGGATTACATTTGAGTGCACAGAAAAGAGCGGACCAGTCGGGGCGGTTACTGCTTCGGCTGACCTTGTTGCTTGCCTTGCTGGCAGTAACCACATCCGTGCCCGCGGCCCGGTTCCGAATCTCCGATATCCGAGTGGAAGGGCTGCAGCGCATCGCCGCCGGTACCGTCTTCAATTACCTCCCCGTCCGGGTGGGGGACACGACGACGGATGCTGTCACCGCGAGCATCATCCGCACCCTGTACGCAACGGGATTCTTCAAGGACGTGCGGGTGGAGCGGGACGGGACGGTGTTGGTGGTGCGGGTCCGGGAACGGCCGGCCGTGGCCGAAATCAATATATCGGGAAACAAGAGCATCGACACCGAGGCACTGAAGGCGGGACTCAAGGATATCGGGCTGGCGGAAGGCCGGACGTTCGACCGCTCGCTCCTGGATCGGATCGAGCGGGAGCTCGAGCGCCAGTACTATGCCCTCGGGAGGTACGGGGTCGGGATTCAGCCCACGGTGTCGCCGCTGCAACGCAACCGGGTAGCCGTGTCCATCGACATCATCGAAGGTCTGATGACCCGCATCAAACAGATCAATATCATCGGTAATGAGGACTTCGAGGAACAGGAGCTGCTCGATCTGTTCAAGCTCAGCCGCACCAGGTGGTATTCCTTCTATTCGAAGAACAATCAGTACTCCAAGCAGCTGCTCAGCGGGGATCTGGAGACCCTGCGTTCCTTTTATCTCGACCGTGGCTATATCAAGTTCGAGGTCAAATCGACCCAGGTCTCCATCAGCGCCGACAAGCAGGACATCTATATAACCATCGGTATCGATGAGGGCGACGTCTACAAGGTCAGCGACCTGAAGCTGGCCGGGGAGCCGTCGGTGCCGGTCAAGCAGCTCTTCCCGTTGATCCATATGCGTCGCGGAGATGTCTTCTCCCGCAAGATCACGATTGAGAGCGCGGAGCGCATCTCCAAAAAGCTGGGTAACGAGGGCTACGCCTTCGCCAACGTCAACACCATCCCCGAAATCGATGAGGAGACCAAGCAGGTCGCGGTGACCTTCTTCGTGGATCCGGGCAAACGCGCCTATGTCCGGCGGGTCAACACCAAGGGTAATACCCGCACCCGTGACGAGGTGTTGCGCCGCGAGATCAGCCAGCTGGAGGCGGCCTGGTTCTCGTCGGAGCTGGTCAGGGAATCCCGAGAGCGCCTCCAGCGGCTGGGCTATTTCGAAGAGGTGAATGTGGCGACGCCGGCGGTTCCCGGCTCGGCGGATCAGGTAGACGTGAACCTGTCGGTGGTCGAGAAGGACTCGGGCAATCTACTCGCCGGTATCGGCTATTCTCAGTCCCAGGGCATCATCTTCAACACCAGCATCTCCCAGAGCAACTTCCTGGGGACCGGCAAAAAGGTCTCCTTCGCCTTCAACAACAGCCGCTCCAGCCGCCGTTACCGCCTCGCCTATACCAATCCCTACTATACGATAGACGGCATCAGTCGGGGCTTCGATCTCTCCTATCGGGAAACGGATTATGAGAAACTGAACAGCATCGACTACCTCACGGATGTCGGTGTCGCCGGCATGACTTTCGGCCTGCCGATCACGGAGACCAGCCGTGCGGGTTTCGGCACCCGTTACCGGCACACCAAGTTCACCGCGGGAAACTCCCTGTTGGCACAGACTTTCGCGACCGATCATGGCGATCAGTTCAACGATTTTCTGCTGACCGCGAGCTATACGAACGATTCGCGCGATCAGGCGATCTTCCCCACCAAGGGTAATTTCCAGGCCTTGCGGGCGGAGGTGTCGGTGCCGGGCAGCGATCTGCAGTTTTTCCGGTTGACCTATACACATCGCCGGTACATCCCCCTGATCAGGCACTTCATTTTATCCCTGGATGCGGATCTGGGTTATGGTAAAGGCTTCGGCAGCACCAAAGAGCTTCCCTTCTTTGAAAACTTCTTCGCCGGCGGTCCGGGATCGGTCAGGGGTTGGAAGGAGAACACCCTGGGCCCACAGGAAACCACCCTTAATAAGAACCCGTCGGGCGGTAACATAAGAATGGTCGGCAGCATCAAGCTATTCGCACCGGCGCCCGTCGAGGGTGTGTTTGCCAAGACACTGCGTTTGGGGGCCTTTTTCGATTTCGGCAATGTGTGGATCACGAGCAACCCCAAGCTCGCCGGCCAGGAGCTGGTGATGCCCAAGGGATTCAGTCTGAGCGACATCCGCTATTCCGCCGGCCTGTCTCTGACCTGGCTGTCGCCCGTCGGCGCCCTGTCGGCCAGTATCGCCCGTCCATTCAACGACAAGGCCGAGGATAAGACCCAGATGTTCCAGTTCAGTGTCGGGCAAACATTCTGACCGGAGAGGGCGATCGAGTGAACAAATCCGCCGGGGCGCTGATCGGTCTCGGCCTCTATCTCGCAGGGGGACCGCTGCTAGCCGCCGACTATGTCATCGCGGTGATCGATCCCACCCGCATCGTCGAACAGTCCCCTCAATATGAGGCAGCGCGCGCGCAGCTGGAGAAGGAGGTCGGCGATCGGGAGCGGAAGCTCGTCGAACAGCAGGAGCAGCTCACCGAGCTGCGGCGGAAGTTCGAGCGCGATGCGACGCTGATGAGCGAAGAGGAGCTGCAGCGCCTGCAGACCGATATCCGCAACCGGGGGCGTAAGATCAAGTACGCCCAGGCCGAATTCCGCGAAGATTTCTCCCTGCGCCGGAACGAGCTGCGTACCAGGTTGGCCCAACAGGTCGAAGAGGTGGTGGCGGAGCTGGCGCGGGAAGAAAACATCGATCTGATACTCAGCGAAGGTCTGGTCTATGTCAGCAAACGCATCGATATCTCCGACCAGGTCATCGCGCGCTTGAGGGAGAAGTTCGAGGCCAGGTAAGGGGCCTTGCTCCACACCTCGGGCTATCAGGAGAGTGGCAATCAAGCTTCAGGAGCTGGCGGACCGTCTCGGCGTCGAGCTGCGCGGGGACGGCGGGCGCTATGTGCAGCGGGTCGAAACCCTCGAGCGGGCCGACGATACCAGTTTGTGCTTCTTCGGGGACCGCAAGTACCGGGCCGAGCTGAAGGCGACCGACGCCGCGGCGGTGATTCTGGCGGAGCCGGACGTACCGCTCTGCCCGGTCGCGGCTCTGGTCAGCGCGAATCCCTACCTCACCTATGCCCGGGCGGCGCGGCTGTTGCATCCCGAACCCGCCGTAACCGGGGGGCGCCATCCGAGCGCGGTGGTGGCCCCGGGCGCCCGCGTCGATCCGTCCGCCTGGATCGGCGCCATGGCGGTGGTGGAGGAAGATGCCGAAATCGGACCGCGGGTCTTTGTGGGACCGGGCAGCATCGTGGGCTCCGGGTGCCGTATCGACGCGGATAGTCGGCTGGTGGCGCGGGTCACCTTATGCGCGGGGACACGCGTCGGGAAACGGGTGTTGATACAGCCCGGCGCGGTCGTCGGGTGCGCGGGCTTCGGTTTCGCGAAGGACGGCCGACGCTGGGTGCGTATCCCCCAGCTGGGCGGGGTGCGACTGGGTGATGACGTGGAGATCGGCGCCAACACCACGATCGACCGGGGCGCTCTGGAGGATACCCTGATCACCGATGGGGTGAAGCTGGATAACCTCATCCAGATCGGACACAACTGCAGCATCGGCGAAAATACCGCGATGGCGGCCTGCTCCGGGATCTCCGGCTCCACCAGGATCGGGAGCAACTGCACCATTGCCGGGGCCGTCGGTATGGCGGGGCACCTCACGATCGGGGACGATGTCCATTTTACCGGGATGGCCATGGTTACCCGCTCCGTTACCGAGGCCGGACTCTACAGCAGCGGAATTCCGGCCATGCCGAACGCGCAGTGGCGACGCAACGCGGCCCGATTCCGGCGCCTCGACGAGCTGGCCCGGCGACTGAGGCGCCTGGAAGAGCGACTGGAACAAACCAACCTCGAGCTGCAACAGGGGCTCGAATAAAACCGGGACCGGCCGGTGTCGATCCACGAACGGCAGCCGTTCCCCGGGAATATCGGAGAAAGCATTGAGCACAATGGATATCCACAAGGTGTTGAGCCTGTTGCCGCACCGCTATCCTTTTCTATTGATCGACCGGGTCGTCGACTACAAGGTGGATCAATACCTGATCGGGTATAAGAATGTGACTTTCAACGAGCCCTTCTTCGCCGGTCATTTCCCGACCCGACCGGTCATGCCGGGGGTCCTGATCATCGAGGCCCTGGCCCAGGCTACCGGCCTGCTCGCCATGGAATCACGCCCGGAAGAAGTGGGAGAGAAGGCGATCTATTACTTCGTCGGCATCAACAAGGTGCGCTTCAAACGCATCGTAGAGCCCGGCGATCGACTGGACCTCGAAGTCCACCTCAGCAAGGTGCGGCAGGGGATCTGGCTCTTCAACGGCAGAGCCGAAGTGGAAGGCGAGCTTGCGGCGGCCGGTGAAATCATGTGTACGGCGCGGGATTTTTGACCTCGACCCATCCCACCGCGGTCATCGATGCGACCGCCGAGCTGGATTCCGATGTCGCAGTGGGTCCCTATGCCGTCATCGGTCCGCGGGTACGGGTGGGGGCCCGCACCGGCATCGGCCCCCATGTGGTGATCCGCGGACCGACGCATATCGGGGCCGACAATCGGATTTTTCAGTTCGCCTCGGTAGGCGAAGACCCCCAGGACAAGAAATACGGTGGTGAAGAGACCTTCCTGACTATCGGCGACCGCAATGTAATTCGCGAGTACGTGACCATGAATCGGGGCACGGTGCAGGACGCGGGGGAGACCCGCATCGGCAACGATAATCTCTTCATGGCCTACAGCCATGTCGCCCACGATTGTCGGATCGGCGACCAGGTGGTCATGGCCAACGCCGCTTCCCTGGCCGGTCACGTCGAGGTGCAGGACCGGGCCATCCTCGGGGGCTTCACCATCGTCCACCAGTTCTGCCGGATCGGGGCCCACTGCTTCTGCGCCATGGGCTCGGTCGTTACCAAGGATGTCCCGCCCTATGTGATCATCGGCGGCCATCCGGCCCAGCCCCGCGGCATCAACATCGAGGGGCTGCGACGATGGAAAATCGAGGCCGCAACCATACAGCAGATCAAAAACGCCTACCGGCTGCTCTATCTATCCGACCGCAAGCTGGAAGACGCCCTGGCGGCGATGCGTGCGCTGGGTAATGCCCGGGTGGACCAGCTCGCGGACTTCGTCGCCGACCGGTCCCGCGGCATCATACGCTGAGGAGATCCCGATAAGGCTCGACCGACCGGATGGCGGCAGGTGATTACTACCTATGACCACCCAGCCAGTCCGACCTGTAGTCGGATGTCAAAATTGTTGCACCGCGCCGTAGGAGTCTTCCGGTATGACCGCAAAGGATATTATCAGCCGCGCCATGCTCAAGCGGCTCACCACCGATCTGGCCCGCCAGCTCCTCGACCTCGATGCCGAGGCGGTCCAAGTGCTGGAGACCCAGAACCAGCGGGTCGAAGACCGCCGGGCAGACCTGGTCGCCCGCATGCGACAAACCGACGGCGCGGAATTCCTGCTGCACATCGAGATCGCCAACAACAATAAGGCGGACATGCCGTTGCGGATGCTCCGCTACTACACCGACATCCGCCTTGCCGGCCATCCCGGACCGATCCGACAATTCCTGATCTACATCGGGGCCGATCCCCTGACCATGCCGGCGGACCTCGCCGAGCCGGAGCTGCTCGATTACCGCTATGGGCTAATCGACATGCATCAGGTCGACTGTACCGGCCTGTTGACTCAAGACAACCCCGATGCCCTGGTACTGGCAATACTGCGCGACTTCGGGGGCTGTAAGCCCCAGGAAGTCGTCATCTACATCGTACACCGCTTGCGGGAGCTGCTGGGCGCCGACGAGCGGGGATTCCGCGAACATATGACTATGCTGGAGATCCTGTCGAAGAATCGGGATCTTCAAACGCAGGTCGAGGAGGCCGAACACATGCTGACCGAAATCGATATCGAATCTTTGCCGTCTTTCAACATTGGCTTCGAACGTGGCGAGAAAAAAGGTGAGAAAAAAGGTGAGAAAAAAGGAAGGGAAGAAGGCAGGGAGGCAGGTGAGGCACAGGTTGTGCGTCGTCTGTTGAGCCGGCTCGAGGTCGCGGAGGTTTCCGAGCTGCTCGGTCTGGCACCGGAAGACGTGGAACGCATGGCGGCAACGGGAGATAGCGACAACAGGCATTGATGGGCGTCCCGGAACCGCATGAAGATAGGCATTGTCGCCAATGAACCTTCGGGTGATCGGCTGGGGGCCGCCGTCCTGCGCGCGCTCAAGGCCCGGGTGCCGGACGCGCGTCTGGTCGGTGTCGCCGGACCCCGGATGCAGGCCGTCGGCTGCAAAAGCCTGGTGCCCATGGAACGGCTGTCGGTCATGGGACTGACGGAAGTCCTGCGGCACCTCGGCGAGCTCCTGCGCATCCGCCGCGAGTTGACCCGGTCTTTTCTCGCCTGGCGGCCCGATGTCTTTATCGGCGTGGATGCGCCCGACTTCAACCTGGGGCTCGAACGGCGCCTGCGCAAGGCCGGCATCCGCACCGTCCACCTGGTCAGTCCCACCATCTGGGCCTGGCGCGCCGGGCGCGTGAAGACCATCCGCCGTTCCGTGGACATGATGCTGAGCATCTTTCCATTCGAAGAGGCGCTCCTGCGCAAGCAAGGGATACCGGCCCGTTATATCGGTCATCCCCTTGCGGACGAGATCCCGACCCAATCCGATCCCCTACCCGCACGGACCCGGCTCGGGATACCGCCGGAGGGACAGGTCCTGGCCCTGCTTCCGGGCAGCCGGGTGAGCGAGATGCGGCTGCTCGCGGGGCCCTTTCTGCAGACCGCCCGCTGGTGTCTCGAGCGACATCCCGGCCTCCGCTTCGCGGTCCCCCTGGTGACGCCGACCCTGCGCGAGCGCTTCACGGCGGCCCTGCGGCGAGAGGCCCCCGAGCTGCCGATCACCCTGGTGGACGGCCGGGGTCGGGACGTGATCGCCGCCGCCGACTGCGTACTCACCGCATCGGGAACCGCGACCCTGGAGGCCTTGCTGGTCAACCGTCCGATGGTGGTCGGCTATCGGATGAGCCCGCTGACCTATCACCTGCTATCCGGCCTGAACCTGGTGAAGGTCCCCTATGCCGCCATGGCCAATCTGCTGGCAGGCCGTGAGCTGGCGCCCGAGCTCATTCAGGACCGTTGTCGGCCGGATTTGCTGGGACCTGCCGTGCTCGCTCTCCTCAGGGATCGGGACCGGGTGAGCGAGATACGATCAGCGTACCATGAGATCCGTGGTCGGCTGGGACGCGACGCCGGTCGCCAGGCCGCCGCGGCGGTGCTGGAGCTGGTCAACGGGGGTAAGCCGTGAGCGAAGCGGCCCTCATCGCGGGCGTGGACGAGGCGGGACGTGGGCCTCTGGCGGGACCGGTAGCGGCCGCGGCCGTTATCCTGGACCCCGAGCGGCCGATCCACGGCCTCGCCGACTCCAAGCGCCTGACGCCGGACCAGCGTGAAGCGTTCGACCAGGAGATCCGGGACCAGGCCCTGGCCTTTGCCGTGGCCTTCGCCACGGTCGAAGAAATCGACCGCATCAACATCCTCCAGGCGTCCCTGCTCGCCATGCAGCGAGCGGTGGAGAACCTGGGCATTACCCCACAGCGGGCCCTGGTGGACGGCAACCGCCGCCCCCGGCTGGCCTGCCCGGTGGAGACGGTGGTGAAGGGCGATGCCACGGTTGCCGTCATCAGCGCCGCCTCCATCCTGGCCAAGGTCGCCCGCGACCGCGAGATGCTGACACTGGACGACAAGTTCCCCGGCTACGGCTTCGCCCGCCACAAGGGCTATCCGACCCGAACCCACCTGGCCGCCCTGCGCGCGCTCGGACCCTGCGTACTGCACCGGCGCTCGTTCCGGCCGGTGAGGGAATTGCTGCGCTGAGATGGAGTGGACGATCATGCCGCGCCAGTCAGGGCTGCATAGATTCAAGAGCTTCCGGGACGCGGGCGTTGACTTCGGGTCACTGATTCTTCGAGGAATTCGACATGGACCCGAAGCTCGGCGGGGTAGTGGTAGTTTTTCAAGTGGGCACGAAAAGCCCCTCTCCCGTCGGGAGAGGGGTTGGGGAGAGGGGATCGAATCGGTTCCCACTTTCAACTCATCCACTACCCTCGGCGGAATAGGTGAGGCCCTGAAGTGGGAGCACATGCGGAAGATCGTTAACCGTTACCGGGGCATGACGCGAGGGCTCCCGAATAATAATCACTGCTGAAACAAGATGTCGGCATGGAAGCAAACCGAGTAGTCGGTTGTCGCCGACCAATGCTCGCCGTTCTTCCCGGCAGTGGGCGCTAACCATGGCGCTCCAGCCAGGCAGTCAGGTCGCCTTCAGCGTGGAAATCCAGCAGGGCCTCGGCCAGCGCGCCCAATCCGTCACCATCGAGCCGGCCAATCCGGCGGCTCTCGGTTTCCGGGACTTGCCCGATCGCACGTCGAAGCTGGCGCAGGACCAACGCCAACTGACCCGTTTCCCAGCCTTCTTCCTTTCCCTCTTCCCGCACCGCGTCCAGGTCCGCGTAGCCGCGCCGTTGCAGCAGGTTACGCAGGGCGCTCTCGCGGGCCGCATCGGGGTCGTACAGGGCCTCTACCGGCACCGGGTTGGCGAGAATCCCCGGCGCCTCCAGCTGCTCTCCGGGATATGCCAGGCGGTGGGGAGCCTGCGGCTCGTATACCTCGACCCGACGCACTCCGGTCAGGCGCACGACCCAGACATCGGGACCTGAAAAGGAGGCAGGGACTCTTCAAATTTTTCGTCGGGTTAGGGCGCGTGCGGACTCGTTTGCACACCTCCACACCGGGGTGCGCGCCTGACCCGACCTACGGACCGGTCCGCGCCGGGTCAGCACTCCGCGGCGGGAAAACCCTCACGATATCTGCGCAGCCAGTCCTCGAACAGGGGCACCCGCAGCCGCGGTCGACCCTGGTCGAAGACAACGTAACCGCGCTCTTCCAGACGCAGCAGGCTCGGGCGGTCGGTGGGGATCTCGCCGGCCAGGATCTGTTCGATGCAGGCGCGACAGGCAGGCGTTCGGCAGAACTCGTTCCAGAAGCGTTCGATGGGAGGAGTCTCCCGCGCCAGCACGGCGGCGACCGCCGCGTCCAGATCCGCCATGGACATGGCCCGCCGGTCTTCGCGGTTGGCGATGGAGACCAGCTCCCGGCACAAGCGCTGCAACAGATCCGGGTGGCCCTGGGTCAGGGCGAACAGGCGTTCGGTGACCGCGAGTGGATACTGCAGGGGCACCGGCTCGGTAATCAACCGCAGGACGTCGGTCTTTTTCAGGTAGTCCACCCGGAACGGCTGGGTCTGGACGAAGTATCGGCTCCAATCCGGGTCCCGCAGCTCGGAGAGGGGGGTAGCGCCGACAAAGAGAAAGACTACCCGGTTCTGGTGTTGCGAGAAGCTGCGGATGGCGGCCAGCAGGCGGCGGCCCGGCTCCGGGTCCTGGGCCAGGTAGCCGTGCAGCTCCTCGAACTCGTCCAGGGCCAGGATCAGCTTGCGGCCGTCGTCGGCCGCGATCCTCTCCAGCCACTCCCGCAGCTCCCGCCAGGCGGCGAGCCACTCGGCGGGAGGCGTCCAGTCCCCGTCGTCCCGCTCCAGCTTTTTTGCTACCCGTCGTCGCAGATCCGCCAGCCAGGACGGTACGTTTTCTATACGGTCGTCCTGGAGGTCCTGAGAAACCACCACGAAGCCGCTGCCGAGCAGCTCCGGCAGGAAATTGAGCAGACTGGTCTTGCCCACCCGGCGCTGGCCGAGGATCAGGAACAAGGGCATCTCCGCCGCCGTCATGATCTCTCGGGCCAGATTCCGACGCAGATCGTCCCGCCCGAGGAAAACGGCCTGGTCATCTCCCGGTCGCAGCGGGGTCCCGGTCCGGTAGCGGTTCACGGCGATGGGCTCCTGGCTCGCCGCCTGGTCCTCGAGCGCTCGGAGTGATTTTGCCGCTTCCGAGCGCCAGACATCCAGGGCCTCCGGGTACCAGCGGCTCCAGTGGGACGATTCACGCGGGGTCGCAACGCGAAAGGCGTCGAGCCTCTCGGAAAAGCGGGCATAGGCCGCGCGCTTGAAGCTGATCTGGGTCTGGCTACGGGCGGCCGCCAGGTCTTGCCGCAGCCCGGCAAGCTCCCGCAGCCACCCGGCGCTTGGGGTATGGTCCGGTTGGTCCTCGGGCACCGGCGGCGGCGTCAAGAGATCCGGCTCCAGGGGCCGCAGACGCCAGCGCCCGGCATGGACGGCGTGCAGTATCGCCGCCGCCAGTCCGCGTTGCAGGGGACGATATTCGAGCAGAAACCCGGCGAGCTCCATGCCCGTCTCGGGGTCGCCGAAGGCCCCGTCGGCCAGCCGGCGCCGGGCGCCCCAAATGGGTAGGCGTACCCCCACATCCCACAGGTAGGGATTGTGGCGCAGGTCGAGGCGTATCAGGGCGACTGCCGCCTGCGGGAGATAGACAGGCAGGCGCAGAAACCCGACGACCCACCCCGAGAAGAATCCGATACCTATTGCTAGGCCCCCTGCCAGGCCCACTGCCAGCCCTCTCACAAACGTCCCGCTAGTGATCGACAAGAGACCGAGCCGGCGTTCTCCGAACCCTGGGTTGTCTGCGAAGATTTGGACGACGGACGGCATGAATTGGTCGGGGAAGTGCCGCGGCAGCTCCCAGGCAACGACCAACGTAAGGGATAGCAGATAAAGCCCGGTTGCAAGCAGCAGGATCCAAGGCACGGCGCGCAGGTAAAAAACCAGGGTACGCTTGCGGGTAAAGCGCCGGGACCAATCATCGAGTCGCGGCCACTCGAACAGGGTCCACCAAACCAGATCCCGGCCGGTTCTGGGCTCCGGCGGCAATGTGAACGGATTCCGATTGGGTTCACTCATGGTTCAGTTTTCCTGGTGCGGATGCTCTCGACTGCCGATCATATTGAACGAGCATTTGTCCGCAAATAAACGCGAATAATCGAGGAATCAGCCCCCAGCTTCCGGGCGCTGGCCGTGGCCGCAGAGGTCCACTCCGAGGGGTAGGCGCGGGCTTGCCGGCGCTTATGTCCGGTTTGCCGGCGCTCGAGTCGGCCACGGGGCCGGATTGCCGGCGCGGGAATCGTAAGCGCGGGCAAGCCCGCGCCTACGGGAAGGAATCGAGCTAGTTTACCTTTTTAGACGGCCTCTTAGCCTTTCCCGCAAGCCGGCGCTCGATTAGCTTGGTAAGCCTTGTCAGGGGGAGTCTGATGCGACCGCATAAAGCACGACACCAGACAATTATCCGCTGGCGCAGCTTAACGGCATCAGCAACGGCAACGCCTTTGTCCAGGGCCTTGAACGTCTCCTTCCAACGGTCCAGTCGTGCGTTGAATGGCCGTTCGGCGTCGTCGCCGTCCTGGATCCGTCTCCGCACGGAGTCCCAAAAGGGGACGGGCAGCGGGTGTTCGAGCAAGGAATCGGCAAGCAGATCGACGTCCTTATCGTCCAGGTCCGGGTAGTGGTGAATTTTTAAATGGCTAGCATAGACTTTTCTTTGACCCCCTCTCCCCGGCCCTCTCCCGGGGGGGGGGTAGCCTGTAGCGCGCCCTACCCATTGCCAGAGGCGATGTTTCCATTTATACCTTAACCATTACCCAGGTCCGGTAGACAGCGGTCGATCTCCGCTCTGATCTCGGCCTGGGAGAGAGGCATCAGCTCCTCGGGCTCCAGGGTCAGGGTCGAGACCCGCCGCTCGCCGGCCTGGGTCATCATCAGATAACGGTATCAAAGCGCGAGCTGGACCCGAACGGCATTCTCGACGGCACGCAGGTTTGCCGCCGACAGGGTGCCGAGCTGTTCGGTCAGACGCGATTTGTCCGCCGTGGTCAGCTGATCCGCCATTGCCTTGCTCTCGGCTTCCTTGATCCGGACCCTGGCCTCGCCGGGGTAGAGCCTGGCGGTATTACTGCTCAGCGGGACCACCTGTACCCGGTTCAGAAAGCGGTTGGCGGAATCGTTGCCGATGATGACGGCGGGGCGACGCTTTCTGATCTCGCCGCCGACCGCGGGGCCGAAATCGACCCACCAGACTTCACCGCGACGCATTCGCTACGTCTCCGATCAGGGCCTGGCTCCACTCGGTCGCTGCCTGCTCGCGTTCGGTATCGCTCGCCATCTCCCGATAAGCGGCGTCCAGCTCGGTCTCCGGCGCCAACTTCCGTGCCTCCTGGAGAATGACATCGGTAAACTCAACCGGGATCCGGAACCAGAAGGGGTGACCACGGCTCTGAGGGCTGCCCAAGGGCCGATCTGTGGCGTTGCCGTTCCAACGGATGCCGACTCCGGGCTCGCCATCCCAGTCGAGCCGGGCGATTGCACAGTCGTCCGGGCCGCCGTCGTAGATCACCTGCACATTGGAGACGTGGCGCTTCGGTCCGGTGACGGTCTTCGGATCACAGTAATCGGTCATGGCGTCGTTTCTCGCGTTTGGTCGAAACACAGAAAAGATTAGATACATTCCGGGTAATGGTTAAGGTATAAATGGAAACATCGCCTCTGGCAATGGGTAGGGCGCGCTACAGGCTACACCCCCTCTCCCCCCGGGAGAGGGCTGGGGAGAGGGGATCGAACAAGTCCACGCCAGCCATTTAAAAATTTACCACTACCACATTCCGTATATATGTCCATACATAGGACATATGTATGATTTCGTGTTCCGAACAGGATTTACAGGATGGTGGCGGTTAAATTATAAGTGTTAACATAGCCAATATCAGTGTGGGCACGCCACGAGCGCCCCCTCTCCCGGGGGGAGAGGGGGTGTAGCCTGTAGCGCGCCCTACCCATTGCCAGAGGCGATGTTTCCATTTATACCTTAACCATTACCCAAGAAAGCAATACACAGAAATGGCCTCCGTTATCATA
>Ga0209568_1000548_pt1 | contig 13267 bp, 12 predicted proteins | sample WorMetOlspDAHAB2_FD_187406 | JGI IMG/M metagenome (GOLD analysis project Ga0209568, IMG submission 187406) | Marine gutless worms symbiont microbial communities from Max Planck institute for Marine Microbiology, Germany - Olavius sp. DAHAB.2... ...
AGTCGCAAGAAGCCGCCGTCGGAATCAGTTCGTCGCGACCACAGCAGACCATGGCTCGCCGTACATCATGCTCAAACGCGAAAAATGCAACAAATACAGCCCAATATCAAACCCGCGCACAGGTCTCATTACATCCTGTTCAGCGATCCCTGGCCGAAGAAACGCCACCACCGGCGGCGCATCAGCATGCCGGAAAACCTGATCGAGTTCGCCCGGCTGTTGAAGGACGGCGGTGAGTTCAGGTTCGCCACGGACGACCACGGCTTCGCCGCCTGGACCCTGGAGCGGATGCTACGGATAAGGGATTTCCGCTGGCTCGCCCGGCGGCCCGCCGACTGGACCGAGCCGCCTGACGGCTGGATCGAGACCCGCTACGAACAAAAGGCCCGGGGCCGGGGGTTGCGGCCCGTCTATTTGAACTTCCGGCGCCGCCCCCGGAAACCGCGCTCGGGCGCGTGAAGCCCTTGCCAAGCATCCCGTCTGGGTATATATGAGGCGCGCGCATCGGAAGTTTGATGCGCCTCGTTAGCTCCGCTACCGGATCGGATTTAATGAGGTGGGCCTCTCGCCCGCCTTTTTGTTATCCGCGTTGGTCCGGCGGGGCTTTGTCGGAGGGCCGAAATTGCGGTTGGAAGAGCAGGTCGAGGAAATCATCGAACCGACGGTCAACGACCTCGGTTTCGAGATCGTCCGCATCTTGCTTTCGGGCAAGCACAACCCGCGCCTGCAGATCATGGCCGAACCCCGGCAAGGGGACGTCATGACGGTGGACGACTGCGCGACCATCAGCCGCGCCGTTTCGGCCGTTCTCGACGTCGCCGACCCCATCGCCGGCGCCTACACCCTGGAGGTCAGTTCCCCGGGGCTGGATCGGCCGCTGGTCAAGTTGCGGGATTTTGAACGGTTTGCCGGCTTCGAGGCGCGTATCGAGACCGGCGAGGCCCTGGACGGCCGCCGGCGTTTCAAGGGACGTCTCGGCGGCGTCGACGGGGATACGGTAATGATCGCCGTGGATGGCCGGGATATGGGCATTCCCTATCCCAGCATTCACCGCGCCAAGCTGCTCGTCACCGACGAGATGTTGGCGGCTCAGCAAGGACAGGATGGAAGATGAGCGAAGTAGCGACGGACACGGAAGCCTTTAACTCGCGCCCGGAACTCCTCCAGGTGGCGGAAACGGTGGCCCGCGACAAGGGTATCGAGCGTGACGAAGTGCTCGAGGCCATGGAACAGGCGATTCAGAAGGCCGGACGGTCCAAGTACGGCCACGAGCACGATATCCGGGCCCACATCGACCGCGCGTCCGGGGCTATCACCCTGGCGCGCTATATCGAGGTCATGGAATCGGCCGAGTTGGTGGAGAACGAACTGACCCAGACGGACCTGGAATCGGCCCGGCGCAAGAAGGAGGACGCCGTCGCCGGCGAGTTCCTCATCGACCCCCTGCCGCCCATCGATTTCGGCCGCATCGCCGCCCAGACGGCGAAACAGGTGATCGTCCAGAAGGTCCGCGAGGCCGAACGCACCCGCCAGTACGACGAATACAAGGACCGCATCGGCGAGATCGTCAACGGCCTGGTGAAGCGCATCGAGTACGGCAACGTGATCGTCGATTTGGGCCGCGCCGAAGCGCTTTTGCGGCGCGACGAATGCATCCCCCGCGAACACTTCAACAACGGTGACCGGGTGCGCGCCTACATCGTCGACGTGCGCGAGGAAACCCGCGGTCCACAGATCTTCCTGTCGCGCACCCATCCGCAGTTCATGGCGAAACTGTTCGCCCAGGAGGTGCCGGAGATCTACGACGGCATCATTGAGATCAAGTCGGTGGCCCGGGACCCGGGCTCGCGGGCCAAGATCGCCGTGTTGTCCCATGATTCCAGCATCGATCCGGTGGGCCCCTGCATCGGCATGCGCGGCTCCCGCGTCCAGGCGGTGGTCGGTGAGTTGCAGGGCGAGAAGATCGACATCATCCAATGGTCCCAGGACCCGGCGACCTTCATCGTCAACGGCCTGGCGCCGGCGGAAGTGGCCAAGGTGGTGCTCGACGAGGACCGCAACAAGATCGAGGTGGTGGTGCCCGACGACCAGCTCAGCCTGGCCATCGGCCGGCGCGGCCAGAACGTGCGCCTGGCCTCGCAGCTGTCCGGCTGGGACATCGACATCCTCACCGAAGCCGAGGAATCGGAGCGCCGCCAGAAGGAGTTCCAGGACCGCTCGGTGATGTTCGTCGAGGCCTTGGACGTGGACGACGTGATCGCCCACCTTTTGGTCACCGAGGGCTTCTCGTCCGTCGAGGAAGTGGCCTTCGTGCCCATCGACGATCTTTTGATGATCGAGGGCTTCGATGAGGAGGTGGCCGAGGAACTGCGGGTCAGGGCCCGGACCTTCCTGCAGAGCCGCGACGAGGAATTCAATCGCCGGCGCGTCGAACTGGGCGTCGAGGACGACATGGCGACCATCGCCGGGGTGAGCCCGAGCATGACCGTGAAGCTCGGCGAGAACGGCATCAAGACCCGCGACGACCTGGCCGACCTGGCCGGCGACGAGCTGCTCGAGCTGGTCGAGGGCGAGGGCCTGAGCCTGGATGCCGCCAACGAGATCATCATGGCGGCCCGGGCCCATTGGTTCACCGACGAAGAGGCGCCGGCCGACGAAGCGGCAGCAGCCGAAGAGGCGGCGACCGAAGAGGCCCCGGCCGAAGCGGCGGTGACGGAAGAGGCGCCGGCCGAAGAAGCCCCGGCGGAAGAGGCGCCGGCCGAAGAGGCGGCAACTGAGGCGGCGGCGGAAACCGCGCCGGAAAGCGCCGAGGCGGAAGCCGAGCCGGAAGCCGAGGCGGAGAAGGAACAGACGTAGGCGGGTTTGAGCGGCGGAGAAGGCGTGGCATTGCATGGCGTCCGAAACCGGTGATCAAACCCTGAGGACGTGTATCGCCAGCGGTACGCGGAAACCGAAGGAAACGATGGTGCGATTCGTGATTGGCCCCGACCAGACGGTTGTTCCCGACCTGGAAGAGAAACTTCCGGGCAAGGGTTTATGGTTGAGCGCCGACCGCGATATGATACATACAGCCTGCGCCAAGAACCTGTTCGCGAAGCGGGCGCGTTGCCGGGCCGTCGTGGACCCGGACTTGGCGGGCCGGGTCGAGGACCTTTTGGTGCGCCGCTGCACGGCGTTGCTGCAGATGGCCCGCCGGGCCGGCCAGTTGACCATCGGGTTCGATGAGGTGCGCCGCCGCCTCGCGGACGGCGACGGCGGCCAGCTCCTGGCGGCCTCCGACGGTGGCCCGGGCGGTCGCGAGAAGATCACGGCGCTGGCCCGGGAAACCCCGGCGTCGGCGGCGTTGACGGGAGATGAGTTGGGCCGGAGCATGGGCCGCGAGCGTATAGCCCATGCCCTGGTGGCACCGGGTCGCTTGGCCCGGCGCCTCGGTCGGGAATTGGACCGGTTGGCCGGTCTGCGGTCGTCGGCGACGGCGGCCTGAGGGAAACGGCATACGCGATTGGCGTTTGGCCAAGGATTGGAACGAGTTAGATGAGCGAGACCACGGAAAAGAACAAGAGCTCCAAGCTCAGTTTGTCCCGGCCCGGCAAGCTGGAGCTGAAGAAGACGGTCGAGTCCGGTTCTGTGCGCCAGAGCTTCTCCCACGGCCGTTCCAAAATGGTCCAGGTGGAGCGCCGCACGAAACGCACCTTCGCGCTGGATTCCGGCGGCCACATAGCCGAGGTCAAGGCGCCGCCGCCGTCTCTTGAAGAAGAGCCCGTCGCCGAGGAGGCCCCCGTTCCGGAAGTCCCCGCCGAGCCGGCCCCGGTGGAAGAGGAGACGCCGCCCCGCAACCTCACCGAAGAGGAGAAGGCGGCCCGCCAGCGGGCCCTGCAGGAAGCCAAGAAATACGACGAGGAACGCAAGGAGGCCGCCGAGGCCGCCGAGCGCGCCGCCGCCGAACGGGCCGCCGCGGAAGCCCAGGCGAAGGCCGAGAGCGAGGCCAAGGCGGCGGAAGCCGAGGCGGAAGCCGAAGCGACCCCCGACCCCATCGCCGACGCCCCGGCGCCGGTCAAGGAAACGGCGAAAACACGGGGCCGCCCGGCGGCCCGCGCCACCGAAGAGGACGGCGAGGGCGCGGCCCGCGGCCGCGGCAAGAAGCAGGCCCGCGGTGAGCGCCGGCCGACGACGCCATCCAGGCGCGGCGAGCCGAAGCGCCGGCCCGGCAAGCTGACCATTTCCGAGGCCCTCGAGGAGCAGGAAGAGCGCCAGCGCAGCGTCGCCCAGTACAAGCGTAAGCTGGAGCGCGAGCGCCAGAAGAGCCAGCAAAGCCGGATCGAGGGCCAGACCATCGTCCGCGAGGTCGTGGTGCCGGAGGCGATCACCGTGCAGGAGCTGGCCAACCGCATGGCGACCCGCGCCGCCGACGTGATCAAGACCTTGATGAGCATGGACGTCATGGTCACGGCGACCCAGACCATCGACGCGGACACCGCCGAACTGGTGGTCGCCGAGTTCGGCCACAAGCTGAAGCGGGTCTCCGAAGCGGACGTGGAAATCGGCCTCAAGGGCGACGACGACAACGAAGAGAACCTGACGACCAGGGCCCCGGTGGTCACCGTCATGGGGCACGTGGACCACGGCAAGACGTCGCTCTTGGATGCGCTCCGCGAGACCGACGTGGCCAACCACGAGGCCGGCGGCATCACCCAGCACATCGGTGCCTACCAGGTGGAGATCTCGTCCGGCGACAAGATCACCTTCATCGACACCCCGGGCCACGCGGCCTTCACCGAGATGCGCTCGCGGGGCGCCCAGGTCACCGATATCGTGGTGCTCTGCGTCGCCGCCGACGACGGAATCATGCCGCAGACCGTGGAGGCCATCCACCACGCCAAGGCCGCCGAGGTGCCGATCATCGTCGCCATCAACAAGGTCGACAAGCCGGACGCCGACGCCAACCGGGTCCGCACGGAACTGCTGCAGCACGACGTGCAGGTCGAGGAAGTGGGCGGCGACGTCCAGGCCGTCGAGGTCTCGGCCCTGAAGAAGACCAACCTGGACAAGCTCGAAGAGGCGATCATCCTGCAGGCGGAACTGCTGGAATTGAAGGCCAATCCGGAACGCTTGGCGGAAGGTATCGTGGTCGAATCGAAAATGGAGCAGGGCCGCGGCTCCGTCTCCACGGTGCTGGTCCAGCGCGGCACCCTGAACGTCGGTGACATCTTCGTCGCCGGCAGCGAATCGGGCCGTGTCCGGGCCATGTTCGACGCCGCCGGCCAGGCCGTCGAGGCCGCCGGTCCGTCGGTCCCCGTCGAGGTTTTGGGCCTGAACGGCACGCCCGAGGCCGGCGACGAGGTCAACGTGGTCGAGAACGAATCCCGGGCCCGTGAGGTCAGCGAGTTCCGGCAGCGCCGCCGCAAGGACGCGGCCGCCACGGCCACCGCCCGCGGCACGCTGGAGCAGATGTTCGAGAAGATCAAGGAAGGCGAGGCGGAAGCCCTGCCGGTGGTGGTCAAGTCCGACGTCCACGGCTCTTTGGAGGCCATCTGCGGGGCGCTGGAGAAGATGTCCACCGACGAGGTCCGCGTCCAGGTCCTGCACGCCGCCGTCGGCGGCATCAACGAATCCGACGTCACCCTGGCCCGGGCGTCCGACGCCTTCATCATCGCCTTCAACGTGCGCGCCAACCCCCAGGCCCGCGATCTGGCCCGCCGCGACGGCGTCGATATCCGCTACTACTCGATCATCTACGACGTCACCGACGACATGAAGAAGGCCTTGTCGGGCATGCTGGCGCCGGAGATCAAGGAGACCTTCCTGGGCTACGCCGAGATTCGCGAGGTGTTCAACATCTCCAAGGTCGGCAAAGTGGCCGGCTGCATGGTCACCGAGGGTCTGGTCAAGCGCGGCGCCAAGGTGCGCCTGATCCGCGACGACGTGGTCATCCACGAAGGCGAATTGAGCCAACTGAAGCGGTTCAAGGACGACGTGGCCGAGGTCAAGGGCACGGAATGCGGCATAGCCTTCGCCAACTACCAGGATATCAGGGTCGGCGACCGGATCGAGTGCTTCCAGGTCGAGGAAGTGGCGCGCGAGCTCTAGCCCGCGTCCACCCCGAACTGAGCGACCACGGTCCCGGCCGGTTCACGGAGTTCCAGATGTCGAAAGGCCGCGCCAAGGCCCCCAGCCAACGCCAATTGCGTGTCGGCGAAGAACTGCGCCACGTGCTGGCCGGCCTGTTGGAGCGCGGCGAGCTGCATGACCCGGCGCTCCGCGACATTTCCATCACCGTCACCGAGGTCCGGGCCAGTCCCGATCTGAAGAACGCTACCGTCTACGTGATGCCGCTCGGCGGCGCCGCCGAGGACATGGCCAAGGCCCTGGAGGGCCTGACCCGCGCCGCCCCCTTCATCCGCCACTGCCTGGCGGAAAAGGTCCACCTGCGCCACACCCCGCGCCTCAGTTTCACCGCCGACACCACCTTCGACAACGCCGGCCACATCGACGACCTGTTGCGCCGGCCCGACGTGGCCCGGGACCTGGACGGCCCGGCGCCCGCCTCCCGGGAGACGGACGATGGCGCGTAGGCGGAAGGGCCAGCCGGTGCATGGCTGGCTCAACCTGGACAAGCCCGCCGGCATGAGTTCCAGCGCCGCCGTGGGCAAGGTCCGCCGGGCTTTCGACGCGGCCAAGGCCGGCCACGGCGGCACCCTGGACCCGCTGGCCACGGGCGTCCTGCCCATCGCCTTCGGCGAAGCCACGAAAACCGTGGCCTACGCCATGGACGGCCTGAAGAGCTACCGTTTCGCGCTCCGCTGGGGTCAGGCGACAAGCACCGACGATACGGAAGGCGAGATCATCGAAACCCACGACCACCGCCCCTCGGAAGCCGAGATCACGGGCGCGCTGGCCGCCTTCACCGGCGACATCGAACAGGTGCCGCCGGTGTTTTCGGCGATCAAGGTGGACGGCCGACGGGCCTACGAACTGGCCCGCCGGGACGCTGACGTGAACCTGGAGCCGCGCCGCGTGCGGATCGAGGAAATCCGCCTCGAGGCCATGGAAAGCGACGACGTAGCGGTGTTCTGGGTGAGCTGCGGCAAGGGCACTTACATGCGCTCCCTGGCCCGCGATATCGGCCGCGCCGTCGGTACCGTCGGCCACGTCGCCTGGCTTCGCCGGACCGCCGTCGGCCCCTTTCACGAGGCCGACGCAATTTCGCTGGATAAAATCGAATCCCTCGGGCATATTGCGCCCGATTCGGACCTTCTGATGCCCGTTGAGACCGTGCTGGCCGACATCCCGGCACTGGCCCTGACGGCCCAGGAGGCCCAGAGGCTCAAGCGCGGACAGGCCGTTCCGGTCCTGCCCGTGGCCAGCCGGTCCCCCTTCAAGGACATCGATCAAGGCGACACCGTATGCGCCATGTCCGAAGATCGGCTTGTGGCTCTGGCAAGGATCGCCGGCGGGGAAATTCGTCCCGTCCGGGTCATGAACCACTAAGGACCATGTGGTCCGCAACATTGAAATGAATGGAGTAGACGATGTCGATTACTGCCGAAAGAAAGGCGGAGCTCATCAAGGAGTACGCCCAGAAAGACGGGGACACCGGTTCCCCGGAAGTCCAAGTGGCGATCCTCTCGGAACGGATCACCAATCTCACCGATCACCTGAAGACCCACAACAAGGACTTCCACTCGCGGCGCGGCCTGTTGATGATGGTCGGCCAACGCCGCCGCCTGCTTGACTACGTCAAGAACAAGGACAACGCACGCTACGAGGATCTGATCAAACGCCTCGGCCTGCGCCGTTAACACAAACATCGCACCGGCGTCCGCTGACGTCGGTTTCACCGTACCCGAAAAACCACCGGCGTTCGGCCGGTCGGACCAAGGGACGGATCGGGGCATGAATATGGAAAACGCCCCCCGCCGCAGGGCATAGGGCCCGCGGCGACGTACGCGGGAAATACGCACGTACGCACGAGAGGAAGATAGAAGTATGTTCAAGGAATATCGCAAAGAGATCGATTGGGGCGGCAAACCCCTGGTCATCGAAACGGGCAAGATCGCCCGGCAAGCCGACGGGGCCGTCATGGTCACCTACGGCGAATCGACGGTGCTCTGCGCCGTCATCGGAGAGAAGCAGCCGCGACCCGGCCTGGACTTCTTCCCGCTGACCGTTCACTACGTCGAGAAGGCCTATGCCGCCGGCAAGATTCCCGGCGGCTTTTTCAAGCGCGAAGGCCGGCCGACGGAAAAGGAGACCCTGGTCTCGCGCCTCATCGACCGGCCCATCCGGCCGCTGTTCGTCAAGGGCTTCAAGAACGAGACCCAGGTCATCGCCCAGGTCCTGTCCCACGATCAGGAGAACGAGACGGACGTGCCGGCCATGGTCGCCGCGTCCGCCGCGCTGACCATTTCGGGGCTGCCCTTCATGGGCCCCATCGGCGCCTGCCGGGTCGGCTACCTGGACGGCGAATACGTCCTCAACCCGACCCTGGAGCAGATGGCCGACAGCGATCTCGAGCTGATGGTCGCCGGCACCAGCGAAGGCGTGCTGATGGTCGAATCGGAAGCCAGTGAGCTTTCCGAGGACGTCATGCTGGGCGCCGTGACCTTCGGCCACGAGGCCTTCCAGCCGGTGATCCAGGCGATCATCGAACTGGCCGAGGCCTGCGCCAAGGATCCGGTCGATCTGGCGCCGCCGCCGGAAGGCAAGGATGAGCTGGCGGCCCGCGTCAAGGAACTGGGCGAGGGCCCGCTCCGCGAGGCCTACAAGGAGACCATCAAGCAGGTCCGCCAGGAGAAGATCTCGGCCGCCAAGGCGGACGTTACCGCCGCCCTGGAAGCCGACGAATCCCAGGACCAGGACCTGGTCGGGGCGGTTCTCGGCGAGATTCTGAAGAAACTGGAATCGGACATCGTCCGGCGCGACATCCTGGATACGGGGATGCGCATCGACGGCCGCGACACCAAGACGGTCCGCCAGATCGAGGTGGAGGTGGGCATCCTGCCCCGGGCCCACGGTTCGGCCCTGTTCACCCGCGGCGAGACCCAGGCCCTGGTGACCACCACGCTGGGCACCGGCCAGGATGAGCAGATCATCGACGGCCTGGCCGAGGACTACCGCCAGCACTTCATGCTGCACTACAACTTCCCGCCCTATTCGGTGGGCGAGGCGGGGCGCTTCGGCTTCACCGGGCGCCGCGAGGTGGGGCACGGCAAGCTCGCCTGGCGGGCCGTGCATCCCCTGATGCCGGAGAAGACGGACTTCCCCTACACGGTCCGGGTGGTCTCCGAGATCACCGAGTCCAACGGTTCGTCCAGCATGGCGTCCGTCTGCGGCGCGTCGCTTTCCATGATGGACGCCGGCGTGCCGCTGTCCAATCCGGTGGCCGGCATCGCCATGGGGCTGATCAAGGAGGACGACGGCTTCGCCGTGCTCTCCGACATCCTGGGTGACGAAGACCACCTGGGCGACATGGACTTCAAGGTGGCCGGCACCAAGAACGGCATCACGTCTTTGCAGATGGACATCAAGATCACGTCCATCACCAAGGACATCATGCAGGTCGCCCTAGACCAGGCCCGCGACGGCCGGTTGCATATCCTGGCCGAGATGGAAAAGGGACTGTCTTCGGTCCGCGAAGGCATCAGCCAGCACGCGCCCAGGATCGAGGTCATCCAGATCAACAAGGACAAGATCCGCGACGTCATCGGACCGGGCGGCAAGATGATCCGGGAGATCTGCGAGACCACCGGCACCAAGGTCGACATCGACGACGACGGCACGGTCAAGGTGGCCGCCGTCGACGGCAAGGCCATGGAGCAGGCCATCGACTGGATCAAGGGCCTCACCGCCGAGCCGGAGATCAACAAGATCTACGACGGCAAGGTGGTGAAGATCGTCGATTTCGGCGCCTTCGTGAACTACATGGGCAACAAGGACGGCCTGGTTCACATCTCCGAACTGGCCCCGCACCGGGTCGGCAAGGTCACCGACATCATCCAGGAAGGTGACATGGTCAAGGCCAAGCTCATCGGCATCGATGATCGCGGCAAGGTCAAGCTGTCCATGCGCATGGTCGATCAAGAGACCGGCGAGGACATCTCCGACCAGGTCAAGCCGAAGGGCGGCGAGCGGGCCCGCAACTAAGGGGCGCCCAGCCCATCCGCATAAGGGAACGGCGGCCGGTTAGATCGGATCGCGATTACACGGAAACATGATGTTTCCGTGTAATCGCGTGAATCCGATCGGTATTATATGGGGCGAGCAGATTCACACGATCAAACGGGCCCCGTTTGATCGTGATCTGCTCGGCGGTCGCCGTTTTTTTTTGGAAAGATGTCATCGTATTTCGGGGGCGGGTAAGATATAAGAACCAAACGGTGAACCCGGGTTTCCCCCGCAGATCGGGGAGCGCGGCGGATTGCGATGGAAGGCTCGAGACGCGTGACTCAGCAGAACAGTTTCACATACGACGAACTTCTCGCCTGCGGACGCGGCGAGCTGTTCGGACCGGGCAACGCCCAGTTGCCCCTGCCGCCCATGCTCATGTTCGACCGGATCACCTCGATTACCGGCGACGGCGGCGAATACGGCAAGGGCCAGGTGATCGCCGTGTTGGACATCAAGCCCGACCTCTGGTTCTTCCCCTGCCATTTTCACGACGATCCGGTGATGCCCGGCTGTCTGGGCCTGGATGCGCTCTGGCAGCTTTTGGGGTTCTTCCTGGGCTGGACCGGGGCGCCGGGCCGCGGCCGGGCGCTCGGCGTCGGCGAGGTCAAGTTTACCGAACAGGTGCAGCCGGCGGCCAAGCTGGTGTCCTTCGTGGTCGACGTGAAGCGGGTCATGAGCCGGAAGATTACTTTGGGCATCGCCGATGGTAAGATGTTGGTGGACGGCACGGTGGCCTACGTGGCGGAAGGCATGAAGGTCACCCTGTTCACGGAAGATCAGGAAGATTGAGGCTGGGGGTGTTATGCGACGCGTCGTAGTGACAGGGATGGGGATCGTCTCGTGCATCGGCAATGACAAGGACGAGGTTCTTGCCTCCCTGCAGGCCGGGCGTTCGGGAATCACCTTCTCCGAGGAATACCGGGACATGGGCTTCCGCAGCCAAGTCCACGGCATGCCCGACATCGACTTGAACGCCGCCGTGGACCGGCGCTGGCGCCGCTTCATGGGCGACGGCGCGGCCTACAACTACGTGGCCATGGAACAGGCCATCGCCGACGCCGGCCTGAGCGAGGCGCAGGTTTCCGACGAGCGCTCGGCGCTGATCATGGGCTCGGGCGGCCCGTCCACCTCGAATCAGGTGCAGGCCGCCGACAACGCCCGCAACCGGGGGCCCAAAAAGGTCGGTCCCTTCGTCGTGCCGAAGGCCATGTGCTCGACCAACTCGGCGACCCTGGCCACGGCCTTCAAGATCCGGGGCTTGAGCTATTCCATCTCGTCCGCGTGTTCGACCAGCGCGCATTGCATCGGCACCGGCGCCGAGCTGATCCAGTTGGACAAGGCGGACCTGGTGTTCGCCGGCGGCGGCGAGGAGCTGCACTGGAGCCTGAGCGTCCTGTTCGACGCCATGCCGGCCCTCAGCTCCAAGTACAACGAGACGCCCGAGAAGGCGTCCCGGGCCTATGACGCCAACCGCGACGGCTTCGTCATCGCCGGCGGCGGGGGTGTCCTGGTGCTCGAGGAACTGGAGCACGCCAAGGCCCGGGGGGCCAGGATCTACGGCGAGTTGACCGGCTACGGGGCGACCTCCGACGGCTTCGACATGGTTCAGCCCTCCGGCGAGGGCGCGGTGCGGTGCATGCAGATGGCCATGCGCAACCTGGACCGGCCGGTGGACTACATCAACACCCACGGAACAAGCACGCCGGTGGGCGACATCAAGGAACTGGAAGCCATCCGCGAGGTCTTCCAGGACCGCAACCGGATCCCCCATTTCAGCTCGACCAAGTCCCTGACGGGGCATTCCTTGGGTGCCACGGGCGTCCAGGAATCCATCTACAGCCTGCTGATGATGGAAAACAATTTCATCTGCGCCTCGGCCAACGTCGAGGAAGTGGACCCCGGGGTCGGCGATATGCCGTTGGTTCTCGAGCGTCAGGACGACGCCGAGATCAATTGCGTGCTTTCCAACAGTTTCGGCTTCGGCGGCACCAACGCGACGCTCGCCTTCAGCCGCTTTGAACAATAGATCACGGCCCGCCGGCGATCCCGGCGGGAGGTTGCTGATGCAGGAATCGATGAAATCAGACAACGATGATTGGGCTGCCACGGCGCCGGGTCCCCTGATGGCCGGCAAGCGAGGCCTGGTCATGGGTGTCGCCAACCACAACTCCATCGCCTGGGGTATCGCCCGCATGCTGCACCGGCACGGCGCCGAACTGGCCTTCACCTACCAGGACGAGGCCCTGGAGCGCCGGGTCCGGCCGCTGGCCGAGCAGGTGGGCTCCGACCTGGTCACCCATTGCGATGTGGAGGACATGGCGGTGCTCGGCAATGTTTTCGACGTCATCGGCAAAAGCTGGGACGGCCTGGATTTCGTCGTCCACGCCATCGCCTATTCCGACAAGGAGGAACTGAAGGGCCGTTACGTGGACACCAGCCAGGAGAACTTCCGCCGTACCCTGGACGTGTCGTGCTATTCCTTCACCGCCATCGCCCAGCATGCGGCGGCCATGATGAACGGCGGCGGCAGCCTGCTCAGCCTCAGCTTCTACGGCGCCGAGAAGGTGATGCCCAACTACAACGTCATGGGCGTCGCCAAGGCGGCGCTGGAGGCCAGCGTGCGCTACCTGGCCAACGATCTGGGCCCGCAGGATATCCGGGTCAACGCGATCTCGGCGGGCCCCATGCGCACCCTGGCCGGCAGCGCCATCGGCGGCGCTCGGGAGATCCTCAAGCGTTCCCAGGAGGTGGCACCCCTGAACCGGCCCTTGGGGCAGGAGGATCTCGGCGGCGCGGCGCTCTATCTGCTGTCCGACTTGTCGCGCAGCGTCACCGGTGAAATCCACCACGTCGACAGCGGCTACAACGCCATCGGCATGTCCTTTGGAAACAACGGCGCTTAGGCGCCAGTTTAGAAATATTCCATTTAATGGTTGACCTTTGCGGTCGGCATCCCTATTTTCCATAAAATAAGGCTCAATTCGCAAAACGAAGGCATGGCCTCGTCATCGCCGCCTCGAGGCAGGCTCTTGGCGATGGCTGGTCGCCGAGTTCGATGAGATGGAACCATCTGAGATAGCTGTCCAGGTACTTGGTGGCG
>Ga0209568_1000549_pt1 | contig 13217 bp, 8 predicted proteins | sample WorMetOlspDAHAB2_FD_187406 | JGI IMG/M metagenome (GOLD analysis project Ga0209568, IMG submission 187406) | Marine gutless worms symbiont microbial communities from Max Planck institute for Marine Microbiology, Germany - Olavius sp. DAHAB.2... ...
TCCCTACCCCTCCCCTCCCTTTCCCTTCCCTTAGAAGTAGGCCCCCTTATTGCGGCTAGGGGGTCTGGGGAGCGCTTTAGCTCCCCCAGCGGGTCCGGGCGGAGCCCTGCCGCCAAACGCTATTTGGTGAATTTAAAGCAAAAAATATAGCCAAAAATAGCAACGATCTTTAGGAGCTTTTCAGTTTACATTACGTAGACTATGATTATGTATCGCAGAATAATAGCCCAACGCTGTTTAACCGTCGATCGATAAACACCGTTAGCAGTGGTGTCGGAACGAATAGTGGGGGCACCTGTCCGGCGCTTGTTGTGCCACTCCACTTTTTAAAGTGCCGCCTTAAGTGGAGGGGCACACCATACTGTTCGGGAGTGCACGCCTTCGCCGTCTTATGCTTGAAACTGGCTAATTATTGCTGCAGCCGCTGCATATAGAAACTTGGTTTAACGTTTGTAGAAGCTGAAGAAAAATGCTAAATTATAGTTCAACGTTGGCAAGCGCTTCCGTGTGGCCAGTACAGTTTGATCGTCGGTTTTTGGCTGGCGGACTTTTCTGATCTATGCCTATGGTTGACATGTGACCACTTCGTGGGTAAAGCGTCCGCTATGTGTGAGCCAACCAGGCCAACTCAGCCTTCCATCCCTCCGGGGTCGGTAAATGAGTAGTAATTAACGTAGTTACATATATTACGGGGGTAGAGAGTTAGAGACCATTAAACTGCAAACCAGGGCTGCATATGGTTGTTAGGTGGGAGGTCAAAGTCTGTGGGCGCAGGCTTAGCTGCGGCCTATAAGCTGTACGCCCGCTCTATCTGTGACAGAAGCGCCGCTGCAGCTGCGGTATGTGGCTTGTGGTGCTATGTAAGTGTTATGCCTTTGCCTCACAGAGACAATATCTCATCCGCGTAGCGCGCATAATACAAAAATAGTAGGCGTATCCTGTTAGCTTCACGGTATAGCATACTGTGCCGTTGACCTTTGCCCTTGTGACACGTACCGAAGGTTCGATACATGTCTGTGTCCCAAACTGCACCAATGCCGAAATTGGTCGAAAATCTACGCAGTAGTGTTCTAGACGTTGCCAGAAAAGTGCTTTTAGAGCGTATGTTGTTTCAGCGTGACCTTGATCATTGATCATTTGATCATAAAATTTGATGCATCCGTCCTTCCCCGAAGTGCATGCAGTGATGAAGGTTTAGTGAAATCCATAAAGTACTTTTTGAAATATATCGCGTTTACAAGCTTCGAAACGCACGCACAGACACACGGACGCAGGGAGGATAGGTGGAAGCATGCACGGACTAAGGAACAGGACATAATAGTGCATCGCGCGCAAACAAGAGCTACATTTGAAAGCCGGCACTCCAATCATGTTAGCAGTCAATAGCAGATGGCAGCTACGCTTGTATATTTTAGCTATCTGAAAATAGGGCGAGTTAAACGCTGAGAAAGATAGGCTAACTTTTCGAGGGCTGTGGCCATCAGCGGTCATCCAGTGTCATCGCTTTCAGCTGGCACCAGTTGATAGGCTTGCTATTAGCGATCAATAGTAAGTATGGCCGTTAAACGCAGCATTGTCGAGACATGGTGATCCAAGTTCAATGTGTTGAAATATTACACTCTTTTATATCCCACCACACTCGACCTGAAATTTCACAGTGTTTCCCGGAGAGAACGCTCACTGATTGGCTCCGATAACCGAACTCGTCGGGTTAATTATCCGTGCAAGAGGTTATCGTCGTGGTTATTATTATTATTATTATTACTCACAATACACTGCAGGATGAGAGGGAGGCGCTGAAATCGCGAGACCTGACAACGCGGCATCAGATTAAACAGATCGCAACGGGTTGAACATCCGTCGGCCCAAGAAACAATTGAACGTGCTGAACGATAAGCGAATTGAATCCTGTTTGTCACGATTCGACAGCGGCGCTTATAGTCGCCTGCAGTTTCTGCGTGCAGTAGCCATTCTGTCGGCGCTCATACGGAATCCCTACAGCCGCGGGTCGACAACAGAAGCAACAGCAACAGCAGCGAGGACGAAGACGAGAACAGGCAGGCGCCTGTGCCAGCAGCGACAACTTCAGGGGCGTCGGAATCGGCAACGGCAGCCGCGGCAACAACCTCGGACGACTGTTGCGAAGTGTGCATCGTGGCGCCACGTGCTGGCTTCGCACTGGTGCCATGCGGACACAGAACACGTAGACAGTATACAAGACGACGCAATGATGACAAAGAACATTTTTAGAAATTGATCTATCAATCGATCACACAATCAATCACTATTTTATAGTGCGCCCAAACGCTGACCAGAGAGCTGGCCAACTTAGTCTGCCGCACGTAGGAATAAGTAAAACCAATGAGCAGATTATAATACTCCCTGCATCAAACGTAAACTTGTAGGCCTAGTGGCCATCTACTCGAACACTGAAACAAGTCTCGCGATGTCAGGTCTCGCGTTCTCAGTCGCCCCAGAGAGAGATTAAAGTTCTTAATACACATTACACAGTTGCCTTATAATGCTCGCATGGATTTTTAGAATGTTTATCAGCTCATCACTTGCACTCTTAGGTCTTATAAACTTCTATGGTTACGTCGTCGTGGACGTAGCTAGCAAATGAACCATTCTAGTTCCCTTGATATTACATTATCGGTTTTAACACCTGTCTTCGCCATACTCGCAGTAGGCCTACATATTGATTGTGTTCAGGAATTGCATTGCTAAACATAGGAAGAGTTCCGAAAGTGATCAGGTTTGTAGCGATGTACTGTCAACTTTGCGAAATAATTGCAAAGGGAAGTAAGTGAAAATAAATTATGATTTTTTTCACGCTGAAGGGCTACTGAGTACTACAATGTGTTCGAAATAGTATTTGAGTATGCGCAACACGCCTGTGATACTGACGCGTGTTTTTATGTTTAGTGTATGTGGCGATTAAACGCGATGGTGAATAATCTGTTAGATGGAATAAACATGTGAATGACTTTCTTTAAAATCAAATGTCAACAAATTAGAATAATCATACAATACGTGGTAATAACCAAACTCATAAAACAACATCATTAGGTCTGGCCATACGACTCCTTCATCCACTGTAAATTGAGGCATCCCCGTATAGTCCTAATAAACCGATAAAGTAACTGCACAAACCAAAACAAGAGTCGACACTTAAAATCGACTATTAGCCTAAATGTCGCAGTGTAGTCAGTGCATTGCGTACGTTTGCAGTGTGCCGGTTCGTCATCAGCAGCGACAGGTCCACATCGGGGGCCGTTACGTCGCCAAACTACCCGGGAATGTATCCACGTAACATCGACTGTCAGTACGTGTTCCGTGGAGTCGTTGGACAAGGAGTCGCCATCAATTTCACTTACTTAGATGTCGAGGGCATACCGCCGGCGTGAGTCTGATAATAGCAATACAAATGAGTAGATCAGCAGAGTTATGTTTGTGCCGACGAAGAACCGGACCTCTAGCCAATCCAAATTCTGATTTTAGCTTCCTGTTTCAGCCCACTGTATCTATACGGACAATTCTGTCGGGCGCTAAAGCCACATTTGTTCTGCTGATGTCTGTGGCGCCTTGTGACTGTTTTTGGCGCCGTGTACAAATGTACTTAGTTACTTACTACAAAAAAAATGTAGGCCCTAATACAAAATTATTATTATTATTATTATAACAACTGTTCTTGAGCGAGTTAGACTTGGACTGGCGATTGGCGGAGACGACCAGGGATGTTCAAGCTTCTTCTGCATTGTTTCAACGGACTTACCTCGTGGTGCAACTTTTTAATTCTTTGTTTCCTCATGGTAGTTTTGTTAATGACGCCAGGTCAGCATAGGCCACATTACCAATTAACATTTATATTCATCTTTGTGTGATTTTTTAACCACCATACGTCTTCCCTGGTAAAAATATAATAATTGAGCTTTATAATTAACGCGTTAATTAGTGCATTAGCGCGTTAAACAATTAATCGCGATTAAAATTATTAATGCCGTTGCTGTTACTGAAATAATGCTATACGAATGCCACAGCATTCGAAAATACACCACGTATAGATCGCAAATGCCCTCCAGGACGATGTTTTTCCCACGCACAGACGGATTAGCGCTCGTAATATTTCCTACATTTCAAGTCGCTAAGCTATGCTGTAAGCCTATGTTATTATAAGGTGTAGGCTGTACCGTTTCAAACGCATAATACGGGGTCCATGGATAGTGAGGGAATCCATGATATAAAAGGTCCCTCGATCACACACTGTTTCACATATGCGTTAATAACGCTCTATATCGCGCTATTAAGTTTTTAATTGCAGCGATTAACGCTATTGAAAAATTAATAATAATAACACGATAATTATGATATAAATAATATTAAACAACATAACTATAGTTTACTTTTGCTGATTGTTCTTTCTGTCCGTCTTTTTAGTGTACTCCATTCGTGGCGGCGGTGGTCTGCTGTAGATGTCTGGAAGAGACGCAGAGCGATTACATTGAGTTCGTCGACGTTGAGACGTGGTCACTGGGAGACTCTGGAGCACAGCAGAGGCGACTGTGTGGCACCGGGAATCGAAACTCGCTGCTGACCAGCGCTGCCTCCTTCACAATGACCTTCCGCTCCAACGACGTCTACGACGGTACCGGGTTCTCAGCAAATTACCAGTTCCGGCAGCAACACGGTCCGCAATTGTTCGTCTGCGAATAACATACTACTGTATGGAATGTCGCATCTTACGTCATTCGTTTTTAAAAATTAATTCTCATAAGTGTTGAAAAACCCAGATATTGGGATATACAGGGTGGCCCAAAAAGTAAGCCACTACGTTATTATCAAAAAATTGTGTTAAATCGTATTAAAGTCTGCCAATGAGATTAGATTTCTTCGTCAAATTAAAGAAATGATCAAGCACTATAGTATTATCCGTAAGTATTAAATATTCTCTGCGTAACGTACTTTTTGACATCAATAACTATGACTGACCTATAAAGTAGCAATATACGTCACATACGGTAAATGATGTCATCGCTCCCTCTGACATCAGCTCGCTTTAACAAACTGTGAATTCATTCTTAAACCATATATTAGTTGGAGGTTTATGTCCAAATTCCTTTGATTTCCATATTTTATCTTTTTTTCTGGTTTTAAATCACGATTTTGTCATATACATTGATTTTACCCACGTCGCAGCTTCAGACACAGCAACTGATGACGTCACAAATTAGGTCACACATAGAATATTTAATACACACTAATCACATTCTTGTTGTGCTCATTTTATACTCAAAATGGATGAGAAATGTAGCCGAACCTGCGATTTTAACACGATTTAATGATGATTCTTGATGGTGGCTTACTTTTTTGGGCCACCCTGTACGCTAATTGAGCAAGTGGTTAGCTGAACGCCCACACTAAATAATTTAGCCTACTTCGTGCACGGTAGGCCTACTTTTATTATACCTGTTGTTTTCTTGTTTATATGAACATTAACTTTCGTGTTGATTTTATTCATATTATTTGTAGCGTTTGCTGCAAATATGTGTTTAACTTATTTAACTTACCTTATTTTGCTGTCTTCTAAGTTAAGTAACGCGATAAACTATCGCAAGTTAAATAAACTATTCGATAATCCGAAAGTGCCGCCATAGTATATATGTAGTCTGGGATACTTATACTATGGTGCCGCCTTCTGGACATGCTGAATCATAGTGCTGAACAGAAATGATTGATGATAAGGTGCATGTTAAGAGCCAGTTTGAACAGGATGCAGATAATGAACTGGCTTAAGACTGTTTCAGACCCTTAGCTGACAGAAGAAAAGCTGAGGGACAAGGCGCTACGTCGTTGGTACTTTAAGGTTAATGCATGGGGTGAAGTGACGTCGTTGAACTGCGCCTCTGTAGCCGCCTAACGGCATTATGGCGCTATATAAATTTCGTATTATTATTATTATTAAATCAAGTCGCCATATTGTAAGTATACTTAATGTTAACAATTTTAACAATAAAGTTATAGCTTACATAATTCTGCTGCCTTGTTATGTTTGTTTTTTTCTTGTGTAGCTGTTTGTTTATTATGCACCTCTACTGTTTTGCGGTGAATAAAGTTGTTCATAACAGGGAATTCCGAAAGAAAACATCTTACGCCAAATTTATTCGAACGTGGTGTATTTTCGACTGGTGAAAATGTCACACAAAACAGTCGACAGGCATGGTGCAGTTTACCATGTCCTTGCTACAACATATTATCCAGCGCCTCTGTAGCCGCCTATAACGGCATCATGGCGCTATATAAATTTCGTATTATTATTATTATTATTATCCCTAAAAGATGGCGAAGGCAATAGCCGTAATGAGAATGGCATTAATTACTGTCAGCGCATGTGTGTTCTGTGCGACTGTGACGTATCGTTTGGCTTCCGTGCTTTCAGATGTCGACGTTCGGACAGACAAGAAAGCCAGAACGGCGTTCGGTGCTTCCGGTTCTCCTACTCGTTGCCACCAATCGTCGTCATTCGCTTTCATCGCCATTGCATCGTCACTTACTACTTCCTGTCTCCGCAACTATTACGCCAACCTTAGCAGCTGATTAATGAGTGATCAACTCGGCCAGCAAGTCTCCGCACTATCTGAAGAGAAGGACCGTTTCTGATTCTGGCTGTCCTCGATTCGAACAATCGTGTGATCGCCTTCGACTTCATTTACTAATTTATGCGCGTGCATTTAGAATTATCTATAGGCGTACGTAGGGCCTATAAAAATTAAACAAAATAGCGTACGAGTAACGACTATATACTGAGTCAGTAATAATAATAGTAATAATAATCGTTTATTAACAAGTGTCAAAAAGCATCTTTTGTTTTTACATCGTAATTACCAACATTTTAGAATTAAGAGAAACATCAAAAACAATTCGTCTGACACAGTACGTGGCTGAGTTCGTTTTTAACTAAAACTCCAATTCTGTCCATTTTCCATGGGCATGACCCGGCTACACTATATACCAAGACTATCAGCTGAAGCTAAAGTAAGTCATGCGAACAAAACACAACGACTCCACCGCACAGCGATTATACACACACAGTGTGGATTTTATTCGTTTGTTCGTCAAGAACAGATAAGGCGCATAGATTTTTTTATTAAGGAGGACGTAAACAGGTGTTTGCTGACCAAGGAACTAGCACAGTTTATTGACAACTTGGTTCATCTATGTCAAGCTTTAAACGCGCAAGAGAGACATAATATGAAAGAACGTGAAGCATGCAAAATGTCACATGAATGATGCATAAAAACATTAAAAGCCGTTATAAAATCTTGTCATTCTTATTAGAATAGAACAATCGCTGTTGTAATCATAGGGCGTATAATCGCCCAACTAAACGGTGCAGCAGTAAGCAACAGTATAGCGGCAAAATCATTATTCATTTTCGTTCACGCGCGCATGTACACAATGCCAATGCTTATCACATATTGCAACGCCAAAGTGAAGCTGCTATATAAACGTTATTGCGTGAAAAGGCGATTTAGCACCGATTCGCAACAGACATATCATGCTTATACACAGACGCAAACGAATTTTAACGACGAAGTTGAAGAGTTAAAAACAAGAAAGAAATCGATAACGACGGGAGACAATCTTGTAAGGAAGCCGACATTAGCCAAAGGAATTACAGAATTTTTGAAAACTAAATGTCTACGTTTGATCTTACAACTTTGTAAGTTATTCGACTTTATCGGGTCCTGGAAGACGATAAATGTTTAAACTTCAGTGAATAGCACGCAAATTTACAGGCTTTTATAGGTCTGTCGCCTATTTCACAAACAGTTACACAATAAGCACAGATACGAATTACAAACAAACAAGCTGAACTAGTAGGGAAACTCACTAATAACTTCAAACAACCGAGAGCGTAACACAAAAACATCAAACACAGACACCCCATCAAAGAAAAGTACCAACTATAACTACTTATACGGTTCAACGGTAAACACTAATGACCATCGCCTGAAAGACCGTATCATTGGTTCCATCAACAACTCGCCTATACAGTGTATATAGAAATATCAGGCCACATTCGAGAACTGCGTACTGGCTTACAGGTTTCGGAACGCATAACTGTTTTGGGCCAAAGCAAAACTGTTCTAAGACAGATAGATAGAGCCTATTTTGTTGGCGAAATACCGAAAATAGTGCAACTGCCAACTAAGCTATGTTTCCGAACTCGGCGATCGGATTCTGCAGCAGGGAACCGGTGTAGGGCGGTCAGCGGCAAAAACCTGGTATCATAACTGGCTGGCAACTTCCCTTCCTGTACATTTCCTCATTTTTTATTTATACTGCCTCTCCCGCGTCTCTCTTCATTGTCCCTTTCCTTTTCTACGCGCGGGTCACTCACAGCAATCAATATCTTGGGACTGAATATTCACATTTGTCATAACATCACGTCTGTGTCAATTAAGCCTATCAGTCATTCAATCAAAGTTCGCACAATGACCGTATCGTCGTGTTTTAAACTATTCAACTGATGATGACGCTTAGGAACACTGCAAGATTTGTACTGATACGTGCGGATGATGAGTAGCTAATAGCCGATCGGCTTTATACGCCCATATTTGTCCACTGCTTCTCGAGCCGATTCTTGAAGGTGTTGACTGTAGTGGATCTGATCATGACTGGTGGTAGCCTGTTCCATTCGTTGACTACATGCACGGATGCTGAAGAATTTCTGTCTAGCAGTCGTCTTTCATCTCGGTTTGATGGTCACGAAATCCTTTAGAGTTGGCCAGCTGGAAAACGGTCGCTGCGTTTATCCTTACATTGCCATTGAGTATCTTAAATGCAGAAACAATTTGCACAGATTTCCTCGTTACAAACTCTGGGGAGACGCGTCCTTGTCAACTATTCCCTTCATAGTTTTGCGCCGAAGCGGCAGTCGAGATCGAGAATCCGCCGGCCACAAACTGCTGCAGTTTCACTAACAGCAATTTAATTGACCTTTTCGTTTAATAAATAAGAACGGGAGAAAGGAAACGAGTTTGGATATTTCCCTAAATTATTCGTATCCGTGGAAGGTACTTTTGTGCCAGAGTGTTATTTGGGTGGCGGCCTATGGGGGAGGGTTAATTCACAGTTTCCTGCTAGGTCGTGGCGCACAGCGCTGGTCAACATCTATGTGTGTGTCCAACTGGACATAGGCTGACGACCGGCTCTGTTGACGGTAGCGTGCCTGCGTCACGATATCACGCGCGTCTCTCATCACCGAGATGGCGGTGTCGTCGACGCGACCACGCCGATGGTGGTCCCCGTCGTCGGCGACAGCAGAACACGCATCCAGAGCGGCCACGCCGAATCGCTCCGCCTGGTCGTACTGGCCGCTGCGAAGCATCAGATAGGCGAGCGTGCGGTACGACGAGGCGGTGGCGGCGTCACGCTGTCCCATCACGCGAACTCGCATTGCCAGCGCCGCCGTCACCGCCTGCATCGCCTCGTTAAGGCAGCCGCGTTTGACGATGGCGTCACCGAGATGTGCTAGCGCCTCGGCTGAGCGAGGGTGATCGCCGTACCGTCGCACGGCGGCGTCGGCGGCACCACGAGCAGCGGCCGTAGCTCGCTCAAACAACGACAGACGGTCCCAGATTGCGCGCCGACTAGTGAGACCGTCGATCGTCAACGGATGGCCTTGCAACTTGTCTCGAACAACGCCATCCGACAGATTGTAACTGCACAACATGCAGTCGACAATAGAAATCAGCCAACCAGCTTGCTAACCTACTATTATTATTACAAATGTACTGACTACAGTGTTAATGTCGCAAAAGAACGCAAGACGATCATTTTAGGTAAGTCAGTATTGAAAATGAGTGTCGGATACTTGGTTACTCAGACACTGGGTAGAACACGACATCAGCAGTGCTAATGAAAGAGTCACAGATGACCAAAAAATCATGTGTATCCGAACCACAAATACAGTTAACACTTCCGTTTTTTTTCAGAAATTCCATGGATAAAAAGTCACAGACTGAATATTGCAAAACGACAGAAGAATCGTCAAGATGGTTTTAAAAAGAATTTTTGTCTGCGCAGTTGGAAACGGCTATACTTGTTTAATATATATGCCTGTTCTTTATGGGCTATATTGGACCAAAACCAAAACTCTCAGAATATGATTCGTATATAAATTACACAAAAAAATAGTAAAGGAGTAGCCTACCCATTACAATAACGCTATCGAAAATCTTTCACTGACCGTAAGACGGAAAAGGAAAAGTAAGCAGTGCAACAATAAAAAAATATAAACCGAGTAATACATACAGCGACTAACAGTATAATTTTAGTATAACTAATAACTAAATTATAATAATGACTACAACACGTACTTTACATAAATACATTTGCATACGAATTTTGTACGTTTTCTCCAGTAGCCTACACGATGGACAGAATTACAGAATGTTTAGCAAACAGCAAAAAAGTTGGCCAACCAGTGTCTTGCCGTCTGGTAGTTATCCGACTGTGTCAACATCGACGCGTACCATTCCACGGCGTACACAGCAATGACGTTTGTTAACTCGACCGATGGAACAATGAGAGCCGTCGTCTTGCACGCGTCGAATGCCTGCCGCACGGTCGACATCGCCCGTCGTCGTTCCCCGCCGCTCTTCTGCGACCGACTCAGGACGTACAGAGCCGATACAGTTGTTTCACCGTCGCCGTCGGCCGCGCAAGCGAGCTGCACCGCCCGCTCAGCGCACGACAGCGCGTCCGCCTTGCGACCTGCAGCGATGTGCCGGTACGATAGACAGGAGAGCGCGCGCGACCGCATTCCCACGGAAGCACCGTCATTCGCGCCGCGTTCTGTCGCTTCGCGGTCCACCGACTCGTACACGGCGACGAACACATCATCCGGAAGGACTTCGGACAGAAACACGCCGACGTCCAGTCTCGCTAGAGTTGCAAGGTCGTCGTAGGCGTCCTCGCGGTCAAGCGTCTGCCACAGCGCGTCTACAGCGTTGTCGAACTCATCGTCGACCGCCTGCAGCGCCGAATAGCATCCGTCCGCTGACTCGTGGTAGCGATCGGCGGCAGCGGTCAGTCGGTCGATCACCGCGCGCCTGCACACGGCATCACATTCGGCAGCTTCGACGGCGCTCAGCGTCGACGAAGCCATCACTCTGACGAAGGACCGCCACCGATAGCGCGGTGGCGTCGTCGGCAGGCGGGTGACGACGCCGAGCTGGACAAGTTGATCAAGCGTCGACTGAACACAACTGGCGGCGATTCCGTCGAGCACCGTTGTCGCTTCATCCACATCAAATCCCGACCCGACGAAGCAGGCGGTCTTGGCCATCAGACCGCGAGCGCTGATCGCACACGACAGCGCGTCAATCGTCGTCAAGATGCAGTCGACGAGCGCGCGCAGTCGTCGCTGATCCAACTCATCCTCGGCAACGAATCGGCCGACGGTAGCGTCTGATGCCGCTGATCGTCGGCCGTCGATGGTCGTCAATCGCTCAAACAGTCTCCCGGCGTCGATGTCACCGCGGTCCGACCTCAGGGCGGAACAGGCGACGCGCAGCGCCAACGGCAGGTGCTCGCACGCGGACGTCAACAGTTCCACTCCGTCTGCATGTAGGTCGGGCAGCAGACGGCCAACGAGCAACGCGGACGCCGACCGTAGATCGCCGAGTCGGTACACCTCGCGGTTGGCACCGACGCGGTAGAGGCGGCGACGCGACGTGCATAGCACCCGGATGTTGCGCACATTCGCCATTAACTCGTCGATCACGTCGCCGACGCGGTCAACTTCCTGTTCCGTGAGATCGTCCACGTCGTCAAACAGCAGCAGGGTGCGCTGCTCGTGCACATTTATCCAGTTGTAGAGGCACTTGCGGTCGGCGACGTCGTCGGGCCGGAAGCGCAGACCGAAGAGGGCGACGAGGCGACGCAGAAGGGACGTAGCGGAGCGACAACCGATTGAATCAACCCGCAATGACACGACCGACTTGCGACGCAGAGCGTGAGCGACGGCGACCGCGAGTGCCGACTTTCCAATGCCGGGACACCCGACTATAGTCACCGCTCGACCAGCGCAACCCACCAGATCAACGACGTCGTCGACCTCACGGCTGCGACCAACCATCTCCTGATCGACGCCCGGCAGGTGACACTCCAGCGGTTTCACATTGAGAACTGCGTGACACAGAAGTACAAATCATCATGATCATCATCACATGAATATTATTGAAGTGTCGTACAGCGAACAGCTTCGAGAACACTGAACAAGGTCAAAAACAGCGCGACGAGAACGCAACAGTCAAGACAGGGACCTCGCAAAGAGAAAGTTTTAAGTGACGCTTGAAGGCGGATATCGTTGAAGAGTCCACGACGAAGGACGGCAACGCGTTCCAGACGCGAGCCCCGGCCACTGGGAAGGAACGGTCGTCGATTGTCGTTCTACGCGTTGGCGGAACCAATGTAGTTTTATTTGTTCTACTAGTTGGCGTACCTGTACGAGATATAGGTTATGACACTGACTGACTGAGTAACGAGAGTTTTTAACTTCTAACGCAGTGAAGGTCATTTTGGAGGCGGACGAAATGAAGGTACTATGATAGTAAACGTTTACGTATAGGCTATGTATATACAATATACGTAGTACGAATGTTCAGATAGCTTCTAAGACAACTCTATAGAATTCGTATGTGTGCATGCAATATACAAAAAATATATTGTGACAACTATTAAACAGACATCACATGCTAAAGTTAAAAACTGTAACATTCAAAGGCATGATAGTGACACGACAAATGCAACACTGAGAAGACATACATTGTTCTTGCAAATGTTATGAGGCATCATAACACTATTATGAGGCGTCTGAATCATCCTAAACTGCATGGTTAGATATGCTAACCAAAACAGTTTCTTTTACTGGAGTATAATTTAAACAGCAACAACTTGCGGGTATGCGATAAGCTGGTACGTGAGTGTATTACACCGGCACTCGCAATCTGGCATATGCTGCAGTTTCTCTTCCTTTTCGTCACATGCAGTGTATTTTCCAGGATTCTGAATTTGAGGGAAGGCTGTCGATAGAGTCTCAGAGGAGGTCAACATGTATAAGATAACTTCTATTAGCATACAAATTTATATGAAATGAAGTAATAGTTATGTGCTCCATTTTAATTACTGTCAGTGGCACATTACTGGGG
>Ga0209568_1000550_pt1 | contig 13209 bp, 14 predicted proteins | sample WorMetOlspDAHAB2_FD_187406 | JGI IMG/M metagenome (GOLD analysis project Ga0209568, IMG submission 187406) | Marine gutless worms symbiont microbial communities from Max Planck institute for Marine Microbiology, Germany - Olavius sp. DAHAB.2... ...
ACATATCATATATTAAGTTTTTGTTTATTATGTTCCATATTTTTATTTAATAACTACCTCTTTTACAAAAATGTAGAAATAAATTGCTGTTTATAATAAAATCGTAGACAAAATCAAAGAAGGGTTTTTTTTTATGAGACATAACATTGGCATACAACCTGATTACATTACGTTCGGATGTAATAGAGCACAATTTGTTAATACAATGGAGCAGTTATCTCATACCTCTGCGAAAAATTGGTATGTTGATAAACAAAATATTTATGCTACCTCTACTCTATTCAGAATATGGAATCTAATGTGGTGTATACTGTTTCGATCATGTAACCATATGAAGCCAGAAAACACCGAATATGGTCTTTTAAAATTTGTAGAGCGTGGAGCTCAACAAGGATTTGTGCAATCCAAACGAGATAAAGAACGGTGCATTGCATGGCTTGAAAATATCCAAGAACATTCTCCCAAACTTAATGATCAATTTTTCAAAGATGTAATTCAAGGGGTAAGGTCAACTTTAGAAACAGAAAAAGGGCCCTGTTTTCACAAAACTATAAAAGAGTTTTTTACACAAAATGAGAATCGAATAGATCCTGTATTTGGTACCGATTTTGTGCAAGGTCAGATGTCTGAACATTGTTCCATATTATTCATGGAACAATGTTGTGAGTCTCAACAATATGGAAAAGCTCTTGAAGAAGCTTGTAGAATTTTGTACACAATGAACCATGGTCATTTGGATGTAGAGCAACAGAAGATATTGGAAAATTTAATATGTAAGATAAGCACAGAACGTCATCTTTCTTCTAGAAATCGTTGTGTATTAAAAGAGCTATTAAAAAATTTATATCGAAATGCCATTGAGCGTGAAGATTATCACGCAGCTCTTACCCTGTATGAAGCGAGTTGCAAGAGCAAGAGTACTAGTATGACTTCTTCTCCTATAATTCCTTCTCAGAAAGATTTTGAGGCCTTTATAGAAATAAAGAAGAAAAAGAAGGATTATGAAGGAGCGCACCAACTGCTCGACCTTGCTCAGGATAACAATATAGTTTTGTGTAATCGCAGAAGGGGAGAGCTTTATCTTTTGCAAAGTCGCAAAGAGCCAAATTGTCACAAGGCGCTTCACTACCAAAATCTTGCGGAGCAACATGGTGTAAAAGGGGACTTGAAAAACGCCCTTTTGGAGTGCCATGTGGCAAAAGAATTATGTGATAAAGAGTGCAAGCATTGGCTCTCTTCTGACTATACAAAATCTAAGGAGTTGTTCGAACGGGCTCTAGAGAGGTTCATCGCTGAAGACAAAATGCCAGATATTTTGTGGACAGAAGATAGTATTTCCTCCTACCTTCAAGTTTGCCAAAAATCAAATGCACTTTCACGAGGAATTGCTACGGTCGATAAACTCCTTTCTTTTGTTTGCTATCAATTGAGAGAAACAACCACTGTAGGTTTAAAGGAACGATTTAAAAGAATTCAAAAATATTCCCCCTACATACAGAAAATTATTGCTACCCTAAAAATAATGCGCTCATTCGACCCAAAAGATGGCAAATATGACTTTATTATAGGATATTGGTGTGATTATTTGCAGAAAGGTGAAAGCAATTATGAAAATTGTTTTGACTATTACATCCAGGCTGTGCAAAAAGATCCCAACAATCTTACCTTTTTGATTGCTGCTTATCATGCTTGCCCAAGTGGCCCTAATAAAGACAAATTGCGTTCGCAAATCGAAAGAAAAAACCTATCAGTATTAGAACTTAATCTTGCATACGAAAAATATAAGAGTCGCTTTAATGATAATCCCTTTTCTTTATTAACAAACTGAAACCTAGACTTGTATTAGGATGACAGAATTAAAGTTCTAGTAAAATAGCTAGAAAAGAATAAAGAAAGGGGATAGGATGGGATTCACAACTTCCCTATGTTAGTCATGTTTGAACGTGTTATTGGTCTTATCGATGAGATAGTTTGGTCCCCTCCTCTTTTGATTCTTCTCATCGTTTCTGGTATATATTTAACGATCCGAACAAGAGGTATTCAATTTCGTTACTTATATTATGCTCATAAATTAGCCTTTACACGGCATGATGATAGGGCACAAGGAGATATCTCCCACTTTCAAGCACTTATGACGGCTTTAGCAGCAACCATTGGTATTGGTAGCATCACAGGTGTTGCAACAGCCATTGTAATAGGAGGCATGGGCTCGATCTTCTGGATGTGGGTGGCGGCTCTTGTAGGCATGGCCACAAAATATGGAGAGGCGATTTTAGCTATTAAATATCGTACAGTAGATGAAAAGGGGGAGATGTGTGGTGGCCCTATGTATTATATCGAAAAGGGTATGCGCAGGAAATGGATGGGAATGCTCTTTGCGATCTTTGGGGTATTTGCCTCTTTTGGTATGGGAAATACGGTGCAATCAAATTCTGTAGCGCTTGCCCTACAGGATCTTTTTCATATTCACCCTTTGTGGTCCGGAATCATTTTAATGGTTGTCGTTGGGTCTTCATTAATAGGGGGGATTAAAGGCATTGGTAAAGTAGTAGAAATTGTGGTTCCTGCAATGGCAATTTTTTATATCTTGGGAGGGATCGTTGCCGTTGCTTTGCGTATCGAAACCATTCCTCAAATCTTTTTTTCGATCTTTCGTTCTGCTTTTAGTGGTCAAGCGGCGTTTGGAGGATTCATAGGAGCGTCGGTAGCAAAGACCATTCAAGTGGGAATTTCACGTGGTATATTTTCTAGTGAGGCGGGAATGGGCAGTTCCCCAATTGCTGCTGCCGCTGCGAAAACCGACACTCCAGGACGCCAAGCTCTCGTTTCAATGTGTAGTGTCTTTATTACCACAGGAGTTGTATGTACGATCACGGGGTTGGTAATTGCTGCCTCGGGAATCTTGGGTCGTGTAGAGAGTAATGGAAGGATTCTCGAAGGCTCTGCATTAGCATTACGTGCTTTTAATGAAATCATTCCTTATGGAGGTTTCATAGTTACCATTTCCCTAATACCCTTTGCTTACTCCACAATTTTGGGGTGGGCTTACTATGGGGAAAAATGTATGGAGTATCTTTTCGGTTGTCGTAGTATAAAATTTTATCGTATCTTCTTTACCTTGTTGACTTTACCGGGAGCAATTTTAGGGCTTCGTTTGGTATGGAATTTTTCCAATATGATGAATGGACTTATGGCCTTCCCCAATTTAATTGCCCTTTGTGCCCTCTCCGGTGTTATTGCTAAAGAGACCCGTTATTTCGAGCGCCTTGTAAAAAGAGAGGGCCATTTTTAGATGAGCAACAGTGCAAAGACAAAGCCAAAGAGGGAGAAGGACTCCACAATGCCAAGGGCGGCTAAACATTTGCCATATACACTAGGTTGTTTAGCTGACGCTTGAATTCCCGTCGCAGCACACATTCCCTGGTAGATGGATGAGATCATAATAGCCAGTCCAATAGAGGTGCCAATGCCGATTCCATTGATCGCAGATAGAGTATGGGCATCGATAGCATTTTTCATAAGAAGCATAAGAACAAAGCCATAAATCGCCTGTGAAGAGGGGAGGGCAGACATCCCAATGAACTTTCCATGATGTTCATCAACACGAGCCATCACGCCATGTGAGGCCATTCCAGCAATTCCGCAACCTATTGCACTGCCAAGACAAGCGAGTCCCAACACAATTGCAGGACCAAGCATTCCAAAGTTCATAATAGTTATTCTCCTAATGGTTTCTAGTTTTTAATAATTTTAAAGGTTGAAATAGTTTGCCTCCACCCGTAAAAGAATGATGATACCATTCGATGAAGTTTAAACGTAGTCCATGGATTGTTCCTCCCATGATACCAACCACAATGTTTATGACATGTCCTAACAAGATGATAAAAAAACCTATAAATAGGCCTAAACTTGCCCCCATGCTGTTAAAAGTGTCGGCTAAAATCATCGAAGCAAGACCCAAAGCATAGATACGAAGATAAGAGAGAATATCGGCAAAGAGCTCAATGAGTTTGGTGACCTCTATAAACCCAGACCATCTATGCTGGATAAGGGCTAGTAAGAGAGCGAGGGTCATCCCTCCAATAAGAAGGTAAAGGCCAATTACATATCCCATTTGTTTTGAAATACAATTCGTGAAATGGAGGATAGAGGTAGAATGTAAAAACTTTGGGAAAAATAGATATCCTCCTATGATCGCTATAATCCACCCGATGCCTCCCCAATGACGTCGCCAATAGCGTAAAAGGGAAAGAGAAATATGTATTACCCCTACAAGCAGGGCGATTTCCATAAGGACACTATCTCGAAATTCATTCAATATAACATAGCGAGTAAAACCTCCTCGCTTGTCTACGGCTTGTTGTAAAAAGACTTTGCCCTCTCTTATTTCTTTGAGGAGGGGATACTTTGCAATAGTCTCTGCATAGGTTGTGTCTTGATGCAAAATGTGGTAATCAGCTTTTTTTACAGACAGGTGGTGAATAAGAGATATCTTATTAAGTGAATTGTTTGGAGCTATGTTTATGCCAAAATAGGAGTTGGATAAAATGCCCCATACGATACAGCTACAAGAAAGCACGGTGAAAAGGCGGAAGAGGCGTTTTACAGAAGAGTGAACATGGGAAAACTTTTTTTGCAAGAAAAGAGAAAGCGCTAAGAAAATAGCCCCATATCCTGCATCAGAAACGATCATAGCAAAGAAAAGGGCAAAGGCCCAAAAGACCCAAATTGATGGATCTTTGTCATCTATCGCAGGGGTATCATAAATATGGACGAGATCTTCTCCCATCTTCCCATAATTTTTATTTTCCATATAGGTGGGAATACGTGCTTCCTTTTCTATAGCAATTTCTTCGGCATGTACTCCCATTTCTGCTAACAGAGGGAAGAGTTCCTGAATGCGATTTTTTGGAATCCATCCCTCTACGGCAAATAGAGTATCATTTAAGTGGGTGGAAGTCTTCTTATTCGCAGAGATCAAGTTGTGTTGATTCAGTTGCATAGCTAAAAAATCTTTCAAAAGGTCGAGATATTTTCCAGATTCTTGCAGGATTTCTTCACATCTGTGAATCGATTGTGTTACCTGCTGTAGTTCTTGTTTGCGTTCTTGCAGAGATTTTTCTAGGTGAATTTCAGCCATTCCGGAGAAATTGCGTACTTTAGTGCTGATCGACATGAAATAATCTATTTTGTGTTTTGCGTGTAGGTGGATCAACTCTTTGGGGAAAGGAGGCTTTTTATGTTCTGCACAAAAAAATTGAATATGTCTATGGGACTGTTGCTCTATATATCGAATATCTGATAGAGAGAAATCTCCTAAAGGTTCAATGCGTGCGATTTCGTTTATGAGCATTTTTCTTTCTTCTAAGAGTTTATCCAATTGGCTTTTGTTTTCCACAATAGTATTGGCAAGTTTTTGTATGTCAAAGTTTTGTGGTGTTTCTGTCAGGTGCTGTACCGGTTGCTTGCTTAAAAGTTTGATAGCAATAATTATGTTATGGAGGTGTTCTGGGTAGTCGGGACATTGCGCTTGTTTAGAGAGAAATTCAATAAATCCTTTTTCTTGCGCACATTTAAAGAAACGATCCTGATCTTCTTTTACTCCAATAAATAGAACTTTTTTTACCTTAATAATCATATGTATTGCTCATCCATTTCTTTCCTTTTTACAGACTTTGCTTTTGCAACTTTGGCTTGTGCTACGGCTGTAAGCTCTTGATCATCTAAAAATACCTTGATTTTTTTGATATTGCCCTTTGCTTGTGGAATGAGAATTTTTTCAAATAGATTCATTCGGATCGAAACTTCATGTAATTCTTTTTCCAAAATTGCTCGCTTTTCTTTTGCCACCTCGATTTTTTTTTTCGCGACAATAGCATCTTGTAATTTTTTTATTCCAGAGTCGACCCAAATCGATGTGGTGAAAAGAGAGTATGTATAGGGCACAAATACAACATTTTCGAAATGAGGGATGTCCGCTCCCGCAATGTTTTCATACCTTTTCTCTACCTTGTGTACCATCGTTCCTTCAAAGAGAAGGATTCCTTCCGTATCGGTAAGAAGCGACTGAAAGGCTTCACAGATCTTTCTCTTATTTACATAGTAGCGTATAAGTTTTTCAATTTCATATAGCGATTCATTTACTTCTACTTGCAACATTGCCTTTTTTAACTGCAGGGTAGGGAGATATTTTTTCAACTGTTGCATCTTGTGTTCTTGGTTGCGCAATTCATTTTTAGTGAGTTTTATCATCATTTCTATCTAGGCCAATATTTATCTATTAGACTTTTTTTAATGCCCACTTCATGAGGTTCAAAGCACTCGGCAAGGATCTTCCATCCTAAATCGAGAGCCTCTTGAATGGGGATATGTATCTCAAGATTCATCATCTTTGTTTCAAAAAGAGAGGAGTATTCAAGTAATTTTTCATCCCAACGCGACAGGCGAAAACCCATGCTTTGCCGTTCTTTTGCTTTTTTTGATTCAGCATAAAGACGAATCTGCGCATTGGCAATATCCCCATGATCTTCACGCGTAACTTTTCCGATCACCTGTTGTTTCAGTCGCGAAAGAGAACCAAAAGGATCGATCTGTCCTCCATGAAGGTAGAGCTGCCCCTCGGTAATATATCCCGTATTATCGGGGATGGGATGGGTAACATCGCCACCAGGCATTGTCGTAACGGAAATGAGTGTAATCGATCCATTATTATCGATATCTACGGCTTTTTCATAACGTGATGCGAGATCGGAATAAAGCGATCCAGGGTAGCCTCGATTGGAGGGAATTTGATCCATGGAAATCATAATCTCTTTAATCGAATCGGCAAAGGCCGTCATATCGGTAAACAATACCAAAACATCTTGATCTTCGGTTGCGAATTTCTCAGCACATGCAAGGGCCATATCGGGAACTAATATACATTCAACGGCGGGATCGATGGCTTTGTGGATAAACATTACCGTCTTTTCCATAGATCCCGATTTTTCTGCATTGTCGATAAAGGCTTGATAATCATCATATCGCAACCCCATTCCTCCAATAATGACAACATCTGCATCGGTTTGATTAGCAATACGCATGAGTAAGGAATTATAGGGCTCTCCAGCAACGGAAAATATGGGGATTTTTTGCGATTTGACCAAACAGTTAAAAACATCGATCATTGGGATATAGGTCTGTACCATTTGACATGGAATGATGCGCTTCACAGGGTTGAAAGAGGGCTGACCAATATTGATCCTTTCTCCTATAATTTCAGGCCCATCATCGATTGGTTGGCCGCTTCCATTTAAACGCCGCCCCAAAAGGGAGGGGCCTGCAGTAGCCTGCATTTGATGCCTCAAAAAGCTTACACGATCACCTGTAGAAATTCCTCGAGGACTTTCAAAGGTTTGTAGCGTCACTCTTTCTCCATCAATACTGAGTACCATTGCCAAGGTTATATGTCCAGATTTACGATAGATTTTAGCGAGCTCTCCAATTTTTACACCTTTTGCCAATAGAGTAATGAGATTGCCGCGAATATCACTAATTCTTTCATAAATCTTTTCCATATTATTCCTTATATGCAGCATGTTCAATACGATTTTCGATGGATGAAAATGCTTGTTGATATTGGTCTGAGTCAAATGGCATAAAATTCATATTTTTTATCTCCCCTTGAAGGCTTAGAAAGAAGCTGCGTGCTTCATCATGTCCATCAAAAGCAAAAGGTGTAGCAAAGAGTTTTTGTATTAACTCAAATAGGGCAATTTGACGGGGGAGAGGACAGTAGGCATCTTGAAAATCAAAGGCATTTTGTTGAAGATAGGCAAAATCATAGAGTTCTGATTTAAGATAGGTAACGAGGTCTTCGACGGTAACTCCTTCTTCTCCTACAACTTCCATGCGTTTCCCAATTTCATCGCCATCACGCAAGATTTGAGCTGTTTTACGATTTTTTTCAGACCATTCATTGATTCCCTGATTTTTCAAATCTAGACCTACATCGTCGATGTATTTTGACCAGGAGATGAGTGGATCGATAGCAGGATAACGGCGTGCATCAGAACGAGCCCTTGAAAGTCCTAGGAAGGCTCCTACTACTCCTAATGTAGCCTGTGTTACGGGCTCTTCAAAATTTCCTCCCGCAGGAGAGACCGTCCCAGCGATTGTTAGCGACCCTTTATTCCCATCGTGTAATTGAATCACGCCGGAACGTTCATAAAATGCAGCTATTCGTGAAGCTAGATATACGGGAAATGCTTCTTCTCCGGGGATTTCCTCTAAACGACCCGACATTTCACGCATGGCTTGTGCCCAACGCGATGTTGAATCGGCAAGCAGAAGAATATCCAACCCCATCTGACGATAATATTCTGCAATGGTAACACCCATATATACCGAAGCCTCTCGTGCTGCAACGGGCATAGAAGAGGTGTTACAGATGATAATCGTACGGCTCATCAAAGGCTTGTTGGTATAAGGATCTTTTAAATGTGAAAAAGTTTTTAAAACCTCTACCACTTCACCAGCGCGCTCCCCACAAGCGGCGATTACAACAAGGTCAACGGCAGCATATTTCGAGAGGTGGTGTTGCAACACGGTTTTTCCTGCTCCAAAGGGCCCTGGTGAGCAAAATGTTCCCCCTTTAAGCACGGGAAATTGTGTGTCGATAATGCGCTCTCCTGTATCCATCATTTTAGTGGCTTTGACCTTCTTCCCTTCACAAAGAGGAGTTTTTATGGGCCATTTTTGTAACATAGAGATAGTACATTCCTTGCCCTGTTCATCTTGTACTTTGGCGATAGGGGCATCAACAGTGTATGAGCCGGGTTGTGTTATCCAGGTTAGGGTGCATCTTTCTTGGAAAGTAAAGGGAAGCATAATTTTGTGCTGAAATCTTCCTTCCATCGTTACTCCAATAGTGGCACCACGCGAAAGCACATCGCCTATTTTTGCTACCGCTTTAAAATCCCACTCTTTTTTTCGATCAAGGGGCGGAATATAGATGCCTCGGCATAAAAACAAGCCTGAAATGTCGGCAATACGCTCTAATGGGTTTTGCAATCCGTCAAAAACGGTGCCGATGAGACCGGGTCCTAACTCTGCCTCTAAAAGGTGTGATGAGAACTGTACCGGTGTGTGAAGTTGTACCCCAGAAATATCTTCAAAAACCTGAAGTTTTACCTCTTTTCCGACCACTTCAATGACTTCGCCCTTTAAAGAGACATCTCCTATCTGTACCATTGCGACTTCTCCGTGGCGTATATTTCCTTCAAATTGTACATGAAGAAGGTTTCCAAATGCTCGTGTTACCTTTCCCGTGGCTAGCTTTTTCATATATTGCCTATAATCTTTGTGGTTCTCTGTTTTCCTTCTGCCTCGTTAAGAGAGGACCAATCTTCAAGGATCATCAATTGAATACAATATCCTAAAATATAATCGATTGAAAAAGGAGAATCTTGAATTTTTTCGGTGATTTTTTCAAAACGGAAGGCTGCCATAGCCTCATATTCCTCTTTTGGGTTGCCCCATGCCCTTTGTAGCCTTTCACCTAGATCTTCATATCCATAAGGGAATGCGAAAGAGGAAGAATCCCTTTGAGAGATAATTTGTGCTACAAATGGATCTGCAAGATCTTCATGCTGTAATTCTTGTGCAAGATCGATTCCTAATTCTTTTGCGCGTTTCCCAGCTAATATGAGGCGCCATTCTCGCTCAAAATTAAAATAAAACTTCAAAAACCCATTCCTATTCTTCTCCATTTCTCTAAAGAATTGAATCAGCACTTTTGAGAAATAACGTTGCTGCTCCGTTATTGTTTCGTACTCATCAAAATATACAAAAAGGTAGTGGGGGAAGCCTTCACGATTTAAAAGGGCCTCTTCGATCTCTTCCTTGTTATAATGCCCTCGAGAGTCCAACGGTTGTTTTTTTAGAAAATGATATACATTTTTTATATCGATATATTGACGAATCGAAGAGAGTTTTTTGAGATCACAATGGGTCATGTTGAGAGAAACAATCTCTAAAATATCTTGAAAAAATAGGGTAAGCTTACTTGTGATTTTAAGGGGTGGAAACAAGCTTCCTAAAAAAAAATATTTAGTCATTTCTTGGCCCTGTTTTTCCTATTTTTTCCCCACGATTAATTTGATGATGCAAAAAATATCGATCGAAAATCTTCTCGCACGAAATTTGCTATAAGGGCTTTTAATGCTTTGTCCGACATATCAATGGTTAGATGTTTATCACAAATTTTAACCTCGGCTCCTCCAGAAAGGCCGATCTCTACGCTCTCTAATTTGAGGTGGTTGATAACGCTCTGTGCCAACTCTCTCTGTACTTCTTGTTTCGATACGGAAGAGGAGATTTTAGCCTGTAAGTCTACATCAATTCCTTCTTTTTCAATACCTTTAACAATTGCAGAAAGGATCTTTGCTATTACATGAGAATCTTGCATCTGCTTATCAAAAGAGAGAGCAAGAGCTTTGTTAAAAAGGGCCTGTTCAACCTTTTGTTTTAAGGTGTCAAAACTCTTTTTGCAGGCGAGATTAAGGGAAGATTGAAAAATATCCTCCCTCTCTTTAATCTTTTTTTTGCTCTCTTCATAAATTCTCTTTTCCTCTAGCTTTGCATCTTCAACAATCTTTCTGGCATCATTCCGTGCTTGGGCAAGAATCTTTTCCGCCTCTTTTTTTGCGGGTTCTAAAGTTTCTTGTTTTAAAATCTCACAGATTTTTTTTATCTTTTTTGCTCCTGTATCCAAGGATTTCATATTTATTTGCCTCATGTATTTACTGGGTATTCGATGGAGTACTTGTGTGTTAAAGCATAGAGACGAAGTGTAGTGGAAAAAGAAAAAAATTTCAACTCTTCTTGCTTAATAGAACCGGAACCAAACGCAAACTTTGGATTCAACCGCAGAACTTTTTATAAGGAACATAGACACTCTTTGTGGTGACATAAAGGTTATGATATGTCACGATAAAGCTTTCGGGAGACAAGGACGAAATAGTAAAGCGCTTTCTTTGCAGAGGTCTCTTGAAGAAATTGGGCAAAATGCATTGATGATTCAATGGTTAAAGAACGTGCCTTTTCAAATGGATTTTGCTAAGGTTGTAACTTTAAAGGATTGTGAAATGAAAACAAAGTCTTTTCTTTCTATGATTTTTATAGTGCTTGTGTTGATAAATACTATCTATTGCGCATCTGATTCTGATGATAGAGATCGTAGAACAACCGTTGCTATTGTTCCCGGTGTTGTAGCTGCGCAATCGACATTTAATACTATAGGCATAGCTATGATGACTACGGGAATAATCGCTGCAGCCGTAATAGCTGCTGTCGTTATTTTTACTCCAAGCAGCAATGTCCATTCTCATTTCCATGCTCATGCCCATGTAATACATTCCTCCATCCCTTGGACACCATTGACACCAGCAAAACCAAAACCATAAAAATTTTCCATGCGAACTATTTATTTATCTTTTTTACTTCTGATACAGGCTGTTATTTTTGCCTCTCCTCCTTTTTTTATGACTTTCACCCCTCCAAAAGGGTGGGTGATTGCAGATCTTGCACAAATGCAAGGAGAGATAAAGGTAGGGTTTATTAAGTCTACGAAAGGGTTTTTTTCTCCTGCTATCACCCTTTCTTTTGAAAGGGTGGAAGATGGAAATTTTCTCACCTATCTCTCTGCTGTTAAACAACATTATGCAAGTGATCCTACAAATTATTGTCGCATGCTTGGCACCCTAAACACCTCTCTTGGGAAAACAGCTCTTTTGCAGATCGATGTAAAACATCAATGTGGAAAAATCGGTGTTTTTCAAGCTATTTCTTTCTGTGAAAATTATGCAATTATTCAAACCGCAACCTGTTTGCAAAAAGATCTTCTTGCAATGCGGGAAATTTTTTTAGACTCTTTTAAATCTATCGTTATTTATCCAACTCTTTTGGCTTCCTTTGATAATCTTTATTTTCAAAGAAAGGTGCAAGATCTTTATAATCAATGGGAACAACATATTGCCGCGTCTAACATCGATAGTGAAACACTTTTCAAAAACCCCTCTTTTCAAAATAATCAATGGATACCCTTTGTACATTTCATAGAAAAGGAGTGTGCAATGCAAGGTTCTTGTTGGCAATTTCTTGCTTTACAATATGTAAAAGAATCTTTATTGCAGCGCTAAAACTCCTTTTACATCTAGTTGTATTTTTATTTGTGGCTTGCAGTCATAAAGGGCCTTGGCACTGCTCGTTTATTCGTAATAGCGATGCTCAATATGATCTTGCTAAACTTGTTTATGCTTCTTCCAATCCTTATCGAGGTATTGAACTTGAAATCGTTCGTAATGGGAGGGAGGTCTATGGCTATATCAATATCAAGCATTGCAAATTCATGTGTTATGATGGCCATTTCCATCAGACATTTCTTACCATCAAAACAGACCATGAAACTAAAGGTTTTATTATCCCTCTTTTAGAAGGGGGGCAGCGTGCTTCCCTCACCGATTGTTGTTTGCAGTACCTGCTTCAAGCTTTAGAGCACAATTCCTCCGTAACGCTTTTTACAGTTCATTTTTCGGAGACACTCAATAGCACAAAGTTTCATTACTATTATGCCCAACTTATGCAATAGTTCCCTCTTTTTCTCTTCAGTCAATTGATAACTTTTACCCCACATTCCGCAAGTTGTTTTTCAGGTTTGAGGTTTTTTAAATAAATCCGTGTTTTTTGAGCAATTGGACAAAAATAACAAGAATAAATTCTTGCATTCAAATGGCGTTGATTGTCATAAGTTGCACACATTCACCGATCGTGATTTTAGTTCGAATATCAGGAGGAATGATTTGATCAATACATCGAATAAGTCCTATCTCATTACATATCCCTGCAACTATTCCAAGGTGATCTAAGTCTTTGCTTATTAGGTTTTTACTTGAAAGTTTTTTCATATTATGCACCCGTTTTTCAATAATCTTAATGAAAACCCTTGATAATATTTGAAAAGTAATAAATAATACAAATGTTTTTTGAATAAAAATGTAGACCCATCAAAAACTTAAGTTTGCACATCAACTTGCGGAATGTAGGATCTATCATTAGATTTGCAATTTCTTTTTGAGAAAGGGTCGTAATTTCAATGATTTCATCAACACTCATGCCTTTTTGTAAAAGAGCTTTAGCAATAGCTAGCTTTTCTTCTTTTCTACCCTCTTC
>Ga0209568_1000551_pt1 | contig 13201 bp, 8 predicted proteins | sample WorMetOlspDAHAB2_FD_187406 | JGI IMG/M metagenome (GOLD analysis project Ga0209568, IMG submission 187406) | Marine gutless worms symbiont microbial communities from Max Planck institute for Marine Microbiology, Germany - Olavius sp. DAHAB.2... ...
GTGCTATTACTTTTGCAGCACGTTGACATTATGGCGACGTGCTGCAAAAGTAATAGCACCTTTTTGATTTTTGCTGTTTTAGTTGTGTGATGTAGTACGTGTCGCCGTTAAACACTGTTTTAAACTGTTAAGTTTTTTTACATTTATTATTCATTTACGTCCGTTTGCATTTGTGGCAACAGTGGCTAATGGTGCAGTTAGACTTTCTATTTCGTTTGGTTTATTTGACTTATGCATGTATTTCCAAAAAGTACAAGTAGAAACCGTGGCCAATATCACATTTTTTTTGCAAAAACCAGTTGGCAGTCGCCGCCGTTTTGGATTTCTTCAGCAAAGTGCCAGTAGTCTTGTTTGTCCGTCATTTGGTGATGTTGGAAGGCTTCAAAAACTTTGAAACTTCAAAACTTTGATAAGCATGCGTCGGAAATTAGGACAACCTTTTGCCTTGGCAAACTAACGTAATTGAAGTTAAACACTGAGCGAAAGTCGCTAATAAAACTGCAAATATTAATGTACAAAACCGCAGTTTATACGCTAGTCAATGGCATCATTACACACCAAAAACAGCAAATATCAAAAAGGTGATATTGCTCAGCTGTACATTGACACTTAGACAATGTCATGCTGCGTAATATCACCTTTTTCTGATATTTGCTGTTTTTGAAGTGTAATGCCGCCGTTATCTAGCGTGTGAACTGCCGTTTTGTGTATTAATCATTAGTAGGAACCACAGTTTTTTTGTGGTAAATTTTTCCGCATTCCGCGGTAAGTTTGCCAATTCCCCGGTGCACCGCGACAAATTTTCGAAATTCTGAGGGTTACCGCAGCGTACATTTTATTAAGTAAATTGAGGACTTTGCGGATAATTTTAAGTCTGAAAACGTATGTCAGTTTGTTCATCAATAATGATTATAATAACTCACAAACCCTAAACACAGCGTTTGATTGGTAAATAAAAATATGAAATGAAGTGGTATCCAGTTTGAAGTACACTAATTTGGAACACCATAAATCAAGTGACTACTTGAGTTACTGTAAAAACAGACCAATGCTCTTTCAATTCAAACTGTCATGTGAGAGACTCTGTCACAGCGGGCTCAAGATCGACCAACACTTAGAAAGAGATTGTTCAACTTCAACAGATTTTTGGAGATATCCATGTAGATCAGCCATTCGTCAACTGCTGCTATGATGTTCAGTATAAAGTGAAAATCTGCAAGTGTCTGAACAAGACCGGCAACTGTCGAGGATCGAAAACACGAACAGCTTTCAGTAGATCATGCGCTGGTTGCTTGTCATCTGCTTGTAACTTCAAGTCTGCATTTGTCATTTTTAATCACCAACCAGAACGAAATTCCGCAAAATTTTGAGGAAATGTAGAAATTCCGTGGAAACGGGCAAATTTCATGGCTCAGCTCAAAGTTCCGTGATGCGCAGAAAACTGTCCCTTATGATTAGGAACTTGTTACTGTTTGCCGCACTACATCAAAATCACTAATATGATCAGTAATACACGCCTGCTCTGTTGCAATAAAAAACTCCTAGGAACTGGTGTGATTCGCGTGCAACGTGGGGGTTACATACTGACATGATGATACCCACATGTTGTAAAATAGCCATGACAAATTAGTAGCAGGCACAGGCATAGACGTCCACGCTGTACCGTGGACGTCTATGTCTAAGCACCTCGCATGCAAGACGATAACAGCCGACTGATAACAGCATGCATTCACCATCAAAGACGGCATTTTTTCCGCTACTAGAACCGGCTGTGAAAAAGTATCAGTCTGCTCCCCCGACTAGTGTAGCCAGCGAGCAGCTTTTTTAGTGTACGCAGATGGACGGAACTGTGTTACTGCTGAAAATGCCGAGAAGCTGCTGTTTCTTGCGTACAACATTCCAGTGTTTGACAATACGTACTTTACGTTTTTTTCAGATTTAAAAAACATGAATTTTTACGTTTTTAAAAGTGATGTATAAAAAGTAGTAAAAAGTCATGAGAACGTTATCACTATTCAGCTTCAGTTTTGGTAGAATATCCGTTAAACCTTCAGCAAAATTTTCGGCTTCAGCTTAGACCTAATTTTTATGTTTTTTGGGGGATAAATGGGTCAAATTCAAATTTTATCTTTCTGACCACCATAAAGCACTTCCTTGGTGGGAAAGACGTATAATGACGTATTTTGCGCGGGGGTGTGTCCCGTGTGTCCAAAGATGCGACCTGTGGGCATGAGAAGAAAGGAAAAAGGGACAAACTTTCATGCATCAAACTGGCCATTTGCATCCTGCCAAGATATCCAGATCGGTTGACGACTTCAGCACAGTCCTCGGTGTCCTCTCAGACAAATTTATCTCGTCTCCTGGCTGGCGGGCTGGTGGAGCTAGGGTGGGCGTGTCTGTGGGAGGGGCCTTTCGCCAGAGGTCGACCTACTTTAGCCGAGGCGGAATGGCCGCTGGAAAGTGTTTGGCTGGCGACCAGTGTTCAATGTCAAGGCCTTGGCACGGTGAGTGCCGGCCATGGGGCTGACGCCCATGCCTACCTCGTGTACTGCATAGCTTACGGAAACCCCTAACTGGTTGCCTACATCTATTGCACAGGACAAGAGGTAAAGTCATTCGTGGACCCGTCAGAAAGTTGCCACTGTCGTGAGCTCCGCCCATACAGGTGTGGTCGTTTGTTGGTCCAGGCGACCTGATGGTTTGGGGGGGGGGACCATGAGCTGATACAGGGAGTTAATCCTGGGCAGGAAAGAGAGTTTGGCGTAGTCCTCTGTAAACTGTGAACGCTGGTAGCATTCATAATAGCAGCGATGGATGCAATCTGTTCTACCACTGTGCCGGTACTGGTCTGCTGACTCCCTACCTATACAGGTTGAGTTGGATTGACCAGTGTTGTGGACGGGAGGCACAGTATGGCTGGCGAACCAAAATAAACTGGACAAAGACTGCTCACAACACATGCATATGCATTTGTATATGGATACACGTTGACCTTGTGCCGACATACGCACACACGCATACACCGTATGTGGTTAAAGGTTATTGGTTGAGCACTGGGCTTAGTGAAGGCCTCAGCTCGTGGAGGTTGAGAAATCGATCACACCCGACTGCCAACAACAACAACAACTAGCTATTTGCCCAGACCACCCACGGCGACGTAGCCCCTGAAATTCTGCTTGCGGGATACTGTCCCAAGTTTCGTGAAAAGTGGTTGAGGGGTCTCGTAGCTGTGGAGGGTCGAAAATCGCCATCTCCCACTGACTTGGACCATAGCTTATACAACAGCTTGTATTACTGTACAAGCCACGATAACATAATAGACATAATTGTTTTAATAGACACGTTAACACTATGCTGTTTACTATGCTGTTTAAATAAACGGAGCTACTCAGTTAGAATTAAGTTGTTTAAGGCGCATTGTAACAGCAGATAGTGCACGCAACGCCTAGTATATGTAAATGTATATCGCCGCTGAATCACCTTCGGCCGAAGCTGATTATGACAGAAAATGGTTGAAGCCGAAGGTTTGGCTGAAGAAAAATTTCACATTTGGCCGAAGCAGAATATTGGCCAAATATGCACAACAGCCCACATTCGGCCGAATAGCCGAAGCCGAAGCTGAACTTTGGACGACCACTACATTTGATAGACCCAGAGCACAAGATAAGTTAACAATTTGGCACCTTTTTTCTGAGATCTTTTTTCGCGTACACTGTGCCTCTGAGTGAGTGAGTAGAGTTTAACGCCCCACTCGACACAATATAGGTCATTTCGGAGGCGGAAACACTGTGCCTCTAATGCACTCGGTGATCTTCAGAAGGTGACTGAAGCTGGTGATGTTGAAATCTGTTTTATTTCACACGTGCAACTAGTTTTAGGCATATGTTCTGCACATGAACTGTTATTGTGTTGTTACTGTTGGACGATTGTTTACTGTGAGGTACCTGTCTTGCTAAACAGTGTTTTGGTTGGCCTTCCAGTCTGCCTTAAATGCAGACTGTAGTCAGTTCTGAACACATGGCAGGCATTTCCGACGTCATCGACTGATATGCCTGATTTTCACCAGACTTTGCTGCTACCGGTATACAAATTATTTATAATAGAATACAAACTATAAAGTTCTCAAGTCTGCTGCACTGCTTGTCTGTGATCACTCACCAGTGTTTCCAAAGTATCATGTCAGTGTACACTGTGCCTGTACCAACCGTCTTGTTCCATCGTTCATCAACCATGGCTGACCAGTTGCTGCCACTAAGATCATTTGTGCTCTGCATGTTGTTTCAGCATAATTTGTTGAGTTGTTCTGGCATTCGTCAAACTTTTCTTTTCCAGCACAACTACTGTTGTTAGCACCTTGGCGAACCTTGCAGTTGTCTTGATTACTTAAGCCATAATAATAACATACTGGTTGATTTAACATTCACTCACCTGATGCAGTAGTAATTTTTGTGTCCCTATGTTGATCATTGCAGCATATTTCATACAATGTCCTGGAAGAAAGTGCTGTGTCTGAGGATGTTGTCTCTCCAGATGAGGAAGGAATTTGTACAGGGAAGTGCTTCAGTGAGAGTGGACTGATTGGATTGATAGAGCAAGCTGCTTGTGCCTTCAGCAAGGTGCGTGCGTGTCTCTTACAAGATGTTTACTTCATTTTGGCAATTATTCGTTGTAGTTTGCATTATTTGAGCATTCAGTTGCACTGCAACGAACTGAGACTTTTCAAACACGTTTTTGATCTGACCTTCCGTAGACCACAGCAGGGCTCTTTTGCAGTCAAACACGGCCTGCCATGGAACTGGATGTGGCCTGCGGGACGACGTCGCCAGACGTAGATTCTAACAGTGGAAAAGGACATCGGAAAAGTGGCCTGTACTCCATCTGGCACATACATTATATGTTGTGTTAGATTGTGCAAACTGGCAGTATATAATAAAACGACTGTGCTGTAGAGTTTTGCTCACCCTTGATCCCTACACTTTATTATTAGTTTTGATTATTTATTGTTTGTTCTTCTTGTTTGTTCGATGTGTGTTTAATACTGTTCATGCTATGTTCTTGTGCAAAGGCTGGCGTGTATGAAGCGGTCAATTTGGTATACAGAGTTCTTATTCCAATCTATGAACATCACCGTGATTACACCAAGCTGGCAATCATTCATGGCAAACTGCAGGATGCTTTTACGAACATTGATAGACAGGTCAGTCTGTCCCTGCCACTTTCTGTATTCGTGGCAACATATGCATGTGTTGAAATGCCTGTCACACTGTTAGTTTTTTCTTTTTTTTCTGGTAACATTACTTATTTTTGAAACATGAAGCATGGGTTATCTATTGTATTTGTTGCATTAGTGTTTGTTGTACTGTAGTGTTTCTTTTTCGTTCAGAAATGACAAGAACAATTTGTCACATCTGATACAAAACTTATCAACCACAATCAATGCGCAATGGAATGGAGATACCCTCTGCAAACATTCGTTAATAATAGGCGAGTTTTGATGAAGTTAAGCCAACATGTCATACAGGTTGTATCAGTCTTTCCCATTTAGTGCTAGCTTGATTAATGGGCAGACGACTACGACTATCAACTCTGCATTTGCCCGGTTTATTATGAGATTTCTGCAGTGGCTTGGGTTGTTTAAGGATGTACGTATATGTAGAAAAAGCTGTAGTGTAGCAAGGAGCAGTTGCCACCAGATTGCCCCCAAAACCTATCCTACAGGCGGGGGGTGGTAACGACTGGTTGAATCGATTCCAACCTGGCATGGAAGTTCAATCAATTCTTGGCACACCAGTCGGCGAATGTAGACTCTAGTCACCGTTGCAGGTACCAACGGTGTTCAATCCTCTGTGTGAGGCAGTCTCTTTGCCGTAGGCTGCGACCCGTGTCGGCTCGAGTGAGAAGCCTGGTGGTTGAGAGCCACCTCAGCTGCGGCCGTTGCTAGCTCAACACACCACTTTGGCCCTCAAACTTAAGCCTAGACGGGAGGGCACTAGTAGCTGCCAGTGTCCAATCGGCTCCGTCGGAATTTTCAATTAGGCTGAGGAGCATGCCTGACAAACCGACGAAGGTCAGCTTGGCCTGGGGGCTAGGTGACGATGGAACTCCTTAGTTCCGCGTAACCCACCGACACCTTCCCAGTCACCTTGCTATCGCAGTCTCGTACCCACCATGGGAGGGTGCCAGGTACTTGGGCCCTCCCGCCCCTTGTTGGGACTCCGTGGCGGGTGTGGGGCGAGACTGTTGAAACTTCTCACAACAACCATAACGTCGTACTAACACTGCATCTCCTCAACCTCCGGTTACTTGAGGGTCCCTGTGGAGCCATACATCCAGAACCGTCTGCGTTGCTTCTATTGTCAGAAGTACGGCTATAGCTCGAGAGCTTGCAAGAGCTATAAGCTTTGTGTGTGAAATGTGGGGAAGCTGGCCATGAGGGAGCCATTGTAACAACCACCATAAATGCGTCAATTGCAAGGGTGACCACTCTGCCTTTTCACGAGAGTGTCCCAAATGGAAATTGTAAAAAAAGGTGCAGCAAATAAAAGTGGAGCGAGGTATTTCATTCTCCGATACCAGAAAGGCTGTCCTTTCTGAGCAGTCGGCGAATACCTCCTCCAAAAGAACAGCAGCTTTAATTGTTTCTTCTGCCACCATCATAACAACTCAACAGAGTCAGAAAAAGACACATCAGAAAGTCTGGTCGATGGTTCGCAAAATTGCAGGAAAATCGCCTTATTGCAGTATCAAACACTTAAACGTAAACAATACCGAAATAACATAAATACCCAATATTGCCAACTCTTGTGACCAGACTTTCTCAAATAACTTATCCTCCAACAACTACAGAATTAAATTCCAGGCATTCAGAAATTAGGCTGAAAACCAGCATCTCAAATTCAAATCCAATAATTTGGAGACGTACAATAAATAACCCATTCTCTGTTGATGAACTCTGGGATGCCATCTTGAAATCACACTGCAGCGCTGTTGGCCTGGATGACATCCACTACCAGAGGTTTAAACACCTTCCACCAATGCTGTTAACACTCTTCTCCAGGTTCTAAATAATATTTGGTTTGCTTGCAATTTTCCTCCAAGCTGGCTACTTCTACTGTTATATCTATACCTAAACCTGCCAAAGATGCATCCGATCCAAATAACTACCGTCCCATTGCGCTCACCAGCTGCTTATGGAACTTGTGGTTAACAATAAACTTGTTTTGTTTTTAGAAAGAAATAAACTCAATAAATAAACTCAATAACTCAATAAAAAAACTTTAAAATTTTGACCTGGAAAAGTCCTACGATTGTACATGGAAGTACGGCATCATGAAAGACCTACACCAAGCAGGTCTGCGTGGTGGGCTCGCCTCCTTTCTTAAAAAGTAGATAGTCTTCAGTCCGATTAGGAGCCTGCCTACCTGGACTCTGATAGGAGATGGGAGTACGTCAAGGAAGTGTCCTCTCAGTGACACTCTTTGCTTTAAAAATCAACTCAATAGTCAAAGCAATTTCTCCTGGCGTCGAATGTTCGCTTTATGTGGATGATATTCTAATAGTTTATCGTTCTAAATACATACACATTATTGAGCGCCATCTACAGCGCTCTCTTAACATGCTGTCACACTGGGCTGACACTAATGGTTTCAAATTCTCAAGCAGCAAAACAGTATGTATGCATTTCTGCAGACTTCGCAGTGCTCACCCAAATCCAGAACTTACGCTCAATGGTACTGTCATCCCTGTTGTTGAACAAACCAAATTCCTTCGGAGTCATTTTTGACAATAAGCTCACATTCCTTCCACACATTCGTTCCTCAAAGAAAAGAGTGTGAAGGTGCTGAACCTTCTGCGTGTTGTTGCTCACACTACCTGGGGAGCCGACCAGCACACGCTGTTACATCTTTGTAGATCGCTTGTTCGTTCTAAACTTAACTATGGCAGCGTTGTTTACGGTTCAGCCCTAGCACCTTACTTGCATATCTTGGACCCCTTACAGAACCATGCTCTACGGCTATGCCTCGGTGCCTTTAGAACCTCACCTGCCTCTAGTCTATGTGTTCAAGCCAACAAATCTCCACTCTACATACGGCAAAGAATGTTGACTACAGTGTTCTCTCAGACACGGCTCATCTCCGAGCAACCCGGCTTACAACACTTGTCTTCAGTCCAAAATTCAAAGCTTTTTTCTTTTCAAAACCTAATCAAATCCCAACATTGGGCATTCGCATAGATTGGTTTTAACTAGAATACTGTATCTCGGTTATCTGTTCCAGCCACTCCGCCATGGCTTCTAAGACGCCCTGTGACAGACTTCACTCTTCATTCTTCAGATAAAGCCGTCACTCCTCTAGAGGTTTTTAAAGTTAGATTTTACGAACTCTGTGATGGTTCAAAAATTTCTATCATATCTACACCGACGGTTCTAAAATAGGCCACAGAGTTTTGGCAGCCCTGTGCCATAAACGCGGTATGTCAGCTATTTGGCTGCCGGGTGTAACAAGCATCTTCAGTGTGACTATCTTGCTTGCCTTGGATGTCGTCCGAAGATCTAAAGAAAAGCACTTTCTCTTGCTGTCAGATTCATATTCTAGTCTCAGTGCCAGTGTTTATTCAGTTAACTGAAATAGAAACTGATTAATGTGAATCAGTTAATAGTTGAAAAAACATGCAGAACTGAAAAATCATGGTAGCATACTTTTAGATGAGTGATAGCTTCAGTTACCTGCTTTCAATTTATTTTTACTTACTTATTGCTGCTGTTAGACCAGTGGTGATTCAAAACCAGTAGCTCAAGCTACACTGATCGAGTCAATGACAAAAAAGCAAAAGTGGGATGCCGATACTCCACAAGCAAAGTTGCGCGATCAGCTATGGACCAAGATATTTATCAGCACCGATATGTCCACGCAGTTCTTGGCAAACGAAGACATTCGTGCACGGTCATCCACTCCTGCTGGCACAGACGTTGATGCCGAACTACTGTCGTACATCTCGGTATCCCGCACTTACGTTGGAGATGAAGGCCTGGCATTCTGGAATTCCACGTCGGCTTTCCCATCACTGGCACCGTTTGCACAAGACTTGCTGGCTGCACCGGCATCGCATGTCTATGTCGAACGTGTTTTTAGTGTCTGTGGCCACCTCACTGCAGGAAAGAGAAATCGTCTCTGCAAGAAACTAGCTAACGGAGCGTTTCTGAAAGTGAACAATAAGTGTTATGATTGACTTTGCTTTCCTGCCGAACATTGGGTTACGTGCATAGACAACTGAAACTGGAACTGAAAAATCACAATAGTAACTGAAATATAAACTGAAATAAAATAACTGAAACTTAATAGTAACTGAAAAAAACTTGTGGTCCAAAACTTTAACTGAAACTGAAAAACAACACCTGAAATAACACTGGACTGCGAAAGTGGTGATCACGCATAAACTGTGTAACTGAACAATATTTTTATGTTCAATCAATATTTCCACTTGTTTAAAACTTGAGTATTAAAGACCTTTCTGTCGTATATACTACGCAAGTGGCGTAGGCCTAAATTTCTCAAATTTTGTTTTCACAAGGTATTTTAACTCCAAGGTGTGGTGAAAATTGCTATAGGCCTATAAGATCTCTTACAATTTCATAGCTTAGAAAGGTAAATCAGTTAAGATTTGACCCAGTTATCACCAAATTTCCCAGTCCAGTTTTATAGACAGTGTCTATAAGCTTAAGTCATGTTTAATGTTTAAACTGCTATAGAAATACAATGTCCACACAATATTTTATAGATTTATATTTATAACATTATGATCACAATTTTCACATACTTCGCATATTTCAAATACCGAGATGCATTCCGAGAAATAACTGACTGACGCCCAACAGACTGCGTTCAAAGATCTTGAACGTGTTCAAGGACTTTGACATTAAAACATCAGTGGCCGGGAACCATGATTCGCCTTCCACTGTATGGCTTTAACGAGCCACTATGGCGTTTTCAGTCGTTATCATTCACTTTTTATAACGCTTAAAATCATCATATCGTCGAAACCGAGTCTATGGACCTAAGCTTGTACAGTACAGCTCCGATTCTAATTTACATTATGGTTAAACACTGAAGAAAACAAGTAATATCTCTTGCTTTTTAGCGTCACTCAGTGTACAGGATCACACTGCTACTGGAAACTCGCACTGGAATAAAAAGAACGTATTAGTATCACAAGTTAACACTCTTTAAGTGTTAAAAAACGAACTCACCACAAATTCTGTCCACAAATGCTTTAACAGCATGACTACTAGGCCTAATTGGAGCTTCAGGTGTATGCTAATTCATCATGAACTGGACGATCCAAACACTGTGCAAATTTTCATTAACATCTCACTTTAGTCAGCATCGACATTTGTTTAGTTGTCCCAGTTGCGTACCAACAGTTTACCACCACAGGTATACGATGCAAAAGTCTAACAGAAAAAGAAATTCAGAGAATTCGCAAAATTTTGTGAAAGGAAGATCAAATAGGGGTGCAAAATTCCGACAGACACAGAGGATGCCAGCAGATTTTTACAAACCAACATCACATAACTGTAATATAAACATATTTCAGACGAAAGATGTGGAGATCTCATCAAACAGAACTATTTCGGATGTAGCCTTGCTAATGCAAATTCGACATTAACGTACACATTACACAGAATGACGTCTCTTCCTTCCTCTGCCAAAAAACTGGCCATAATTAGGCACAATCTGCAGCAGTATCCGTTTGTCATGTAACAGGCCTCTCTTTTATACAGAGAGTGTTGCTGAATCAAATCTTTGATGTATCTTCCACCATGCAGGATGTTTCTAACCTTATTTTGCGCAAAAAAGTAAAAACAATTGTTCCCCTCTGCATTTGACCATGCACGTCTGTTCACCGAGCTTCAAGATGTTTTGCTCCATAGAAGAAGCTGATGCCGCCACTGACATAGTTGCTATAGTTCCACAGTCAATGAAAACATCCACAACAGTCATTCCAACAAAATTCTGTACAAAATGGTGACTCAATGCTAACGCTAGTTGTTGTCAATTACTGGTGGCGATGCGGCTGTGGCAACGCCGTCGTCAAAACTTTCGATCTCGGTGACAAGAGCTCGCTCCAGTATGACACGGCCTTCCTTGTAACGCTGTGTCTCCTCAGTGGCAAACTCGTAAATCCAACCGAGCTTTGCATCGCACGACTTGCACGACACATCTCGCACCATATGCCGACCAGTCAGCATTACGCGATCCTAACATTGCACACGTTCAACACAGCACAAATAATGTCAACACTGAATTACAACTCTTGAATAAGAGACACTCACAGTTACACATAACATAAAAGCCATTTTGCTGTAGCGTGTTCAGTCAATTCTTTATCTGGTACAAAAAAACCTAAAACAACGCAATATCCTTTTATTTTTAATTGAATTTTTGAAGCAGTAACAGCTGATATTGGTATTAATGAAAAGCGGGTGTGATTTTGAAGTTTGTTATACATGTATCACATAGCGTAACTGAAGAGCCATAGTGATGGAACATCAGACTTGTGACAAACAGATCGCTGGTATGCGTCTTGCCCACTGTGCTGATAGGTGTGGCCCAGGCAAGTCACTCATGCATGCCTGCCTCTGCCACCAAGCAGTGTAAATTGGAACTAGCGGAGGGTAGGTGATGCTCCGAAGCTAGGAAGGTAAATGTAGCTCAGGCGTTTCACTGGTCATGCATCACATACCTTGTGTATTTTACCTTGCCAGTGAATAGAAACCAGAGGAGGGATATAGAGGTTGGACTTCCGCAGACCAGTTGTGGGCCTAGGCAGCTGTATGAGCCAATTAGGCAGTTCTTCCACTAACAGATGATAATGATGAACAGAAGTCTGCCTAAATAATTACTGCTAGTAACAGTCCATACTGTGGTTATTCAGATGACAAGAACAAGGTATTACGCTTTTTTTTGGAGGGGGGACAGCTCCCAACAAACGAAGTAAGTTAACATGTTTGCAGTGCAATAATCTGGGTGAAACCCTTATTAGCATACATTACTAAGTTTGTTGGAGATTGGCTGATGAACCAGCCATTATTTATTGCATTTTATAAGCGACTGATTATGAGGTTAACCAATATAAAAATTACCATACAACAGGAGATAACAGCCCTCACCCCAGGATCAATGCACAGTGTAACAGCATTCCTTGCAATGCAGTGCACATCTAAATTTGGAGATACAGAGCTAAAAACCCATAATGGAAAGTCAATTTCCATGAAATCTCAGCACTTAAGTGTTAAAAATCTGTGTCATTCTAGTACATACATGACAGATTGATAAGCAAAATATTGGGGAAACTCAACTTTGGCCAATAATCCATCTGTCATGTATGTACTTGGGCCATGCTTCAAACGTTGGCTTGAATGATCAGACAGAAAAAGTTAGAGCGGTATGCAATCACATGGTAATACCAGCTTGATTACCAGGCTGAATTCGACTTTTTCACCACACCAAGGCGAACACATGCACTGACACACAGTGAGGTGAATATTCCACATTTATTCAGTGATTTTAAAGCAGTTGGTACAGTTCTTCTTCTTCTTTCAGATGATCGGTCAGCTTCAATGAGTTGAATGCTTTGCCGACGTGGAGACGCATAATTTAAGGGAATATAAAACAGTTAAAAGCAAAAGGTGAGAAAAACGCAGTGCAGTGCAACGATGTGCTGGTGCGCAAAGCAGTGGAAAGTCATGCTGATGATCTTAGGCCTCGATCGGAGGCCCTTTTTGAAGTCGGGCTCTAAAAGAGGTGAGAGAAGGAGCCTTTATCACATCAGATGGTAGCAAGTTCCAGTCTCTGGCCGTACGTGGAAAAAAAGAGAACTTTATGTGATCAACTGATGTGCTGGGAACTTGAAATGCCAACTCATGTGAGTGTCGGGAGATTCGTGGTGCTGGCTTCAAGTAGTCACAGATGTTAACAGCCACCTGACCATGTTGTATTTTATAAAGAATGGCCAGACGCTGCTGCTTCCTCCGTTCCTCTAACGATGTCCATTGAAGAGTGTCCAACATTTTGCCGACACTAGAGGTGTTGTGGTATCGGCGTAGTACATATCTGGCTGCTCGTCTTTGCGCCATTTCCATCTTATCTATGCAAGATTTGGTGTAGGGATCCCAGACAGTCGAGGCGTATTCCAGTACCGG
>Ga0209568_1000552_pt1 | contig 13177 bp, 9 predicted proteins | sample WorMetOlspDAHAB2_FD_187406 | JGI IMG/M metagenome (GOLD analysis project Ga0209568, IMG submission 187406) | Marine gutless worms symbiont microbial communities from Max Planck institute for Marine Microbiology, Germany - Olavius sp. DAHAB.2... ...
CTCTGTCATCAGTTCTCCTTAGCGAGCTGTGAATTCTATGTCTAAACGATCTATTCGATGTAGATTTATGTAAAAATATCATTTTCTCTTTTTATCTGGTTTTCAAACATGATTATATCAGATGCATTGATTTTACCAATATTGTTGATTCAAACACATCAAGTGATGACGTCACTAATTAGGTCACAGATAGTCATTAAGACAGTCATTAATTTTAATACAGACTTATCGTATTCTTGTGCTCATTTTGTAGTCGAAATTGTAGCCTTAATGGCGGGTTTTAATACGACTTAATGTTGATTCGTGATAATGGCTTATTTTTTGGACCACCCTGTATAACAAAATTTTACATAGATTTTCATCGAAAAGATTATTTACGAATGGAACTCATAGTTTAATAAAACGAAATTAGAAATAAATGCTGCAAGAGGAAGCACTTACATCATTTGCATTATGTGACCTATAACGCACAAACGCAGCTCACGAAAATTTTCTTATCGACGGGCCAAACTTTGCCATATCCGAGTCGTTCGTTCGCTTGACGAAAAGGGACAACACATGACTGACTATACGTTTGAAAACGACACACAGCTGTCGTAGCACCAACAGAACTCTCCACGATTGCAATTAGCTCAACCACTGAGCGTGTCGCTAACGCGGAGTGGCATCGGCAATAACAGACGACCTATTCGCGTTCGATACGTCCGTCTTCCCGTCCGTCGTCTGCATTTTGATTGACTCTATAGACCGGCGCTCATGATGAACTGTCAGACGATACGAGGCCAATCAGTGTCAGCCGGTCAACCAGCCGGTCGCCTGCAGGACCCTGTCGGCGATGCATATTTGACTAGCACGACACGACGATATTTGTCATTGCAGAGCGATCGCTAACAAAATGCCCGCCGACCGCGGTGACTTCTGCGACGACGAGAAAGCATTTGACGTCGTTGATGTCGTCACAGTAATCGCGTGGATAGGAAAAACTTCAAGATTACATTGTTGTTTGGACGAAAAGTATAGGGAAAATGTTGCATCCTCACCCTTCTCATGATTCTTAGTCTACTATAGTAGTACTTGATATGTTTTACAAGAATGTGAGACTTCCTAAACCGGGTATTAGCCGTGTAAGCATAAGCTGTGTGTAGACACAAATTTGCATTCGCCTTTTTGCAGTGAATCGGCATTCACAGATCCAAAGTCATGAAACAATGAGTTAATGTAGGCACGCGTCGAGTTCAAGCTGGCAGTCTTGATGTTTAGAGTCTTGCGCCGCCGTATCTGTCAGACGACTACCAGCTTGTCAGCGCCACCAACCGCCGACAGCTACGTTCTTCCAGCATACAAACATGCGCGCTACAACGAACCACTATACACGCCCGGGAGATCGGGCTTTTGCTGCTACATGACAACAACTGTGGAACAGTCTCCTAACAGTACTACAACAACCTGACCTCTCCCTCGGACAATTGGGTCAGGTGCTAAAGACGCATTTGTGTTCTGCTGATGGCTGCGGCGCCTTATCACTTTTGTTTCATGTCACAGTTAACTCTTCGGCGCCAGAGGCCCAGAGGAGATCACAGGTGAAGTGGCTGACCCCTGTAAAACCAGAAAAAAACACCTGTCCAGCGAGTGCGCTGTTTCAGTGCTCTCTCATCCGGTCTGACGCCGCCGACGCCGATGATAAATGCGCGGCGTGCCGCCGTCGCCGGTCATAAGACGACCCAACGCCGCCGCCGACCACCAGTTCGTCGACGCACAGATCTAGTTGTAGAACGGTGCAACAACATTGTCTCGTGTGAATTTCTCTGGATACGTAGGACATGTGACTATATTTTGTTGAACGTGCACTATTGCGCACTGTTCAGTAGTAGGGTTAGTGTTCCGCCTCCGAAATGACCTATATTGTGTCGGGTGGGGCGTTAAACTCTACTCACTCACTCACTCAGGGTTAGTGTTAGGGTTAGGTTTAGGGTTAGGATTAGATTTAGTGTCTGGTTGGCTAGTGGTTAATGTGCACGTGTTTATACTACTTTCCGTTGCCATTGTCAAACTGCAGAGGAAACATTATAGCAAAACGTAATAAATTCGCGGAGTGTTTTATTTAAGTTGCCATTATAAACCAACCAGATGAGAATACGAATAAAATTCAGGAAAAAATAAGATTAAAAAGTAAACATGGACAAACATACATGTGACGTAGTTGGCTGGTGAATCCTGACATGTACAACATTCTTACGATGAAATTATGTTCGGATAGTTCTGTATCTCACGTGGATCAATCCGCCGCACTCGTTATTGGTTGCGCGATAATCGTATGTCAGATAGGCGTGACACTATGTCCACAGTGTGGTCGTTGCAGTAATATTATCGGTAATTTCCGCGCAGCTGATCCCATACGCTGCAGAATAACAGTGTATTAATCGACTGTGGCGTGATGGCGGCGCAGGTGCGAGATCAATGTCATTTTTTGCAGCGTTGAAATGATTTGGTCATTTATTATACGTCGCTGTCAGCACATTTGCGTTGTGTCCCCCTCACTTAATCTCTCTGCTGCAGCCGAAGCAATACCATCACTATTATGACCTGCTTTCAGGTTATCGACAGCTTGCATATTTAGCACTCAGTGGCGCCGTCAATGTTTATTGCTCAATCAATTCTGCCGCTTCTACTTTCCATGCAACATTGCTGCCCATAAACGCTGATGGTTCCGAATGGTCTATATTGTGTTGGGTGGGGCGTTAAACTCTACTCACTCACTCAGGCTGTAGGCCTACATTTTCTGCTGCAATAGCACCCAGATAGTAATGAGCATCTTTTCAGAACAAATTTACTTACTTATTTTTCTGTTACTGTATTTCTTGTTTAAATGTTTGCAGCGAACTTTTTATTCTAACAGTGTAACCATAGTATATATATAGTCTGGGCCAGACTATACAGGGTGGCCCAAAAAAGTAAGCCACTACCAAATGATCAAAAAATCGTATTAAATCGTATCAAGCTTGTGAATGAGATAATATTTATTCGTTAACTTAAAGTATGTATCAAGGACTATAATATTATTCGTTGGTATTAGATATTCTATGCGTGACCTACTTTCTGACCTCAATAACTATGCCTGACCCGCAATAAGGTGATATGCGTCAGAAACGGTAAATGATGTCAGCGCTTCTTGTGGCATCAGCTTAAATTCAAACATGATTTTATGAGATGTGTTGATTTTACCCGTATCGCAGCTTCAAACACAGGAATGACGTGACAAATTAGGTCACACATAGAATATTTAATACGGACTTATTACATTCTTTTTCTCATTTTGTAGTGAAAAATTTAGCCTTAATGACGGTTTTTAATATGATTTAACGATGATAATTTACAGTGGCTTACTTTTTTGATGTAACTGTAACCCAAAGTCACTGGATAGTTGAAAAAGTAATCTTAAATTTCACAAAATTAAAGGACAGATTTTTGATCAGATGCACTTTGTATGCGACGTCATGATTGTCAATTTGTATTTTAAAGTCAATTAGTATTTTTGTGTTTTATATAATGTGTTATTATTTTGTACCAGAAATATGGCCTCGGCGCAAGGAATCTATCATCTACACAGTGAGCGTTATTGACATATTAGAGTAGTTCTAGAGTTCTAGACATGCTAGATTCAATAGGCCTATATATCTTGTGTCGTTTAAGCTCTCTCCTACAGATCTTTCACCGACTTTAATTACGGATGTAAAAATATAGTAATATACTGTAGAACCACAAATAGCCTATTGCGATAATTCATTTACATTTAGGTACGAGCAGTCATTTGCCACTAAATCCCATCGTCGTTAATAACTGAATTTACGTTGCTTATCCTTCCTTACAGAACAACTCATTCGCAGCCGAGAGAAACTCGTCACTCATAAGACAAAATGTTTATTTGGCCCCGGTTCTACCTCGCATAGGCCTATACTGCTGAGCGCTGACGAACAATCAAATCACGCAAACAACCGGTAGCCGGGAAACTAGTAGAAGAACGTGCGATAGTCACTGCATACGATTAAACGTTTTGAATTTGTATTATAATTAGAATTTTAAATGACAAGAAACGCGTTCCGACTTGTAATCGTCAACATCCCAGACGAACTGACATTTATATACGTATAGATTTATCATTGTCATGTCAGTATGTGCATTTAGGCCTATATAGCCCATTATAAGTAAGTGCGTAACTAAGTAAGTAACTTATTGCTCACAAATAAAACATATCAATCAGCAGTAATAATTAGCAGTAGAGCTTGACGATAAGGTAACAAGATTCTAACAGTCTCCAATGGAATTAATACAAACACACAGAAAATATCATGAAAATGTGAAATAAAATACAGTTTAAAAACAACATAATGAATGATTACAATGCGATTAAGCGTTAGAAAACCCATAAAACTATAAAACACTCATCGGTGGTAACTCCCCCTGGCCCTCAAATGCGCGCATTATATCGGCTGCACAGGTGTTGTCCCAGTAATTTTTAACTGAATAAATTTGTGAAAAGAACAATAAGAGAAACAGCTGTAAACCGGTAAAAGTAAAACACTGTAAACTCTAACAACACTAGAAGTTAGGGAATGCAGTGCAATGCAGTGACGCGATGTTGCAAATGGTTCGCTGATCCTGACTGAACGTGGTATAGACCTAGTTAACTATCCAAACACGGATAGACAATGCAGTAAGTAAGTAAGTAAGTACATTTATAATTTATGTATTTTAAACAACGTACAACATACAGTAGGCTACACAAGAACTTGAAACTAATCGCTTCACACTGAATAAGAAATAGGCCTATTTTCCTTAATGTGATATGCTCTCCTGATTTGATTATTAATGAGTCTCTTGATATCCTACAACTGAATGCGGAGCAACAGCATCACGAAATGTCGATACTTCCAGTTTTCAAGCTGCAGCTGAAGAAACGTCTCGTTAGTTGTCACCTGACAGCATGTTCCCGATTATTACGGCCGCCACGGCCACACGAATAATGGCAACGAAGCACAAGATAGAGGTCCATTAATATTCTGACGGACGATAGCAACTTAGAGGTTCAAACGCCGTTGAGACAGTTTACTTTCTTTGAAGCAATAAAGCTGCAGGGATTATAGTAATAGTCCAACAAAATCCGTCTTCGGACAAACTGCACGACAGTGTAGGCTATCTGCCTCTAATGGAGAAGAACTTACTGACAGTCGAGGTGTAAGCAGTGGCGCCGGAACGAATTTGAAAGTGGGGGGACCGGTCCAGAGCAAAAGTGGGCGGGAAATTTTTTTTGGTCGTGCCCCTCAATTTTTTGGCTCTAAAAACAAATTAGTCATTTTGGTGAGTGCTTTCGTGATGGTCAGTACAGTTTGGTCAGTTTCTTGTTTGCTGTTTTTCTGCTCATGGTGCCCCCGTGCCCAGCCACTTGTAAAAGTGGAGCCAGCATGCACCGAAGTTAGTAGTACCGCTATTTACAAGAAAATGCACAGAGAAAACATGGCGATTCAAAGTCTTGTTGGTATAACAAACTTGCCAAACGAGAGTATTAATATCCGCTGTAGTAAACGAAAAGTTACTGTACTGGTATATTTATGTATATTTTGTAAGGCTAATCTGTATTTTATTATTAATTAATTTATTATTTCTCAATTATTTAAGTTTGGCTGTTTTTCTATTTTTGTAGTCTGTACTGCCATATGATGATGAAATAAAGTTTATCATTAACAAAATTAAACGCTCGTGCGGAGTTCAGAAAAAAAACTGTTTCGCCGTCTCTATGCGACAAATGATTACAGTGTATTCGGTCACACGAAACGCCACAGAATACGTAACTAATTAGAAGTGCATGAGCAAAATCCTTAAAAACTGATTACATGTTCGTGACTGAGGTGTATACAGGTTGGCCAAAAAAAGTTAGCCACTATCACTAATCATCATTTAATCGTATTAAAAGCCACCATTATGGCTAGATTTTTCATCAATTTCGAATAGAAATAGAGCACAAGGATATAATAAGTCTGTATTAAATATTCTATGTGTGGTCTAATTTGTGACGTCATCACTTGCTGTGTTTAAGTTGCGATACGAATAAAATAAAAGCATAGGATAAAGTCATGTTTGAAAACCAGAAAAAAAGGAAAAAATATGGAAATAAAAGATATTTTTTTTAACATAAATCCCCATCTAAAAGATCGTTTATACATAGAAATTACAGCTTGCTACAGCGAGCTGATGACAGAGAGAGCGCTGACATCATTTACCGTATCTTACACATATCGCCAGTTTGCGGGTCAGGCATAGTTATTGAGGTCAGAAAATAGGTCACGCATAGACTATCTAATACCAACGAATAATATTATAGTGCTTGATTGATACTTTAATTTGACGAATAAATCTAATCTTATTGACAGGCTTTAATGCGATTTAAGACGATTTTTTGATCATTTGGTAGTGGTTTACTTTTTTGGGCCACCCTGTATCATTGCGGTCCGCAACTCTGTGCGCGCGCTCTATCAACATAGAATCGATCTTGTCGAACGCCTTAAATTGTGTTTTTTAAACAGACTTTGATACCACTTTTGACGGCGGAATGACAAGAAAAACGGGGTTTTTTCTTGTTGACTGAACACTTATCGCACGAAATCGCGCGATGCGTAGCATTTCTGAGATTCTGCAAATTGATTTTATGCAAACGTAATTTCGATCAGCCCGTTTATTTGGCTATCAGTCCACCACTATCTTACTCAGAGCTTGAAACTTACCTTTTAAAATCGCCTCAACCACCTATTTCACCATAAACTGTCTGCATCTCCGACTCTACCCTTCGGACTTTTGTGCACGTTGTTTTACACGGTACAGTTTATAAACTTTTTTTCGTACTGTATTGTATTGTGTTGGCCGCCACAATTGACAACTACATTTATTAGTCAATCAACCTTCAAACTGGCTACATATTACATCGACAATATGGGCGGTGGCCACTCAGAACACAAAACAAAAGTAACAGAAAGCTATGGGGTCCAATAGTATCGTATACACAATCGTCTAGTGCACGGCGATAAGAAGTTTAAAGAGTCCAAATTCTCCAGTGAGTCATGTTATTGCCGCCATTTTTCTTAACGGTGACTTTTGAAGCTTGTCCGATAAGTGTCCGCTCAGTCGACCCTGCTGGGCAATTACACCAAGGTTTACGTACTCACAAGAACATCACCTCATTCTGCATGAAACTGAACTAATATAGGTCTAAATTTCAATTTTAAAGGATATAATAAGCTTACGCTTTACGCACTGATCGCCTGCAACTGCCACTTTTTGTGTTTGCATATTATAATCACTCTGAACATGCCAATAAAGTCCTAAAAATCCAATTCTCAAGCTAATCTTCTTTCATTTACTCGTTTTGCATTGATACAAATGCCATGCCAGTCAGAAACTGTCCTGCATGCAACGTGTTCAAGCATGTATACAGGGTGGCCCAAAAAAGTAAGCCACTACCAAATGATAAAAAATCGTATTAAATTGTATTAAAGCTTAGATTAGATTTTTTCGCCAAACTAAGGTTATAATATTATTCGTTGGTGTTATATATTCTATGCGTGACCTACTGATTTATTATATCCTTGTGATCATTTTGTAGTCGAAAGTAATGAAAAATCTAGCCATAATGGCGGGTTTTAATAATAATAATAATAATACGAAATTTATATAGCGCCATAATGCCGTTAGGCGGCTACAGAGGCGCTGGCGGAAGAGGTAGGTAGAATAGTTAGCAGAAAGCGGTAGAAAACAGATGAGTTTCAAGTCTGGATTTTAAAGTAGAGAGAGAGAGAGTCGCAGTTTAATACGGCAGGTGACAGTGAGTTCCAAGTCAGAGGTAGAGCAGTGATGAACGATCGTCTGGCAAATGATGTCCGTCGAAATTGCACGCACAGCAGTGGGACGGACGACGACCGAGTGTTGTGTGCGCTGGTGCGCAACGAGATGTGCTGGTTCAGATACTGCAGAGATGACGTCTGCTAAGTCTTCAACGTCAGCACGGCCAACTTATAGTTGATGCGCTGTTCAACAGGCAGCCAGTGCAGCGTCCGGAACCACGAGTTGACGTCTGACCGTCGAGGCGCTTGTAGAACGATACGCGCCGCGTTGTTCTGGACTCGCATATGCATCTGCGACGTGTGGTATAGCGTCTGTCGATCAGCGTTAATACGTGTAAAGAAATGTTCACTCAAACTCCTGAGATAGCTGATCGATTTATTCGCAACGGGAACTTGCACTGTGACCACATTGATTGCAACGTCGTTACACAATTGGCGGCTTTAGAGACAGTCGAATTTAATACGATTTAATGATGATTAGTGATAGTGGCTTACTTTTTTGGGCCACGCTGTATATACGGTATTACCGGTACCGGTAAAACCGGTACTGAAAACTTTGGCACAAACATCAACACATGTATGAACAGAGGCGTCGATCAGGTTTCAACATTGGAGGGGCCCAAATCTAGAAAGGATAATGTGTGGGCGGGGCTTGGGTAGGTTTCCCAATATTTTTTAACGTGTCATTCAAAATAATGTTATTTGGTGCATGCTGAGTGGTCATTTGTTGATATGTTAATTTTCCCCTGACAGCTAGCAGAAGTAGATAGCCTACCAGATAAACAACAGTGTTCATCCATTTTATGGTCCCTTGCAATATTAGGGCCCACCCACTACAAATATTGGAGGGGCCCGGGCCCCCTCGTTCCCCCCCCCATGATCGACGCCTCTGTGTATGAACTGTGCAAAAAACGGAACTGATATGAGCTACGACTTTAGTTCATATTCAGCGGCAAGGTACGAACTGGATTCGACGGAATTCGCCTGTCTCTAAAGCCGCCAATTGTGTAACGACGTTGCAATAAATGTGGTCACAGTGCAAGTCCCCGTTGTGAATAAATCGATCAGCTATCTCAGGAGTTTGCGTGAGCATTTCATTACACGTATTAACGCTGATCGACAGACGCTATACTACACGTCGCAGATGCACGGACTCGGACTATACAGGGTTACCCCAAAAAAGTAAGCCACTATTAAGTATCATCATTAAATCGCCTTAAAAAAGCCATTGAGGCTAAACTTTTCATGAATTTTGACTATAGAATAAGCACAAAATATAAGTGTGTATTAAATATTCTATGTGTGACCTAATTTGTGACGTCATCACTTGCTGTGTTGAAACTACGATACGGGTAAAATCAACGCATCTGATAAAATCATGTTTGAAAACCAGAAAAAAAAGAAAATATGGAAATAAAATATTTTTTTACGTAAATCTCCATCTAAAAGATCATTTACACATAGAATTCACAGCTTGCTAAGGCGAACTAATGCCAAAGGAAGAGCTGACATCATTTACCGTGTTTGACTCATATCGCTAGTTTGCGGGTCAGGCATAGTTATTGTAACTTATTGAGGTCAGAAAGTAGGTCATGCATAGAATATCTAATACCAACGAATAATATTATAGTGCGTGATTCATACTTCAGTTTGACGAATAAATCTATTCTCATTGATAGGCTGTAATACCATCTAATACGATTGTTTTATCATTTGGTAGTGGCTTACTTCTTTGGGCCACCCTGTATACGGGGTAACATTGGCGTCATTCCATACAGTAGTTGGCGCCACGATCTGTCAGCCTGGAACGGATAGTATGTTGTAGCCGAGCAGTCATAAACGTCATAAAGTTTAGTGCTCACGCAAAGTGCTGTGCGTGGAAATGCATAAGTCAAAATGCAGTTTGCGACGAATAACCGTGGCATAAGAATTTTTGTCAGCGACACGTTGCACATCCTTTTCAGCTGAACTTTGAACGAAGTCGTCTCCAACGTTTTTCGTTTTTCACATTTCCGCCCACTCTCTATTCTGAACATTAACTATCCCCACAACATGGCGGAGTGCTTTTGCGCTCCGTTAAATTACATCACTGCACCTATGTATATACTACACACTGCATAGGCGTTGGCGAAACAAGGCGGTAGATTCTGCGACTTGGGACGAGGCGTTAATGCTGAGCCATATGTCGGCGAAGTCGTCTGCGATCTAAGGCGGCGCAATGACATTCGAACATCACACGCAAAACAGCTGCCGGTAAAAGATACGTTCGGATAAGATTCGTTAGAGGGACAAAGGGGTCGGGCGAGGTATAGGGGAGGTGCGGTTGGATCGAAGACCGAGTGGACTGATACGTGCCTGGTGTTCGAAAAAGCGAGGGCTGTTGTAGACGATTGCCAGCGTAACGACGACGACAACCCGACGGCGAGCTGCTCCAAGCGCCGCGGACGCCGACCCGAACTGCTCGACGGCGCGACACACGGCGCAGTAGCGATCGACCGTCACCAGCACCGTCAACCAGATTGTGATTGTGTGCAGCATCATCGCCGGTGGCCACACGAACACTGTGATGTAGTCGAACCAGTCGATGATCACCTGTCATGCAATAGGTGCAAGCTTCGTCATTGTCCATGCACTTCATCACCATCGTCACAAATTAGGTCACGCACAGAGCAGATAATACCATGTGATAATGGCTGACACTTTAATTTGACGAGAAAAAAATCTAATATCAGGTTTTAATATGCTATAATACCAGTATTTTTCGGTAAGGGTTTATTTTTGGGCAACCTTTTATACACAGACGATTACCTGACAATGGCTGTCAGGTTTAAGTATGCCAGCAACACTGCATTGAAACAGTTAAAAACTTCGGACTGCTAGATCTTCAGTGAATTCATAATTTAGTTGGGGCCTATATCGATTCAGACCTGTCTTTACGGGTGGCAATGGGACCCCAGGCCCTTCAGGTGCCCCGCGCTCCGGCATCTGATTGGCGCAGTACAGAAAAGTGCACCGTGCAGGAGATCGTCGACGTTTCAAATCAAATAAACTAAAATCACATTTATATCATGCAACACGGCCCATAAAACACAGGAGACAGATATATACACAGAATACACTGGTTTTATTATTATTAGTGTTTGACTGTTTGTTTGCGATATAGGAAACGTGGTATCAAATGGTCGAATTGATTTCTAAACGATATTCAATGAGTTCATGACAACAACATAAACGTATAGACCTGAACACACAATACAAAAAAGTCTCAGTTTGGCACAGACCTCACAGTGACTGACTCAGTCACTGTGGGCCAAGTCCACATTCCGGCCAATGCCAGGGACACCGCGTTGGCAACAGACGGACCTGTATGGAATTAATAATTTTCACTTCCCTTTAGCTCAGATAATTCGCAACTGTGGAAATTGTTTCACACTATTATAAGCTCTTCGTCATGCACTTGCAAAGTAGTAGAGAAAAACTATCTATTTGACGAGGAGTCAACTATAAGCTAATTCGTATGTGTCGCAATCAGTAATAACAATAGCGGGACTGCGACGGCGCAAAATTCTACAGCGATGTTCATCGCCAGTGAAGCGATGCAGAACAAAGCAGTAAACAGTTGAGTTAATGGGTCGTGAAAATAGATAGGGTTATATAGGTCGCGAAAGTGAGTGCGTCTTGGAGCGTATAGGCTATATGACAGCCGGACACATAGATGCCATAACCGTAAACGAAAAACGGACGATACAATCTGTTTGCGTGAAGGCAGCATGCACTAAAACTGCATGCAAACGCTCGCTATGGCTACTTGATGATAACGACCCGAATTATAAATCCTATATGTGTTGCGTATGTTCTTTGTCGGAGTTCACGAACAGATGTTTAGCGGTAAAATGTTTGAATTTTTACATTTTCCAGTACTTACACTATTTATTCATTTTAATCTATTGTACATTAACAAGTTATTATCATTACTTTACTATAATAATATACTATGTTATTGACTGTTATTATTGTTATAGGGATTACGTTATTACACAACCGAATCTGACATACTCTAACGACGGGTGTCGAGAGGCCGGATGGTCCCGTAACCTGTCAATTTGCCGGTCAACGAAGCCGCATGTTTTCTTTGCACTTCAGTAAGTGCTTTAGTATACGTTTGATCCTATACGTCTTCGTTTCAACAGATTCGACGGATATTACAAGCCTATAATATCCGACCTGTCGTAAAGCCCATGTCATGGAAAGACAGCCGGAAGTCAATGAATCACGTTGGAGGAAATTGTGGTATGGAGTGAAGGAAATTTGTGGCTGCGTCGTTTGGCCGAAGAACTAGAAAATGTGTGTGAAATTTGACACGATCACAAAGGTGAGCTGCGGTGGGAACAGTACGCAGTTTTCACCGCACATTCTACTGCAAGCGCCGTGTAAACCAATGTTGTTTCGTTTTTTACGCTGAGTGTCAAACTCCATCTATAAGAGACGGTCGGTCGGACGAAGAGACGCGTCTTTTCGTCCGTCCGTCCGTCTCTTAAATGGAGTTTGACACTGATGCTCAGTTAATTACGATTAGCAAATACACTCATCATTCATTCTCCATCTTTATTGTTGCAGCTGATATAACGCAACTCTGTACATCATTATATCATACATTATACATAATAAATGATAATATAGTTAATACATAAAAACATAAGTAAGTAAGTAATTAAGTAGCGAGTTCACTTAAGCCTGGTGCATAAAACACTGCACTTTTCCAGTAGACCCCAATGAGTAGACTTTCAAATTCGCATGTCTGTTTGTCTTGGCGTAGATGGACAGACCGTTCCAGACATGTGGATTGCGTCTCCGAAATAGACCGAGTTCTGTGTACGACGCAGGAACGTAGGCGGCAACGAATCGGTCTCATAATTACAGTCATCATTAGCATCTGATGTTGTCCAACCGCTCAGAGATTTAACAAACTAATGGAGCCAATTTAAAGTCGATCCAACGTCGTAGCGTTATATTATGTCGAAGCACTGCGGGGTGATTATGCTTCGGTCGTCCAGTGCAATGCATGCCAAACGAGTTGAGCAGCTGCGTAGACCTATACTGAAGTTCAGACTGCTGTCGCTTTCACTGGGTAGACATAGGTGCAAGAGTCGTTACTACTTTCTTAGCTTCGTTTGCCCTCTAAGAAAGATAAAGCACTGAGTGTTAAACTACATTGTTAACTAAACATTAAATATTAAAAATGTTAAATCTAATTTCTAATTTCTAATGTCGTCGTTACGGCTTGTCGC
>Ga0209568_1000554_pt1 | contig 13155 bp, 13 predicted proteins | sample WorMetOlspDAHAB2_FD_187406 | JGI IMG/M metagenome (GOLD analysis project Ga0209568, IMG submission 187406) | Marine gutless worms symbiont microbial communities from Max Planck institute for Marine Microbiology, Germany - Olavius sp. DAHAB.2... ...
CCGCCTCGGTGACCAAATCAATGCCGTCATGAGCGCCGTCGGTTACAACCTCCGACTCATCCTCAAGTGGTTGAGGAAACTTTTACGCAAAATCATCGCCGCAATATTGACCGTGACAACGCCATTCCCAGCGCTCAAAACGGCTTATTAACGATCGACTAAGTACCTTCAGGTCCTTGAGAAGGGCGTCCACGGCTTGGTCCATGGTGGCGACGGATTTCTCCTTCTGGATCACCCGCGACAGGTAGGTACGATCGAAACGGCTGTAGAGTTTAGTCTTCTTGAGATGGGTGAGGTAGTTCTTCAATCCGGCGCGCGTCTGGTCCGCGAAGGCAAGGAAGTCTTTCCCCGGTGGTGCCTGCACGGAGAAATGCTCGGCGCTGCCCAAGTGCCGGCTTTCCAGAGCCAGCAGGGCCGGCAGGAGGACCCGGTCGTTGGGGCTCCGGGGCATCATGAAATGTGTGACATAAGAGATGTCGGGCCGGCGGTACTGAACCCGGAGGTGGGCTTCTTTGCTTGCCGCGACCAGACATTCCGCGGCCACCTCGAGCTCGTGATCCGTCATCAGGCCGACCACCCCCGAAGGCGAATCGGTTTTGAAGAAGAGCTTCTCCACGCCCCGCAGGTAATCGCGGAGGTTTCCGCGTTTGGTGGCGTCCAGTGGGGCGGCGAATGGCTTTATGTCGGCAAGGGTTTTCGAGTTCTTGAGCAAATGAATATCAGCGAAATAGCGGATCATGTGGCCAAGATCGATACCCGCCGCATCCAATCCGGAACAAAGTGCCCGGCTTTCCGAAGCCAGGGCCGCGAGCTCGCTCGACCTGAGTTTGGCCGTCAAACTGGCAAGCCCGTTCATCTCGCGCCGCAGCCGCGTGATCTCGGCTTCCACCGACGGATTGACGAGCCGGTAGGTGCCGGCAACGGGAAAATTGAGACCTTTGAATTTGAAATCCAGGTTTTTCAGGTCGAATTTCGGCACCGGGGTCTTCCACTTGACGGGTACGCCGGGAACCTTTCCAAGAGACACGACGGTATCGGGAAAGCCCAGTCGCCTGGCCACGTCGCCGTCGCTAGATATGCCCCTGATCCGCAAGCGCTCGACCGCATTCCGCCAGGCCGCCAGAACGTTGCCATCGCGGATCTTCGCCACGGGCAGGATCAGGGCGCCCCTACCGCCCGTCTCGGTCAAGACGCCGGTTCCGGAAGCGCCCAGCGTGGTAGTGCCGAAGTCCATGACCTTGAGCCGTATCTCCTGGTCGTAGGATGACGCGAAGGCGTTCGATCCGAACGGGCAAGACAGAAAAATCGCGAAGGCCAAGGTTGCGCTGATTTTCGTCATCTCAGTCGCTCCAATACATGCGCAATTTCAAGCGCGGAAACGGTTCACGGTCGAACAGGGGCGGCTCCCAGGAATCGGGGAGTTTCGGGGCCGGCGGATCCTTCGGCGCTGGCGGATCCTTCGGCGCTCCAGGGGCGGGCTCTCGCGGGCGGTCGCGGAACGACACGGTCAGATCGCTCATGTTCAAGTCCTTGATCAATGAAGGCCCCTTCGGTTCAGGCGGGCGGAATCGGTTCTGCCAGGCGACCTCGAAGGCGTAGATATCGACCAGGGCCAGTTCCTCCGGCGACAGCTTCAGATGCCGTAGTTCCATGGGCGTGTCGTAGTGGTGGTCGTCGACGGCCGGCCCGATACGGTAGGGGTCGTAGGAAACGGGGGTGTCAGACCCGGCTGCTCCCAGTGCGTGGGTGATGGTCTCCGATTGCCGATAGAAGATGTCCATGTAGCCCTCGCCGATTTCGCTGCCGTTGATGGTCTTTCCGAGTTTTTGGTTGTCGCCCCAAACCTCGCCGACCAGTTTCCAATACTCCTTGATTCGCGCGAGTCGTTTGGTGTTCGTTAGGTTTTCCAAGTTGAAGTCGGGTGCGACCAGGGAGAAGGCGAAGAGCTTGGTGCGCCGCGAACCGGTCTTGGCCTGCTCAAGGATCCGGATGAACGGCGAGGTCGGGTCGTTCGCCTTGTAGTATCGCGAAGCAACCTCGATGTTGACGTCCAGGGACGGCCTTTGGCTGGTCCAGCGTTCAGCCGTGCGTATATCCAGGGAATTGGTGCGGATGACCGGGTCCAAGGGGGTGCCCGGCCGGCCCTCAAGGTGGACATGGTCATTCAGCATGGGCACCGAAAGCTTCCATTTGTCGGCGGCGAGCAGGAACTTGAAGAAACTGCCCGGCTTTTTCTGGCGCAACTGCAGTTGACGATCGAACCGCCGGTTGATGCCGAAATCCTGGGCGAGCGCGAGGTGATGGGTGCTGAATTTGGCGGCGGGATGGGCGGTGCCGGTGACGGCGCTGCCCCGTACACGGGGCCCGGCGTTCGCTCCGAAATTGAACGCCACGCCGGCAGCGCTAGCGTCCTGATAGACCTTGGACGCCCGCTTGTAGAACTCAGCGTTATGCTGGACGTAGCGGGTCTGGGCCGTGGCCGGCCCGACTATCGGCTCAGAATGCCGGCGTAGGGTATTTGTCGGCCCGTATTCGGGCTCCGCCGCAATCGCCCCGCCACAGGTGCACACGAGACTTCCCAGCAGAAAGCATGCGGCAATTCTCAACAGTCCCCGCAAGGGTACGATCCTCCCCGATCCCCGAACCTTTCCGTTCAGCGGGACGTTACCATAGCCGGGAAATCTTGAGAATCGGATTATCGCCGTGGTTGAGTTATGCGGAATTGGCGGAGAGGGAGGGATTCGAACCCCCGGAACCTCGCGGTTCAACGGTTTTCAAGACCGCCGCATTCGACCACTCTGCCACCTCTCCGCCGGGCGCCCCATGGTCGGCGTAGCGGTTTTCTAGCCGGTTCCGCTTGCTTCGTCCATAACGCCTAGGTTTCGCTGTTGCCGGGCCGTGGGGCAGGGGGTATCAGGGGGCATGTTCTTCTGGCTGTCGAAAATCCTCTGGTTCGTGGTCGAGCCCATGAACCTGGTGTTCATGGGCGTGGTTCTGCTGGCGCTTTTGGTCTGGCTGCGCTGGCATCGGGCGGCGCGGCTGCTGGCGGCCTTGATGGCCGTCTCGGCCATCGTCGTCACCACCGTTCCCATGGGCGCGCCGGTGATCCAGGCCCTGGAGAACCGGTTCCCGCAGAACCCGGCGCTGACAAAGGTGGACGGCATCGTCGTGCTGGGCGGGATCATCAACCCGGCCTTGAGTGCCGCCCGGGGCAGCGTGCAGCTTGGCGGCGGCACCGAGCGGTTGACCGCGGCGGCGGTCCTGGCCGGGCGGTTTCCCGACGCCCGCATGGTCTTCTCGGGCGGCTCGGGGGACCCGTTCCGCCAGGAATTCAAGGAAGCCCACTACGCGCCGGAGGTATTCGCCGTCATGGGCCTGCCGGCAGAAAGGGTTGTGTTCGAGAGCCAGTCGCGGAACACGGCGGAGAACGCCGCCCTGAGCCGTGCGCTGATGAAACCGAAGCCCGGCGAGACCTGGGTTCTGATCACGTCCGCCTTCCACATGCCCCGGGCCACAGGCGTGTTCCGCCGGGCCGGCTGGCCGGTGGTCCCGTACCCGGTGGATTACATGACGCCCGGGGACCAGCCCCTGGCCCTGACCTTCAACTTCGCCAACGGTGTCAGTTACCTCTCGGCGGCCCTGCACGAATGCCTGGGGTTATTGTTCTATTGGTTGACGGACCGCACCGACGAATTATATCCGGGGCCCGGCCAGTAATTGTTAACTCTTGCGTGGCAGATTTCCCCGTTCGGTTAAGGCAAAGGGCTGAAACGGCAATGCACACACTTATGAGACGGCTTCTCGGCACGGCGGCGGGGCTCACCCTTTTGTTAGTCGCCGGCGGCGCGGCGGCGAAGTCCGTGGCGCCACCGCCGCCGTTTGCGCCCTGGCTGGCGGAGCTTCGGGCCGAGGCTTTGAAGAAGGGCGTTTCGGCGGCGACATTGGACAAGGCGCTGGGCGGCGTGCAGCCGATCCCCCGGGTCATCGAACTGGACCGCCGCCAGCCCGAGTTCACCCTGACGCTGGGCAGCTACTTCGCCAAGGCGATCACGAATAAGCGCATCGCCACGGGCCGCGAGATGCTGAAGAAGCACAAGGCCCTGCTGGACCGGGTGTTCAGGAAATACGGCGTGCAGCCCCGGTTCCTGGTCGCCTTCTGGGGCCTGGAGAGCAATTTCGGCAAATACACGGGCGTCTTCCCGGTGGTCGGCGCCCTGGTGACCCTTTCCCATGACCGGCGCCGCGCCCGGTTCTTCCGCCAGCAACTGCTGGCCGCGCTGGAGCTCATCGACGGCGGCCACTTCCCGGTGTCCGTCAAGGGCTCCTGGGCCGGCGCCATGGGCAACCACCAGTTCATCCCGACGACCTACCGGGATTTCGCCGTCGATTTCGACGGCGACGGCAAGCGCGATTTGTGGAACAGCCTGCCCGACATCTTCGCCTCCGCCGCTCATTACCTGAGCCGGTCGGGCTGGCAGAAGGACCGCACCTGGGGCCGCGAGGTCCGCATCCCGAAGGATTTCGACATCGGGCTCAGTGGGCTGGAGACCCGCAAGCCCCTGGCCGAGTGGCAGAAGCTGGGGGTGCGCCGGGCCGACGGCCGGGACCTGCCCAAGGTGGCGGTGGAGGCCTCGGTGCTTCTGCCGGCGGGCTACCAGGGGCCGGCCTTCCTGGCCTACAAGAACTACCGCACCATCATGGTCTGGAACCGCTCGCACCTCTACGCCCTGGCCGTCGGCCATCTGGCCGACCGGCTGGTCGGGCAGGGGGGCCTGAAGGCCAGCCTGGGCAGTGCCAAGCCCCTGTCGCGCGCCGATATTCTGGACATGCAGCGGATGCTCGGCCGGGCCGGCTTCGACGCCGGCACGCCGGACGGCCGGGTCGGGCCGCTGACTCGCAAGGCCATCAAGGCCTACCAGCGCCAGGCCGGGCTGCCCCCGGACGGCTTCCCGACCCAGGCGCTTATCGACCGGCTGCGCCGTGGCGGCGGCTGAGCGATGGGTTCAAAAGGCCCGGCCAGACTACAAAATCGTGTGATTTCCCTTGTTTTTCGCACAAGATATAGGCAATCTGCGAAACACCTGATGATGGAAGGGGGCATGGCCAAAACCTCCGGACCGACGCGTTTGTGGTTGCTGTTAGGGGCGATGTTCGCCTTGAGCGCCTGTGCGGAAACCCAATTCGCCATCCACTCGGCGAAGCGGGTGGTCGGCGCCGTCGAGGAGAAGCCGTCGGCCGAATACAAGGTCGGCAACCCCTACCAGATCAACGGCGCCTGGTACTACCCCAAGGAAGACTACGGCTACGACGAAACCGGGATCGCGTCTTGGTACGGGGCCAAGTTCCACGGAAGGCGCACCGCCAACGGCGACATCTACGACATGAACGCGCTCACCGCGGCGCACCGCACGCTGCCCATGCCCAGTTACGTGCGCGTCACCAACCTGGAGAACGGCCGCAGCCTGGTGCTCAAGGTCAACGACCGGGGGCCCTTCGCCAAGGGCCGGATCATCGACATCTCCAGGCGCGGCTCGCAATTGCTGGGCTTCCAGAACAAGGGCACGGCGAAGGTCCGGGTGCAGATCCTGGCCGACAAGAGCCGGGCGCTGGCGGTGCGCCTGCAGAACCAGACGGAACTGGCCAAGGTGGGCTCACCGATTACCGTGAAGCGCCTGCCGAAGGCCCAGGTCAACGCCGAATCCCTGCCGCCGCCGCAGGGTGCCCAGGCGTCGGCCCCGGTGGTCCGCACGCCGGCCCAGGAAACCGCGGTGGTGCCGCCGCCCAGGCCGGCCCCGGCCCCGCCACCGGCCAAACCGCTTTCCCGGATTCCCGATGAACCGGTGACCGGCGAGGTCTCCCAGAAGAACGTGGGGGCGTCGAACATCTACGTGCAGGCCGGCGCCTTCGGCCAGTACGACAACGCCAACCGGGTGCGCGCCAAGCTGTCGCCGGTGGGCCCGGTGAAGATCTCCAACGTTCTGGTCAACGGCCAGGACCTCTACCGTGTCCGGGTCGGGCCGCTGGCCAGTGTTGCGGCCGCCGACCGCATGTTGGAAACTGTCGCCAAGGCCGGCTATCCGACGGCCCGGATCATCGTCGAATGATCCGCCGGCCGGGGTTGCCGACCGAAACTCAACCGAAAGACAACCAATTTTATCAAATGACTAGAAGATTTGTTTACGGCATCACCTTAACCGTTGCGGCGCTCCTGTTCAGTGCCGGGGCGGCGCCCGCCCTGGCCGCCGACACCATCGCCAAGTCGGCGGTGATCATCGAGATGGCGACGGGCAAGACCCTCATGGCCAAGGACGCCGACGCGCCCATGCCGCCGGCCTCCATGAGCAAGCTGATGACGCTATACATGCTGTTCGAGCGCCTGAAGGACGGCTCGCTTTCCCTCGACGACACCTTCCGGGTCAGCGACAACGCCTGGCGCAAGGGCGGCGCGAAAAGCGGGTCGTCCACCATGTTCCTGTCGCCGCGCAAGCGAGTCCGCATCGAGGATCTGATCCGCGGCATCATCGTGCAGTCGGGGAACGACGCCTGCATCGTCGTCGCCGAGGGACTTTCCGGCAGCGAGGAGGCCTTCACCCAGGAGATGACCGAGCGCGGCCGGGAGCTGGGCCTCACGGGAAGCACCTTTCGCAACGCCACCGGCTGGCCGCATCCGGAGCACCGGATGACGCCCCGCGACCTGGCCATCCTGTCGGCGGCGATGATCGATACCTTCCCGGACTATTACCATTACTTCAAGGAGACGGAATTCACCTACGGCGGCATTCGCCAGATGAACCGCAATCCGCTGCTCTACAAGGACATGGGCGCCGACGGCCTGAAGACCGGGCATACCCAGGAATCCGGCTACGGCCTGGCCGCTTCGGCGGTGCGCGGCGGCCGTCGCCTGGTGCTGGTGGTCAACGGTCTGGACTCGAAAAAGGCCCGCAGCCGCGAGCCCGAACGCCTGATCGAGTGGGCCTTCCGGGAATTCAACAACTATGCGCTCTTCAAGGCCGGCGACGTCGTCGAGGAGGCGCCCGTGTGGCTGGGCAAGGCGGCCCGGGTGCCGCTTTTGGTGCAAAAGGACGTGTTGTTGACCTTTCCCCGCAAGGCGCGGCGCAAGATGAAGGTCAAGGTGGTCTACGAGGGCCCGGTGCCGGCGCCCATCAAGAAGGGTGCGGTGCTCGGCAAGGTGCTGATCAAGATCCCCGGCGAGGATGATCTCGAGGTGCCGGTGGCGGCCGGCGCCGACGTCGAGCGGCTCGGCGTGTTCGGGCGGCTCTGGGCGGCGCTCAGCACCATCCTGTTCGGCGAAGCCGGTTAACGGCCGGGCCATGGCGGCGGGCCGGTTCATCACGTTCGAAGGCGGCGAGGGGGCCGGCAAGTCGACCCAGTTGGCGCGCCTGGCCGATGCCCTGGAGAAGGCCGGGATCACCGTGGTCCGGACCCGCGAGCCCGGCGGCTCGCCGGGCGCCGAGGATATCCGCGACCTGCTGGTCTCCGGCGACGTGGACCGCTGGCAGCCGGAGACGGAAATGGTGCTCCACTACGCGGCCCGCATGGAACACGTGAGCACCGTGGTGCGGCCGGCCCTGGCGGCGGGGAAATGGGTGGTCTGCGACCGTTTCCATGATTCGACGCTCGCCTATCAGGGCCACGGCCACGGCCTGGACAAGCAACTGATCGGTGATCTGCACCGGCTTTTGCTGGGCGGTTTTCAGCCGGACCTGACGCTGATCCTGGATCTGCCCGTGGCGCAGGGCCTCGAGCGGACCCACGGCCGGGCCGGGGCGGAGGACAGGTACGAGCGCATGGACCGCGAATTCCACGAGCGCCTGCGCCAGGGTTTCCTGGAGATCGCCGCCACCGAGCCGGAGCGCTGCGCGGTCATCGACGCCACATCCGCCGAAGACGCCGTCCAGGCGGACGTGATAGCCTGTGTCCGTGATCGATTGAGTGTAGATTTGGCCTGAAGGCGACGCGCCATGTCCCGAGACGAGCCGGTTCCCGAAATCCCGGAACCCCGCGCCAATCCCGAATTGCTGGGCCACGCGGCGGCCGAAGCCGCCCTGCGCGGCGCTTTCGACGGAGGCCGGCTGCACCACGCCTGGCTCATATCCGGCCCCCGCGGCATCGGCAAGGCCACATTGGCCTACCGGTTCGCGCGCTTCGTCCTGGCCAAGGGCCCGGCCGGCGGCGGGGCGGCGGGCCTGTTCGCCGAGGCGGAGTTGCCGGAGACGGGCGAGGGGCTTTACGTCTCAACCGACGATCCGGTCTTCCGGCGCGTCGCCGCCGGCGGCCATACGGACCTGTTGGCCATCCAGCGCTCGGAGAACGACCGCGGCGTGCTGCGCACCGAGATCGTCGTCGACGACGTGCGCAAGACCCAGGGATTCTTTCATCTGACGGCGGGCGAGGGCGGCTGGCGGGTGATCGTCGTCGACAGCGCCGATGAAATGAACACCAACGCCGCCAACGCGCTGCTCAAGGTCCTGGAGGAGCCGCCGCCCCGGGCGCTGTTGCTTTTGGTCAGCCACAACCCGGGCCGGCTTCTGCCGACCATCCGCTCGCGCTGCCAGAAACTGCGCTTGGATGCACTTTCCCCCGAAATCGTCGGCGCTTTGCTGCACCGCTATGCGCCGGACATGGCCGAAGCAGACATTGAAACCACCGCCATGCTGGCCGAGGGCAGCATCGGCCGGGCCCTCGACCTGGCGGCGTCGGGCGGGCTCGGAATCTACGGGCAGGTCATGGACCTGCTGGACGGCGTGCCCGATCTGGACATCCCGGCGCTGCACGATTTCGCCGCCAAATGCGCCGCCAAGAAGGGCGCCGACACCTTCTCGGCCGCGGCGGAGCTCATGCGCTGGACCATGGGCCGGCTGGTCAAGCACGTGGGCGGCGGCGGCGAGGTTTTGATGGAGCGCGAGGCCCGGTTGTTCGGGCGCATCGGCCCGGCGGCCAGCCTTGATAGATGGCTTCAGGTGTGGGAAAAGGTCGACGAACTCCTGACCAGTGCCGACCGCGCCAATCTGGACCGTAAACAGGTGATTTTGAACGCATTTTCCGCCGTGGCGCAGGTGACCCGTTCCTGATTGCGGTGCCCCATGTCCGAGACCTACTACATCACCACACCCATCTACTACGTCAACGACGCGCCGCATATCGGTCACGCCTATACGACGCTCGCCTGCGACGTGCTGGCCCGCTTCAAGCGCCTCGACGGGTATGACGTCAAGTTCCTGACCGGCACCGACGAGCACGGCCAGAAGGTGGAGAAATCGGCCCAGGCGGCGGGCGTCGATCCGCAGAAGTTCACCGACCAGGTGTCGCAGAACTTCCGCGAGCTGGCGGATTTCATGAACTACACCCACGACGACTTCATCCGCACCACGGAAGCCCGCCACAAGGAAGCCTGCCAGGACATCTGGCGGCGCCTGATGGAGGCCGGCGACATCTATCTCGGCAGCTACGCCGGCTGGTACGCGGTGCGCGACGAAGCCTTCTACGGGGAAGGCGAGCTGACCACCGGGCCGGACGGCAAGAAGACGGCGCCTTCCGGCGCCGAGGTGGAATGGGTCGAGGAGCCCAGCTATTTCTTCAAGCTCTCCGCTTGGGAAGAGCGCCTGCTCAAGTTCTACGACGACAACCCCGATTTCATCCTGCCCAAGACCCGCCGCAACGAGGTGGTGAGCTTCGTTCGTGGCGGCCTGCAGGACCTGTCCGTGTCACGGACCACCTTCAACTGGGGCGTGCCGGTGCCCGGCGACGACGACCACATCATGTACGTCTGGCTGGACGCGCTCACCAACTACATCACCGCCGTGGGCTTCCCGGAGACGGAAAGCGGCGAATACGCCCATTATTGGCCGGCCCAGCTGCACATGGTCGGCAAGGACATCCTGCGCTTCCACGCGGTCTACTGGCCGGCCTTCCTGATGGCCGCCGGCCTGGCGCCGCCGGAGCGCGTGTTCGCCCACGGCTGGTGGACCAACGAGGGCCAGAAGATCTCCAAGTCCCTGGGCAACGTCATCGACCCGCACGACCTGGTGAACAAGTACGGCCTCGACCAGGTGCGTTATTTCCTGCTGCGCGAGGTGCCCTTCGGCAACGACGGTGATTTCTCGCACGCCGCCATGGTCAATCGGATGAACGGCGAGCTGGCCAACGATTACGGCAACCTGGCGCAGCGCGTGCTGTCCATGATCGCCAAGAACTGCGACGGCCAGGTGCCGGCGGCCGGCGATCTCACCGCCGATGACGAGGCCATGCTGGCCGCCGCCGCGGAATTGCTGGCGAACTTGCGCGAAAAGATGGACGTCCAGGCCTTCCACGAGGCCCTGGAGGCCATCTGGGCGGTGATCCGCGCCGCCAACGCCTATGTGGACGCCCAGGCGCCCTGGAAACTCAGGAAGGAGGATCCGGACCGCATGGCCACCGTGCTTTATGTGCTGGCCGAGACCATCCGGCGCCTCGCACTCGTCACCCAGCCGTTCATGCCCGACGCCTCGGCGCGGCTTTTGGACCAGCTCGGCGTGGATGCGGCGGCGCGTGATTTCGCGGCGCTGGGGACGGTGCTCACCGCCGGTGCCGCGCTTCCGAAGCCGGAAGGCGTGTTCCCGCGCTTCCAGGAAAACGAGGTGACGGCCGAGTAGGGCGTGCCCATATGGACGTGAACATGCTTGTCGATAGCCATTGCCACCTGGATTTCCCCGACTTCGAGGGCGAATTGGACGACGTGGTCCGCCGCGCCGGCACCGCCGGGGTCGGTTACCTGCTGACCATCTGCACCCATGTGACCAAGTTCGACCAGGTGCGCCGGGTGGCGGAAGCCTACGACAACATGTGGTGCACGGTGGGCATCCATCCCCACAACGCCGAGAAGGAACCCTTGGTGAGCACGGAAACTCTGGTGGAGATCGCCGCCGACGACCCCAAGGTGGTGGCCTTCGGCGAGACCGGCCTGGACTTCTACTATGAGCACAGCCCACGCGAACGCCAGGAAACCAGTTTCCGGGCCCATATCGGGGCGGCGCGGGCGGCGGGCCTGCCGGTGGTGGTGCATACCCGCGACGCCGACGCCGACATGATGCGCATACTCCGCGACGAGCACGCCCAGGGCGCCTTTCCGGGCGTCATCCACTGCTTTTCCAGCGGCCCGGAGATGGCCGAGACGGCCATCGAACTGGGGCTCTATATCTCCGTATCGGGGATCATCACCTTCAAGAATGCCCATGAACTGCGCGACACGGTCAAGGAGGTGCCCCTGGAGCGCCTGCTGGTGGAGACGGATTCGCCCTACCTCGCGCCGGTACCGAAGCGCGGCAAGCGCAACGAGCCCGCCTATACGGCGCATACGGCCGCCGCCGTCGCCGAATTGAAGGGCCTCGGCGCGGAAGAGCTGGCCCGGATCACCACCGAGAACTTCTTTTCCCTGTTCAACAAGGCCCAGCCGGGCGAGCCCGCCGTCGCATGAAGATCACCATCCTGGGCAGCGGCAGTTCCGCAGGCGTGCCGCAGGTGGGCCGCGGCTGGGGCCGTTGTGATCCGGAAAATCCGAAGAACCGGCGCCTCAGGCCGTCCTTGCTGGTCGATTGGTCGGGCAAGCGGCTGTTGGTCGATACCTCGCCGGATTTGCGCCAGCAACTGCTGGCCGCCGACGTAAGGCACCTGGATTCGGTGCTGTTCACCCATCCGCACGCCGACCACCTGCACGGGCTGGACGATCTCCGGGCCCTGAACCGGGCCATGGACGCGCCCCTGGACATCTATTGCGACGACAACACGCTCTCGGTCATCGAAAAGCGCTTCGCCTACACCTTGGAGCCGCTGCGCGAAGGGGCCGACGTCTACTACAAGCCGGTACTGATTCCGCACCTGATCGCCGCCGGCGACACCTTCGAGGCGGCCGGACGCGAGATCCGCGCCTTCGACCAGGACCACGGGTTCTCGCGGACGCTGGGCTTCCGGTTCGGGCGTTTCGGCTATTCCACGGATCTGACGGAAATGACCGACGACGGTTTCGACGTCGTCGCCGGCGTCCATACCTGGATCATCGGCGTGTTCTCCGACAAGCCGCACATGACCCATGCGCACGTCGACAAGGCGCTCGCCTGGATCGAACGGGTGCGTCCCGAACGGGCCGTTCTGACGCATCTCAGCTTCGAGCTCGATTACGGGGATTTGTCCGGGCGGCTTCCGGAAGGGGTCGAGGCGGCCTACGACGGGATGGTCGTCGAGGTGCCCGATTAGCGGCACCGTCTTCGACGGATTTCGATTTCACGGAAATTTCTGATCGCCATCGATTATGATTTCGGCGGCGATTTCGGCGGTTTCGATTTGGCCGGAGATTCCGATCTCGCCATCGCCGGGGAGGGCGGCGCCCGCCGTCGCGCTGGCGCCTTCCATGACCCGATTTTGTGCCTCGAAAAAACCTAATACGATATCAATAACGATTTGAAATATAATGATTATTATAAATTTTACATAATATACATTATGCGATTTTATCTGAACAAAAGAAACCGCAATAAGCCGCCCGGAACCCCATTTCTCCCCTCCGATCGGCGTCGATCAGGTGCAGTTAGGTGCAGCAGGCTTTCGGTGCCTTTTCTTCCGGCTCGAGACGGTTTCCGTGACCGAGATGCCTTCGTCGTTGTCGGGCTCGTCGTCGGTGATCCGGTACCATTCCCAGCGCATGCCCTGGGGATCGCGCGACCAGGCCTTGTCCTGTTCGGCGTGGCAGCAGACCGTACCGTGCTGGCGCTGGGTCAGGATCCCGTGCTTCTCGAATCGGTCACCGGCGGCCACCACCTCGCCCGGCTCGAAGACCTCGACGCCCAGATGATTGAGGCGCTCGTCGGCGTCCGGGTTTTCGAACAGGACGAGCTTCAAGGGCGGCGCGTCGACGGCGAAATTGGCGTATCCGGGACGCCGTTTGTGGGGCTCGACGCCGAACAGTTTGCTGTAGTACGCCATCGCCTCATCGATGTCGCGGACGTTCAGGGCCAGTTGCACGCGCATGGGCATTCTCCTATGATGGTTGTCCAGAAGTTATTGAAGGGGCGGCGATTTTGAAGTTGGCGAAGTCCTCGAAGACCCAGCCGTTCTTGAGCGTGTCGTAGATGATCTTGAGCAGCTTGCGGGCGGTGGCGATGA
>Ga0209568_1000555_pt1 | contig 13147 bp, 10 predicted proteins | sample WorMetOlspDAHAB2_FD_187406 | JGI IMG/M metagenome (GOLD analysis project Ga0209568, IMG submission 187406) | Marine gutless worms symbiont microbial communities from Max Planck institute for Marine Microbiology, Germany - Olavius sp. DAHAB.2... ...
GTTTTATTTTGTTGAATTTCTTTAGTTGACTGTCGTTCATTATATAAACAACAGGTTTTCAGCACTTGTGATTGGTTGCTATTTTTATTTACAATCATAACTTTACGATCTCTTTTGATGAAGTTACGACGAATTTACGACGAAGTTATGATGATTTCACGATTGTAAATTCGTCATAAGATTTTTCGAAAATCGGGCCCCAGGATACTCACGGCAAAACTATAATGGCTATAGGCTGCATCCAACTAGTTTTGGCTCTTGTATGTGCAAGAAAGAAGGGGAGGGAGTGGGCAGAGTTGTTTGTGAGTTGTTAGTGGATTGTTAAGAGCCCAGTCGATGCTCTGGTCTCCCACTCCCACTTGTGTATTATATTGTGCATGTATTGTAATTTCATCTGCGTTCTGTCGGATGTCTACTAAGAATGAATGAATGAATGAATGCTGGCTTGTCATCTTTTATTGAACTAAACAGGCCTGCAGCCTGGTCAGCAGTAGCCTGTGGATGGAATGGTCACGTCTAGACCATTGTGTTATATTATGTTTTGTCTTTTGGAATGTGACCAAACTCACAGATTGATGGTTTGAACTCTAATTTTGTGTGCAGGGGAAAAATACCACCCGAAGACGAAGTGTATTGCTTTAGCAGAATTGCCGTGACATAGGACTGTATGATGCTAGTGATCGTTTTGATTTTGCCTGTGGTACATAGATAAATGCATTATATTACCATAGAGATGGCGATGACACTGGTTGGAACAGAGAACTATGGCTCAAGTTCGCTGAGAAATCGTTACATTTTGACGGACGACGGTCATGTACAGTCATCACCAGTTGTACGGCAGTGGTCGTCACTGGATCAGTTCTTCAGAGTAATGAACTTTACTGTTAATTACCGTTGAGTCAGTGTTCAGTAGTATTTTTTGTTTATGTTACTGAATTATATTTTGACTAAATTATGAATATCCAGTTAAAGTGAGTTAAATATGGTACTGGGTCGCCATTCCCAGCTTTCATGACTCCCAAGGTCTGCAACTGCTAGGGTTAGGGTTAGGTTACTGACCTTGCAAGTGGTGAAAACTGGGAATGGTGACCCCTAATCGAGTTTTATAGACTTTGGTAAAGACACAGTTGCTGTCAATTTAGTGATGTATAAAAACAGAATGAGTTTTGTTGAAAGAATTCGTTGTGTTGTGTAGTCTGTGTTTCTACCTCAAGGCTACCCAGACAGTGTTAGCCCTGACTATCTACAGTATCAGATCTGGGATACTCTTCAGGTAAATAGTTCATTCGTCTTTTGACATTTCAATTTTGGACAATTTTCTCTTTAAGTTGCACTATGCTATCTTGCTGTTGAATTAACATTACAGATTAAAGCTCTGCAAATGGTGCTATTCAGATTGTAGCAATGTTACTGTTATTACTATTATAGCATGCTGTTTATGTGCATGAGTTTGAAAAAGCTTCCGCATTAGTTTTCTTTGACTTGAGGTGAAATTCCTGCTGAATTATAAGAGGAGTGGGAGGATGAAATAGAAGTGGAATTGCCAGGCACTTGCTCTACACAGAAGATGATCGTAGGCGGCTACACTGTACAGTTATTGGGGCAGCAATATCGTGAACACATTTTCCGATGCATGCCTTTCATTCCCATGTCTGTTTCCAAGAGTTCTGTGGGTGCTTCATGGTGCTCTTGATTTTGAGAAACATTTTTGTAAGTTTTCTGTAGGTAGTTTCAAGGAAAGCATTATGTAATTTAATTACCGTTATAGTCTCATGCTTATCAGCCACAAAAAATACAAACTGTCAATCAACGTTGGAATGCTGCTGCCTGCACACTGTAATTTGCTACATTACCACTCGATTTTGGGGGCAGCATTTTACATAATGTGCTGCCCAAACGTTGGATTAGGGACAGCAAATGCTGTCTGTGTTCATGTGGTGTCGCCACCAGTGAAGATGAACGCGTCTGTCTGCATATGCCTTTGCTTTAGGCATTCTGCAGTAGCATAACAGGTACATTGGCCACTCAGTCTCTTCTGCGAGGATTTGGCGTCGGTGACGAGTCTGCCACTGTACTCAGTGCCACCATCACGTGGATACTGAAAGGTCTGTCATGCTGAGTGTTTTCGTTAGCGGGTTATTATGTTAGTAGGACACGGGGTCATCTCAGAAAATGGCCATTTATGTAACATATCAATATAAAAAGCTGCAGTTTATGGGCTATTTAATGGCAGAATTGCTAAAGATGTTTTTTGTGTGTTTCACTGCACTTACTGGAATCAATCTTACTTGCTTACTTCCTTTCCTGGCATATGGATTACTGTGGATTAGAATCTGCCACGTGGCTGCACACATGAACGCTTTTCTGGCATTCGTATCCAATTGCGTTGAGATTGTTACTGCAGTGGTGATGTCTAAACGGTCTTCACTCCTTCTTTCCAGTAAATTCCTGAATTCGTTTTTTTGGTCCAAGGTTGCCTAGCCTGTTGTGGAAATTGGAACGGAAAAAGTTATGTTGTTGTTTTTGTCAGTGTTATTGATATCAAAACATCAGTGACACATATTGTGTTATTGTGTATGCTGTAGACGGCACTGGCATGGTTGGTCGCATCATGTTTGCCTGGATTCAAGGGTAACACACAGTATGCTTTTTGTTATAGGTACACAAAGTATTGAAACGTTTGAATTCAAAATTTATGTCGAAAGTTTGTTTGCATCTTACAATCCTGCTTATGGAATTTCAGAAATAGTCAGTGAGCATAGAATATATGATAATGCGTAGTGTACACATGTTTGCACATGTGTTTGTCAAGTTGGGGGAGGAAGTCAGTGGACTGAATACCACCTGTGAGAAACTGCAAACTGAACTTACACGCCTCCACATGGCATGCCAAAGTGACAGATTTACTTTGGGATTGGCCTCAATGAAAACCGACATTTCCAGAATCCAAATGGACATTGACACAGCTAGAGCTCCACCGTCGAACAATGCCCCACCACTCTGGCCATTGCTCCAAGCCAGTAGAAACGGAACAGTTACACCAGAAGAAGCTGTACTGGCAGCAATGCATACCGAATTGTCAGACAAGCAGCGACGTGCCTGTAATGTAATTGTCCGTGGCCTGCAGCCATTTGATGGCGTCCATGATGCTGATTTGTTTACCTCTTTGTGTGAAGTAAACTTGTCAGTTAAACCATGCATCGAAAGAACGAGATGTCGCCGCATCGGGAAACAGTATCCTGGAAAGATCCAACCACTGTTGATTGTGACGTCCAATGAGGCAGCAGCTGCTGAGCTTCTGAGATGTGCCCCGCTGCTGCGAAGATCAGCTGACGAGATCATCAAGAGGTCAGTGTACATCAGTCCAGACCGTACACCTGCTGAACAACTGTGTGCATACCATGAACGTGTTCGACGGCGTGGAGGCGAAACGAGCATACAGCCACCGATTCTACCTAGATCCGTGATGCACGTTTGTCAATCAACAGATGATGAACAAACTAAGTGACTCAAGCAATGATGTACCTAATATTCTGTTACTTAATGCCACTAGTTTGGCTAAGAATAATGCTGTACAGCATCTGCAATGTGATCTCGCCAGTAATAACATTGACATAGCCCTTATTGTCGAAACATGGTTTACTCGTAGAATAGTCAATAATGTAGTAGCCATTAGGAATTACAACCTTTTCCGGGTAGATCGGACAAAACGTAATTGTGGAGGCATTGCTGCATATGTTAAGGAGGAACTTACAGTAAAACTTCGTTATAATGGACTCGGTTAAAACGTACACTCGGTTACAGCGTACTGATTTCCACAGTCCCGTCAGCTTCCTATTCTTTAACATAGGAAGTCCGTTGGATACAACGTACACGTCTATAACGTACCCTCAGTTAGTGCGGACGTCATTTCTGGCCTGCAGGCCAGCAAAGGTCCTCTTTACAACGGACTGCAGCACGGCCCAGCCGGCCAAGGCAGCGTGGTCCGTCGGTCAGCATGAACGCATTAGCAACTGTCACCAAGTCACACGCTCAGCTGCAGCCTCCCAGGGCGTTGGGATTCTCGCACTGCAGCAACTGAGTGAGCGGCCAAGTGGCGGAGGGCAATCAGATACCAATCCACAAGCGTTTTGCGCGTGTAATCTGATGCGTTTACGTCGTCCGGTCTGCCTCTCAGACGGACGACGAGATTGTGGACGCAGTTATGACACCTGCTGAGCCAGGCAGCGCTGCTGCATCCGATGAGCAGGAAGGGGAGGAGGGAGAGTCGACGTCGCTCGACCTCCCAGGTCGTCCACAGGCTATCGCGGCGTTGGACACCTTGCAGCGCTACCTGCTGGGTGTCAGTCACAGTGACAAAGCCCAGATGAGCCTGCTGTCCGTGGAACAGTTCATCGAAAGAACGATGCACTACGCAACTGACTATGCACTCTTTTCTTGCACCGCAATAGAGACAATAAACATGGCCAAGGCATACTTGTACTTGTATATGCATATACATGCATTCTTTGTTTAATGAACTAGCATGGAGGCTTACGTATGATTACATGGTATAATTTTGGATTACATGGTTACAACGTACCTCGGATATAATGTACTATTTTTTTCGGTCCCTAGAAATACGTTATAACGAAGTTTTACTGTACTTAGTTTTTGCCAAACATGCACCAATGCACATTAGGCAGCAACTTGAGACCAGTCTGTTGCGACAGTCTCCGCCTCTTCCCATGCGATGTCCACCCAGCGGACAATCGTCTCCAAAAAAGTCCTGCAGCGCCATGTCTTCTGCATCTGGCATCTGCAGTCATGACACTGCTGCTCTTAAATGTCGATATTGTGTCAGGTGGGGCGTTAAACTCTACTCACTCACTGTGTCGATGGTCTGGAAGACAGGTTGTCCTGCCATTCTGAATCTTCATTTGGCTACAGTGTCCTACAGTCTGCTGGAACTGGCTGTTGATGATGTGGTCCCTGTATGCACATTAGATTGTTTGATAGCATATTTGGTGCCTATTAAGCTCCCTTGGCTTTCTTTGTGCATACAACTGCAAAGCATGTTGAGTTTCGTGCTGAGCTTGTGCTGTAAGTTGACTTCAGTAGCAGAGATTAATTATGGAGATGAGTATGCTTCTGTTGTTTTTCTTTTTATGTTCTCTGTGTACCAGATAAACCAATAGTTTTATGATATAATATGAAGAATTTGTTTTTGGTTCCAGTATTTATTTTAGTTGTTATTAGTGCTTCATATTGCTGTTTCATTGCTTTTGGTGGTATATCATTATTGTAGACTTGCAGTACACATCTCAGAGCATCCTGTGGAACACTGCGTGGATAATAGTTACTGCAAATGAGTGAAGAATATAAGATTACTTGATTTATGTGAAAATGAGATACGATAGTGTGTGCTGCATGTTTAGCTGTATTCTGGCAGAGCTGTTCATGAGGCGTCCGATCTTCCAGGCTCCCAATGAAGCTTCTCTTCTTGATGCGATTGGTCGTATCTGTGGCACTCCCACTCCTGCAGTGTGGCCTGATGTGATCAAGCTGCCATTGTGGTCAGCGTACAAACCGCGCAAGCAGTACTCGCGTCAGCTGCGAGCCGAATTCGCAGTGTACGCACCTCACCGATTATTACAATGGACAATATGGTTTTAGTATATTGTAGTCGTCGGTTATGACAGTTAGGATTCTGCAGATATGTAGTTTAACTTTTGGTTCATAATCACAAGAAGTACAGTGTTAGAGTATCATAATGTAAGTTTCGAGCATAATGGAGCAACACACAGTGACAACTGTTGAAAGTGCATTAGCATTGCATTTTTTAATTTTGCCACTGAGTGATGACGTACACGTTATAAGTGACTCTGCCATGTTTGTCATGAATAGCGAACGAGTGAGACATTGAGCAACTTGTGTTTCGGCTTTGCTTAAAATTAAGTGTCTGGAGAAGTAGAATATATTATTAAAGAATGGTGCTGTATGGTGAGGTTTTCTGAAACTGGAAAAATGTTAGTCTTTGTTGTCCGACATTGTTGCAAAAGGTGCCCACTGCACACTGATTGATGTTGACGATGCTGTGCATTGCAGCTTGCCACAACCAGCATTGGACTTACTTGACAAGATGTTAGAACTTGACCCGGGTCGACGTATCAGCGCCAAAGCTGCATTAGAATGCTCGTGGCTCTGTAGCGCAAGTCCCAATACTCTCTTTTCGCAAGAGTGAGTTCAGCATATTAGTTTTAACTGCTGTCTGAACTGATCAATATGTAGACCATATGTCTGGTTGGTAGCTGATAGAGATACCAATGAGATAGAACATGCGTGCTATATTGCTCTTCGCCATGGACAGAAAAACTGTCGTGCTGAAAGGAAACTCTCTCTTATGAATGGTTTTTATAAAACATTTTAAAGTTTGAATCGAGCGGATAGATTGAGCGGCACTGTAATGATGAACGGCATCAACAGTCACAACATGAAATAAGAACACAGAAAGAAGATTGCAGGACAGTTGGCGTCTGTGGAGGCGTTGACCTTTCTGATTGACATAGCACCATGAATGAGTGAATGAATGAATGATGTGCGTAGTATATGCTATACTCGTAAGGTGTAGCACATTGCCTTATCTTACAGAATATGGGCAAGATCTGTACTTCTAAATTGACTTGGCAGTCTGACTGGGATGGCTGTAGTGGTAAACCAGTTGTCTGTCCTGTTTAGCGGTTTCTATCCCCAGAAACTGACTACTCATCCCACTGTAGATTGGAGCCAAGTGGGGGAGCAATCCTCCACTTCCCTCCCTTCCCCTAATTCTTCCCTCAATTCTTCCCCTATCTCTTTCTTGCCTTCCCCTTTCCCTCACCTAGGACAACCATTGGGTCAGCGCTGTAAACTCCCACAGCAGAGTCTTGGGCCACAATTTAATTGGGTGCAGTTTAAACATAAAAAGAACACATTTCTCATACCTTAAATAGCAGTTTGTAGGCAAAACTGTGTTCAAAATTCCCTTCCCCAACATCTTAAAATTTCCCACCCTGTCCTAGATTTCTTATATGCATTTTGTGCAGTCCATCATGGGCCACAATGCCCCCAGTCCTGTTCCCTTAAACCCAGAATTTATTCTGGTCTCAGTTCGTCTGGATTGTCCTGATGTGTTTGGTGGTTACGTCACTAATGATGCAGTCAGCCAATGTGGCTTGTGCAATATCATGTTTTGAGTTACAACAGTGCATTGGATAAGATTGATAATGTCGTACGGTTTGGTTACTGCAGCATTTCTATTTAAGAACTGCTTTTTTCTGCCTAACTAATTCTTTCTCCAGTGCCTCTGAAGCCCTGCAAATTGTGCTGTGTATAAATACGATTATTATAATTGTTATTATTACACCATGTATGTGTGTTACCGAATGTATGTGTGTGTGTGCTTATGTCAAGGTTACCGAAAGATCAGGATTGTCATGAGCTGTGGAGTCGAATGATGAAGAAGGCTTTGCGAGAGAGAATGGCGCGTCCGACAGATGACCACAGCACAGATACGCAGAACTCTTCGACCGTCTTGCATCCAAAGATAACAGCAGCAGCAACAGCGCCTGGTCGCCCCGTTTCCACTGTCTCCAGTCATAACTGTTTGGCCAAGAACACGACCACAGCCAGCATTACGTCGTCCTCATTGCTTATGAGTTTGCCGTCAGTGCTTGGCCAGCAGCCAAGCAGTCACGGCATTGGCTCGCAAGCTAATGTTGATGGACTTCGTGAGAAACCAGCGGCTCTTCAGTCGTCGTCGTCATCGTCATTACACGCCAGTTACAGTAGCTACTTGACACACATGGCGGGACATTTTGATCGGAGGAACGTTACCACTAACTCACCCCGTGCACGCACACCAACAACAGCTAATCATCGCTGATATTAATCTGTTTTGTTGTGATATATGATTACATAATATATTGCTGGTTACTAGGACTGTAGCACAATTGAGCTGTGGTACTTCAATGTCCCGTGTTAAGTGTTTCACAGTGTGTCAGTTTACTACTCTTCTGATTTTGCCTCCGACTGCTGTTCTTGCATACTGGTTGGTTAGTTGTGCCATGTGTGTAAATGCAGAGTTGCCAGTGGAGCGGCAACAGTGACATGTGGTTTGCTGTTTCGTGTTACGGTCGTGCTGCAGTTGTGTGGCGAATTGTGTCATAGACATGAGTTGCAGCCAGTTGTTGGTCTGGATTGAATTCCACCAAAATTGCTGTTGCCACCTTACAATTTCGGCTCAAGAGCACCACAGCCAGTAGTACTGCAGTTACTCCGGCGGTATCGCTATGGGTTTATATGACTTGTTGAGTGGTTGAGAACAGTGATTACACATGCACGTGTTTTGTGGCTCTCTTCGGGGAACCAGTTCACATTCTGTGTTTTTTTAACATCAGGAGAAACAGTCGTATCATTGGCCTCTTAATGAGTTGAATTGGCAATGAAACGGGATTATCACTGCCCGCATTTCTCTTTGCTCCTCAGTAATATTAACGGGCCTGGTGCCCTGACTTGTTATCCAGTGTAGTAAAAAAGAAGCAGGCGAAAGCTGAGTGATAGCATTTAGTCGGATAGTTGAAAACAGGTGTCATTGACATCTTGTTTGATTCACAGCTGATCGGTGCCAATGTGGCTGGTCTTTCATTACATTTGAAGAGCACCTGCGTCGCACCGAACATCGCTTCTTTCTCCGTAACTTGTGATAACACCGAACTGTTTGCCATTCCCATTTTCCTGGCTATTTTGCCACATGTCAGTGGTGATGACGATGCTGATTTTGCTGCTGGCGTTTGCATAGTAACGAAACGTGGAATGATCATTGTGCTCGTTTTTACAAACTTTTGTGGTTTGTTTCAGCACACGATGCTGATAATCCATTGCTAGCAGTTCTGTGTTCTTTTGGCGAGTGTGTGTGTTACAATTTCACGAATGCAGAGGACATTGCTGATTACAGACTTCAGTTGGTGCTTGTTGTAGCCACATGATCGTGACATTGCTCTGCAGTTACTGTGTTTTTGCTATGTGACTGAAAGCTGTCGGCAGTTGTTGATGAGCTTGGTCCTATTTTGTATCTCGTGTGTGTTAAATGTAATTTGTTTGAACTAAACATTTGCTTTTGTCTCATTCGGTATTATACAGAGTGCATATTTAGTACATCTTTCTGTTGGCATAATTAGAAATTAGAATACAAATAGCACATTAGCAGTGGCCATACATTGATTGCTACAGTACATGTTTGGATGAGCTAAATCAGTTGTGCCATTTTTATCGAAAGCTTCACTCTGATTATTTCAAAGTTCACGAATCTAACTGAAAGAAGCCGTCAGCAACAGTTACGAGTTTTGTTATGAATACCTGCAGTGATCTCTATTTTGCAGAGATTGTTGCTGTAGTGCCATTGTAATCCTTTCATTAAACCACATTATCATCTCTTGAACTGTAATTTCTCCAGTTCATTTGTAGGTTTATTTGTTGCTCGGTCAGTTATTGTGCTTTTTTAGAAAGTTACTAATTAATTTTACAAATTAATTTTCCAGGCAGTTTTTGGAAATTGTAAACTATTTAACATCATCTAAGAATATCGCACTGTGAGGTGTCGTCATTCTGGGCTAGGCTTTAATTTTGAGTGGTTGCTGTTTGCTATTTTTTTCAGATTAAAAAACAGTGCAATACAACCGGTTGAAATTGTTGTGCATGTCGTAGACTTAAACTTGTTTGTTTGGTGTTGACTTATAAACCAAACAACAGAATGGATGCGTGTACATCATTGCCATGTTCTGTAATATATTTTAAAACTTGTCTGCGTCTAATTGCTGCTGGAGATACCATGTCAAAAATTCTGCAACACAAGTCAATTATCAGCACTGTTGGTGTTCCACGCTTGGTGTTTTACAAGAAATGTACTCAGTCAGATGGCATAAAACATTAAACTTGGTTATTTAATGTAATGTAATGTAATGTAATATTGCTTACTTGGTCCAGGCTGGATCCGAGCCACTGCATTGAATTTCGCGCCGGACTGACAAGTATATCGAAGGAAAAAGTCATAAGTGCCTCAAACGTGATGGACATAACTATTAATCGCAATCGAGAGTGCTGTTGAGCATTTGAACCGTCTAATACCTTATCTTAACAATACTAGGTTCTATCGATCTGCATCTACGTCAAGCGTAATAGACATCATAGACATGCATGTGGTGGTAATGGATGTCACTTGACGTTAGTGTGTAAGACGCAGCAGCTAAGGATAACAACGCGTTATAGTCAAAGAGTTACTAGGAAAACTTGGGAGTTTGTACAAACTGAGGCTGATGCGTTAATACAGGGTGGCCCAAAACAAGCCTATCTATCTCATTGGCAGGCGCCAATGAGATAGATTTATTCGTCAAATTAAAGTGTCAGTTAAAAACTAAAATATCTGTTGGTATTAAATATTCTGTGCGTTACCTACTTTTTGACGTCAATAACTGCTTGACCCTGAGACTACTGATGTGCGTCACGTATAAGGAATGATGTCAGCGCGGTCTCTGCTCGCTTTAGCACGCTGTGAATTTCATTTGAAAACGATCATTTAGATGGATCTTTATGTAATATTTCTTTGATTTCTATTTTTCTCTTTCTAATTTTCGATCACGATTTTATCAAATACATTGCTTTAACCAGTATCACAGCTTCAAACAGCAATTTTGATGAGATCACAAATTAGGTCACACATATAATATTTAATACAGACATTGTATTCTTGTGCTCATTTTATAGTCAAAATTGATGAAAATTTAGCCTGAATGACGGTTTTTGATAGGATTTAATTATGTTACTTGATAATGGCTTAGTTTTTAGGCCACCGTGTATTCGTTATGTTGGTTAGTTAGCTAGTTAAACTGTATACAGGGTAATCCAAAAAACGGATACCCAGTTTTATTTTTGGATAACTTCGGTAATTTAGCACCGATTTCAACCATTCTTTCACTGTTACAAGCAGAAATTTATGGCGCGTAACGTGACGTTCTTCCACCCACCACACCTTTATTGTGTGACCTCAGTACCCAGCAAAACAAACACTACTGCTAATATCGGTGTTTAGTGTTTTCTTTCATTGACTAAACTTATCTCTCGATAGTATTAAAATCGTGTGCGACCGCTCAAGCCAAGATGCAATGCTGGATGTGTCCGCCTCCATTCTTGATAACAGCTTCAAGACGTCGACGCCATTCATTGATACTCAATTAAACGCTGTGAGAGTTTCTGCCACTCGGTGACTGTCGCTCCTTTCAGTTCTTCCACCATTGTCGTTGGTGGTAGACTCGTTGCTGAAAGAGTACCCAAATAGCGTAATCGACGGGATTAATATCAGGGCTATTTGGAGGCCACATGTGAGGTTAAATGAAGTTGATATGCCCTTTTTCAGATAGTCCATCGTGGTCCGGGCGGTGTGCGCTGGCGCTCCATCCTGCTGCAGTGTCCACCTGTAATCACGACATATTGCTCTGATGTCAGGCAGCAGACCCTTCTCGAGGACGATATTGCAGTAGTATGAGCTGTTAACTTTCGCTCCAGGATCGATGAAGACTTGAAACTTGGCTTGAGCAGCTGCACATAATTTTAATACTATCGAGAGATAAGGTTAGTCAATGAAACACAAGGGGCGCTGAAATCGCGAGACCTGACAACACGGCACCATATTAAACAGATCGCAACGGGCTGAACATCCGTCGGCCCAGAAAAAATCGAACGTGCTGAACGATAAGCGAATTAAATTCTGTTTGTCACGATTCGACAGCGGCGCTTATAAGTCGCCTGCAGTTTCTGCGTGCAGTCAGCCATTCTGTCGGCGTTCATACGGAGTCCCTACAGCCGCGGGTCGACAACACCAGCAGCAGCAACAGCAGCGAGGACGAAGACGAGGACAGGCAACGGCAGCAGCAGCCGCGGCAACAGCCTCGGACGACTGTTGCGAAGTGTACATCGTGGCGCCACGTGCTGGCTTCGCACTGGTGCCGTGCGGACATCGACACGTAGACAGTATACAAGACGACGACGCAATGATGACAAAGAAAACTTTTAGCAATTGATCTATCAATCAATCAAACAATCAATCACTATTTTATAGTGCGCCCAAACGTTGTCCAGAGAGCTGGCCAACTTAGTCTGCACCATGGGCGTATTTAGAGGGGGGCCGCCCCCCCCCAATCGAAGAAATTTTTGCTCCGTTTAAGTGTAGCCTACGTTCGTTTTTGCCAAACCACGTGTACAATTTGTGTAGAATAGCGAGATAATTATGACATTTATGCATGACTTTACAAACTTTATGCGTCTCGCATTAATCTGAACATCAAACGATCGAGTCATCTACAGAGTATCCCAAAAAGCTGGCACACTTTGTTTCGTACGCCTAAACTTAGTCAAATATTGACTGATGTTCAAACTTATTTAACTGTCAGAATCAGGAGAACATTTGCAATAATAATGCCACTAAAGATCCCACTACACTTCAAGTGTGTCGCTACACTACCTTCTGAAATGTCAGTGTCTTAAAAGAAACAGTTGAAAACAAGACGACTTCTGTAACAAGTAACAACACATTTTAAGAGTGCGTCGTCCAGCAGCAGAGCGAACACGTTAGACATTTGACGTAAAAACTGCAGGATGCGACAGTTACTTTAGATAATAACTGAGGCAATAAACATGTTATTTCCTGTTATTAATTTCTTAAATGTTATAGAGGTCGTCTTTTTTTAAATTGTTGCTTTTAAAACACTGACATTCCAAAAGGTAGTGTAACCACACATTTGAGGTGTGGTGGGATGTTCTTCTGATTTAGACAGTGAAATAAGTTTGAAAATCTGCCATTATTTGATGAAGTTAAGGCATATGAAGATAAGGCGTACAAAAAGTGTGCCAGTTTTCAGTGATGGGCACCAACTACTCACTTAGTAGTTATAACTATTTAGTAACTACTTGTCTCTGAAAGTAGTTATAACTACTTTTTAACTACTCCAACTGTCAAGTAGTTTTAACTATATCTATAACTACCACAAAAGTAGTTAACTACTTTTACAACTACTTTTTGCCAATGTTATTTTTAACGTACAAATAAAACCAAAAACTTGAGCTCTGAGACATGTAG
>Ga0209568_1000556_pt1 | contig 13140 bp, 16 predicted proteins | sample WorMetOlspDAHAB2_FD_187406 | JGI IMG/M metagenome (GOLD analysis project Ga0209568, IMG submission 187406) | Marine gutless worms symbiont microbial communities from Max Planck institute for Marine Microbiology, Germany - Olavius sp. DAHAB.2... ...
GCTGCGCCGCCGTCAACTCATCGACACGCGAGAACCAGTCCCGAAAGCGCTCGTGATCCATCTCTCTGACTCCCAAAGCGTATCGAGAGGGATTCTACCACAATGCCTACGAATCGCGAATTGAGCCTTTCCATTATCCTGGCCCTGACCGTGGTCACCGTGCTGACCATGTTCGAGTTCCTGTAGGGGCGAGGCGGCCATGGCAAACGCATCGAGCGCGTCGGAAGGCATCAATTGGACCATGGTCCTGGGGATCTTGATGATCCTCGTGGTGTTCGCCACCTTCGCCCTGCCGACCATGCTCGTGCTGGCCGTCGGCATGCTGCCTTCCGGGGTCGCCTACATCATCGACCGCAACGACCAGAAGTTCGCCACCTTCTGCGTCGGCGGGCTGAACCTCTGCGGCGTCTTCCCCTATGTGCTGAAACTGATGACCCACAACCACACCATGGCCGCCGCCACGGAGACCATCTCCGACATCTTCGTGCTGCTGGTCATGTACGCCGCGGCCGGGTTCGGCTGGATGATGTTCCTGGCCATTCCCCCGGTGATCACCTCGATCCTCTCGGTGATGGACCAGGCCCGGGTCAAATCCCTGCGCACCATGCAGCGCGAGATCATGGAGGAATGGGGGCCGGAAGTGACCTCGGCCGTCGACGACGAACCCATCGACGCGCCGCCGGAGGCACCGTCCGGTTGAGCCGACGGCAGCCTTGGAGCGCTCAAAAAGCCGATGGTTAGTGGGCGATCCGCTGGGAGATCAGCGAGTTTTTCACCGATTTGCGCAGTTTCTCGAAGGCCCGGACCTCGATCTGGCGGATCCGCTCACGGGAAATCCCGTAGTGGTCGCTGAGGTTCTGCAGGGTTGCCGGTGATTCCTTGAGGCGCCGTTCGTTGATGATATGGCGCTCGCGCTCGCTCAAGCCCTTCATGGCCTTGCTCAACAGGGCCCGGCGTCCGGACAACTGCTGGAAATCGGAGACCAGGATTTCCTGCGACGTATGGTCGGAAACCAGCCAATCCTGCCATTCGCCCTCGCCGTCCTCGCGCAGCGGCGCGTTCAGGGACTGGTCCGGGCCGGCCATGCGGCGGTTCATGCTGATCACCTCGTGTTCGACGACGTTCAGCCTGACGGCGATTTCGCTGACCTGTTCGGGGCGCAAATCGCCCTCGTCGATGGCCTTCAACTGGCCCTTCAGCTTGCGCAGGTTGAAGAACAGCTTCTTCTGCGCCGCCGTGGTACCCATTTTGACCAGCGACCAGGAGTGCAGGATGTATTCCTGGATGGCGGCGCGAATCCACCACATGGCATAGGTGGCGAGCCGGAAACCCCGGTCCGGATCGAAGCGGCGCACCGCCTGCATCATGCCGACGTTGCCCTCGGCGATCAGATCGCCCACGGGAAGCCCGTAGCCGCGATAGCCCATGGCGATCTTGGCCACCAGCCGGAGGTGACTGGTGACCAGTTTCTCCAGCGCATCGGCGTCCTGATCGTCGCGCCATTGTTCGGCCAGCCGCAATTCTTCCCCGGCTTCCAGCATGGGGTAGGTGCGGATTTTCTGCAGATAGCGGCTAAGGTTGTTTTCTGGCGACAATTGATACGACGGGGTTGTCGTAGCCATGGTCAACGCCTCCCTCCAAATCTTCAAGCTCGGCGGCAGGCCAATTCCGGCATGCCCGCTTTTTCGTGCGCGTTCATGGGATATTACCTTAGCTTTTTAGTCAAGTATAGAGAAAAATTACATGCTATCTAATAATTCTAACAATTCATTGTTTTTATTATATTTTTTAGATTCAAATCTCATCACTTCACCTGTGACGGGATGGCAAAAACCAAGCAAGAAAGCGTGCAGCGCCTGGCCCTCCATGGCCTGCAGGGCCGCGCGCAGGCGGGGGTCGGCGGATTTCGGGCAGCGCCGGGCGCCGCCGCCGTAAACCGCGTCGCCGATCAAAGGATGACCGAGATGCGCCATGTGGACCCTGATCTGATGGGTGCGGCCGGTCTCGAGCCGGCATTCCAGCTGGCTGACCAGGTCTCCGTAGGCCTTGCGGAGGCGGTATCGGGTGCGCGCGAACTTACCGCCGCTCTGGCGCACCGCCATTTTCTTGCGGTTCCGGGGATTGCGGCCGATGTTGCCCTCGACGGTCCCTTCGGCCGGCCGGGGCACCCCCCAAACCAGCGCCTGATAGGCCCGCTGGATGGTGTGATCGGCGAACTGTCCGGCCAGGCCCTGGTGGGTGCGGTCGTCCTTGGCCGCCACCATGACGCCGCTGGTGTCCTTGTCGAGGCGGTGCACGATCCCCGGCCGGCTGACCCCGCCGATGCCCGAAAGCGAGCCCCGGCAATGATGCAAAAGCGCATTGACCAAGGTGTCGTCGGCATGGCCCGGCGCCGGATGGACCACCAATCCCGACGGTTTCTCGAGAACGATCAGGTGGTCGTCCTCGTGCAGCACATACAGGGGGATGTCCCGGGGCGGCGGCTCGGCGGGCGCCGGCGGCGGCACCGCCACGGCGTAGACCTCGCCGGCCTTCACCTTGGTCGCGCCGTCGGTCAGCGGATCATCACCGCGACTGACCCGGCCGGCGGCGATCAGGGCCTGGATTCGGCTCCGCGACAATCCGGAGATCTCCGCCGCCAACACCTTGTCGGCGCGGTTTCCGGCCTTGTCTTCGTCGATGCGGACGGTGTATGTGGTGCGCTCGGTCATGGCTTCCGTTCAAAGATACGCAGGCGTCGCGGCCGCCGGGCTTCACACTGGTACGAAAACATGCGCTGGCTCAAGTCCCTTGTCATCGTCCTCGCCGCCCTGATCGTCGTCGCGCTGGGCCTGCTCGGCTACGGGTTCGTCAAGCGCACCAGCGATCCGGAATGGCGACTGTTCGCCCAACCGCCGGCGGCGAAACCGAAACCGGCGGCGCCGGCGGCGCCGAAACCGGCAGCGGCGAAACCTGAGGCCAAGCCCTGGGGCGAAATCAACCTGGGCCTGGCGGCCGGTTGCCGTGTGAGCTCCATGCGCCCCGAGGGCGACCGCCTTTATCTGACCATCGGACCGGACGGCGCCTGCGCGCGCATCGTGATCATCGACACGGTGGCCGGGAGGGTTCTCGGGACCATCCGGACCGGACCGTGATCCGAATCGCCCAGCCGCTGCTCGACCAGATCACCGCCGCCGCCGAGGCCGCCTACCCGCTGGAATGCTGCGGCCTGCTCACCGGGCGCGGCGCTGTCGGCGGCGCCCTGGAGGTGCTGCGGGTGGTGCCCAGCGCCAACCTGGCCGCCGGTGACCGGCGCGACAGCTTCGAGGTGGACCCGCAGGTGCGTTTCGACCTGATGCGCGAACTGGGCGAGATCGGCGACGCGGCACCCGGCGACGAAAGGATCATCGGCCACTATCACTCCCACCCGGACCATCCGGCCGAGCCATCGGCCCGGGACCTGGAGATGGCTTTCGAGCCGGACATGGTCTGGATCATCGTCGGCGTCGACGACGGCCTGGCCGGGGTGGTCACCGCCCATGTCGTCGATCCGGCCGGCCCGGCGTTCCGGGAAATCCCGTTGCACACTTGAGGCGACGCCCCCTATCCTGCCCCCCATGAGCCCAGCGGAAGGACCATGAAGACGTGAACTTCGCCAGCGACAACATCACCGGGGCATCCGAGGAGATCCTGGACGCGATCATCCGCGAGAACAGCGACGACCGCATGCCCTACGGCAACGACGAACTGACGGCGCGGGTCGAAGACAAACTGCGCGAGCTGTTCGAGACCGATTGCACCGCCTTCCTGGTGGCCACCGGCTCGGCCGCCAATTCGCTGGCCCTTTCGGTGATGACGCCGCCCTGGGGCGCGGTGCTCTGCCACTGGAGTTCGCACGCCTTCGAGGACGAATGCGGGGCGCCCGAATTCTTCACCAACGGGGCCCGCATGGTCCCGCTGGGCGGCTCGGACGGCAAACTGGACCTGGATGAATTCGACGCCAAGGCGGCCTACGACACGGGCGACGTGCATATGCTGCAGCCCTCAGCCGCGACCATCACCCAGATCACCGAGCTCGGCGCCGTCTATTCGGCCGACGAGATCGGCGCCGTCGCCGAGGTCTGCCGCCGCCACGGCCTGAAACTGCACATGGACGGGGCGCGCTTCGCCAATGCCGCCGTGGCCTTGGATCGCGCCCCGGCGGAGATCACCTGGAAGGCCGGCGTCGACGTGCTCAGCTTCGGCGCCACCAAGAACGGCGCGCTTGGCGTCGAGGCGGTGGTCTTCTTCGACCCAGCACTTGCCGAAAATTTCGCCTTCCGGCGCAAGCGCGGCGGCCATCTGTTTTCCAAGATGCGGCTTTTGTCGGCCCAGATGGACGCCTACCTGACGGACGATCTGTGGCGCCGCAATGCCAGCCACGCCAACGCCATGGGGAAGCGCCTGGACGCCGGGCTCCACGACGTGCCGGGCCTGAGCTTCCCGCATTCCGGCGGCGCCAACATGCTGTTCCCGGCCATGCCCCGGGTGATGATCGACGGCCTCCACGAGGCCGGCTTCAAATTCTACGATGATCGCTGGAAAGACGGCGTCGTGCGCCTGGTGACCGCCTTCAACACCGCCGAGGCGCACGTGGACGCGTTCATCGACGCGGCCCGGCGGCTGGCCGGCAAAGCGGCCTGACTCCGACCGCGCCAATGGGTGATTTGCCTTAGCGCCCGGGCGATTCGCCCCTGGGGCCTTCCGAATCGGCCCTGGGACGCAGCAAAAGGGCGTTTTCCGCCAGTTCCGCACGCAGTTCCGCATGACCCCGGCGCACGCAGGCGCCGACGTATTCCTGCGGCGTCATGCCGGCCAGCGCCGCCCAGGTCTCCAGGCGCTGCCAATCGGCGCCGGGCAACAGGTTCTCGATTTCCAGGGTGATCTTCATGGGATCCCCTTCCCTCTGGCCCTCCGTTGCCACCAGAATGGCGCGGAATTCCTAAGAAAATGTTGCACTGGGCGCCGCCCGGCGCCCTTGATCGGCATCGCCGGACCCTGTACACCGGATGGCATCCGGCCACGCCCCCTTCGTCTAGTGGCCTAGGACGCCGCCCTCTCACGGCGGAAACAGGGGTTCGAGTCCCCTAGGGGGCGCCAATTTCTCCCATTTGCGCCGAAAGACCCCGCCTTGACAAAGGTCAAGGCCCACTCCGCCCCCCCGTGGTTGACTGCCGCCGTTCCGATAAACGTAGTTTCGGCGAGGAGTATGTCATGGGTGAAGACCAAACCACCTCTCAGGCCCCGGGGGGAGATCCCGGTGGCGACGAGCAGCAGCATCCGATTCAGATGCTGCTCGATAACCATTTCCTGCTGTTGTTCATGGCGGTCGCCATTCCAGCAGCTCTGTACACGATCTGGGGCGTCATGGAAGTCGCCCAGATCCCCATCCTGCCAACAGAATAGGACGGAGGAAAAACAATGGCACTGACACCTCCGGAAAATAGACACTGGTGGCGCGAGCCTCTGCACCGCATGGAAATCGCCTGGATTACCATCGCGTTCGTCTGGGGTCTTTTGATGTTCGGCGTGATGGTGTTTTGGCACATCAACGGCGAACAGAACCTGTCCAACGAGGCCTACCGGGTCGACCCGGAAGTCTACGGCGAGAAGGTCGAGGCCTTCGCCGAGAAATACAAGGTCGGCGAGGAAGGCAAGAACGACACCCCCGTGGTCGCACCGCCGCCGGGTTCCGACGTCTACATGTTGGGCCGGCTTTGGGAATGGTGGCCGATCCTCAAGCTGAAGAAGGGCGAGACCTACCGGTTGCACCTTTCCTCCATGGATTGGCAGCACGGGTTCTCCCTACAGCCCACCAACATCAACATTCAGGTCCACCCGAAGTACGAGATGATCATCACCCTGAAGCCGAACAAGACCGGCGAGTTCGGGGTGGTCTGCAACGAATTCTGCGGGATCGGGCACCACGAAATGCTCGGCAAGATCTACGTGGTGGACAAGTGAGGATATGACAATGGCTGCGAACGAAACATTCCGCATCTGCCCGGAAACGGGTCTCAAAGTCTTCTCCACCACGGAAAAGCTGATCAAGGTCAACGCCGTGGTCGCCATCGTGTTCCTGGCGATCGGCGGCCTGTTCGGCTTGCTGGTGGCGCTGACGCGCTGGCCGGAGTTTCACATCCTGCCCGCCGACCTTTTCTATCTGGCGCTCACCGCGCACGGCGCTGACGTGCTGCTGTTCTGGATCATCTTCTTCGAGATCGCGATTCTCTATTTCGCCGGATCGATCCTCCTGAACGTGCGGCTCGCAGCGCCCAAGTTCGCCTGGCTGGCCTTCATTCTCATGTTGGTCGGCGCGCTGCTCGCCAACGTGGCGGTGCTGCAGGGCGAATCGAGCGTCATGTTCACTTCCTACGTGCCCATGAAGGCGGCACCCCACTTCTATCTGGGGCTCATCGTCTTCGCCGTCGGCGCGCTGATCGCCATGTTCGTGTTCTTCGGAACGCTGGTCCTGGCGAAGCAGCAGAAGACCTACGAGGGATCGGTGCCGCTGGTGACCTTCGGCGCCGTGACCGCGGCGGTCATCGCCGTTTACACCATCGCGTCCGGGGCGATCATCCTGATCCCGACGTTCCTTTGGTCCTTAGGGCTCATCGCCGATATCGACTCGGTCATGTACAAGGTCGTGTGGTGGGGCATGGGGCACTCGTCCCAGCAGATCAACGTGTCTGCCCACGTCGCCGTCTGGTACGCCATCGCGGCGATGATCCTGGGCGCCAAGCCCCTGTCGGAGAAGGTCAGCCGGGGCGCGTTCCTGTTGTACATCTGCTTCCTGCAGTTGGCGTCCGCCCACCACTTGCTGGTGGAGCCGGGCATCAGCTCCGAGTTCAAGGTGTTCAATACCTCCTACGCGCTCTATCTGGCGGTCCTGGGCAGCATGATCCACGGCATGAGCGTGCCGGGCTGCATCGAGGCGGCGCAACGACGGCGCGGCTTCACGCAGGGCACGTTCGAGTGGCTCCGTAAGGCGCCTTGGGGCAATCCGGCTTTCGCCGGCATGGCCCTCTCGGTGGTCATGTTCGGTATCCTCGGCGGCATCACCGGCGTGGTGTTGGGCGCCGAGCAGTTGAACCTGATCATGCACAACACGCTCTATGTCCCGGGCCACTTCCACGGCACCGTGGCGGCCGGCACCACCTTGGCCTTCATGGCCATCACCTACTTGGTGGTGCCCCTGGTCTTCCAGAAGGAGATCATCTGGCCGAAGATGGCCCAGTGGCAGCCGTACCTGTTCGGTATCGGGTGCGCCGGCATCTCGCTGTTCATGATGGGCGCGGGCACGCTGGGCGTTTCCCGCCGCCACTGGGACATGACCTTCAGCGACGCGCCGGTCAGCTTCGACCACCCGCCCGCGGCCTTCATGATGATGGGCCTCAACGGGGTGTTCGCGGTGTTGGCGACCATCGGCGGCATCATGTTCATCGCCGTCATCGTCGGCTCCGTGCTGTTCGGCAAGCCGAGAACCGAGGAGGCCTGCAAGGCCAATCCGGTGATCCTGCCGGGCGGCGGCGCCGTGGTCTCGTCGACGGGCAGTGAAGGCACCTTGAAGTTGCCGGGCACCATCGCATTGGTGGCCGTCTTCTTCGTCGCCTTCGTGCTCTACTACTTCGTCAACTGGAAGTACCTGTCGGAGGTTTGGCCGCTCAGCTAGCTGAGCGGCGTGGCGGCCGGGATGCGGATAACTCCCCCGTTTCCGTGTTGGTCCTCCCGGCCGCCACACTCCGATACCCTGGACCAACAAGACATTCGAATGCCGTGGTGAAAGGTAAGGACCATGCGTGAAACGGCGGCCATTCTGTATAGCGTATTCAAGGTTCGCATCGGCTTTGCGATCACCATCACGGCGCTGGCCGGATTGGCGATCGCCCCCGGGCGCATCCTGGGCACCTGGGAGGTCCTCGCCTTGGCCCTCGCGGTGCTCGGCTCCAGCGCCGCCGCCGGCGCCTTCAACCACCTGGTCGAGCGCGACCTGGACAAGCGCATGAACCGCACCCGCAAGCGGCCCTTCGTCACCGGCCGGTTCCAGGCCGGCACCGCCTGGTACGCCGGGATCCTGCTTCTGCTGGTCGCTTCCGTGGGCCTCGCCTGGTGGGCCCTCAACCCGGTGAGCGCCCTTTACGTCTATCTGGGCGCCGTCTTCTACGGTTACGTCTACACGGTGCTGTTGAAGCGCCGCACCGCCTGGAACATCGTCATCGGCGGCCTGGCGGGCAGCTTCGCCGTGCTGGCCGGCGCCGCCGCCGCGGACCCGACGCCGGGCGCGGCACCCCTTTTGATGGCCGGTGTCCTGTTCCTGTGGACGCCGCCCCACTTCTGGAGCCTGGCCATGGCGCTCCGCGAGGATTACGCCCGGGCCGGCGTGCCCATGCTGCCGGTTGTCCTGGGCGATGCCCGGGCGGCGCGGGTGATCTTCGCCCATACCGTCGTCCTGGTGGCCGTCTCCCTGACCCCGGCGATGATCCCCGGCGCCTACGGCCTCGGCCCCGTCTACGGCGCCCTGGCGGCCGCCGGCGGCCTGTATTTCCTGATCGAAAGCTGGCGGCTGGTCAAGAACCCGGGCCGTCCCCAGGCCATGAAGGCCTTCCGGGCCTCGTTGGTCCAACTGACCCTGGTGCTGGCCGGCGCCATACTCCGGGGGATGGGCATTGTCTAGGATCCTCGCCGCCATCGTCCTGGTTGTCGCGGTTCTCGCCGCGCCGGCGGGCCGCGCCCTGGAGACCGAGACCACCGGCCAGGCGGCCCCCACTTTCGACCAGCAAGCGGCCTTGACCTTGAGCCGCGGCGCCGTCGGCAACCAAGTGGGCGATTTGGTGTTCCGCAACCGGGCCGGTGAGACGGTTTCGCTTTCGTCGTTCCGCGGCAAGCCGCTGATCGTTTCCATGATCTTCACCAGCTGCGCCAACTTCTGCCTGACCATTTCCCAGGCCCTGGCCAACGCCGCCGATATCGCCGCCGAGGCCATGGGCGCCGACAGCTTCAACATCGTCTCCGTGGGTTTCGATACAGCTGCCGACACGCCGACACGCATGGCTTCCTTCGCGCGGCGCGAGGGCCTAGATGCCGCCAACTGGTTTTTCCTGAGCACCGACGAGAAGACCGCCCAGGCCTTGTCCCGGGAAATCGGTTTCACCTTCGCGCCCTCGCCGGCCGGCTTCGACCACGTGGCCCAGACCACCATCCTGGATGCGGAAGGCCGCGTCTTCCAGCAGGTCTACGGCACCGACTTCGCCGCCCCCTTCCTGGTCGAGCCCCTGAAGGACCTGGTCTTCGGCCGGTCCAGCCAGCTGACCAGCCTGGAGGGCCTGGTCAACCGGGTGCGCCTGTTCTGCACCGTGTTCAATCCGGCCACCGGCCGTTATACATTCGACTACTCGCTGTTCATCGTGCTCGGCGTCGGCTCCCTCTGCCTCTCATTGGTGGGCGGATTCGCCGTCCGCGCCTGGCTCAAGACCCGCCCCGGGGTGCGTGAAGCCTAAAATCAACAAGGAATACATCCGTGGAAGTCATCAAGGTTCCGATCAAGCAAGGGTTCCTTTGGGCGGAGGGCTGGTTCGACAAGTTCTTCGGGCCCAAGTGGAACCCATTCTACTGCCTAGGCGCGCTCGGCTACTACTATTTCTGGGTCGTCTCGATCAGCGGCATCTACGTCTACATCTTCTTCGATACCGGCGTCCCGGAGGCCTTCGACTCGGTCGAATACATGACCAACGAGCAGTGGTACCTGGCGGGCATCATGCGTTCTTTGCACCGCTACGCCTCGGACGCCATGGTGCTCATGGTGCTGATGCATTTCTGCCGTGAGTTCGCCTTCGACCGCTACCGGGGCGGCCGCTGGTTCTCCTGGGTGACCGGCGTCGCCACCATCTGGTTCCTGTTCTCCGCCGGTGTCACCGGCTACTGGCTGGTCTGGGACAAGTTGGCCCAGTATGTGGCCGTCATCTCCACGGAATGGATGGACTGGCTGCCCATCTTCGGCGAACCCATCGCCCGGAACTTCATGGCGCCGAGTCACTTCGACGACCGCTTCTTCACGCTACTGGTGTTCATGCACATCGCCATCCCGCTGATCTTGCTGTTCATCATGTGGTTCCACCTGCAGCGCATCAACTACGCCAAGGTCAACCCGGCCCGGGGACTGGCCATCGGCACCACCCTGATGCTGCTGGTCGTGTCGCTGGTCAAGCCGACGGTCAGCCACGAGGTGGCCAATCTGTCGGAGGTGCCGACGGAACTGAAGCTCGATTGGTTCTATCTCTGGGCCTACCCGATGATCGAGCACCTGGGCGCCGGGTTCATGTGGGGCTTCGCCGGATTGGGCACGGTCCTTCTGTTCGCCATTCCCTGGCTGCCGCCGAAGAAGCGCAAGCCGCCGGCGGTGGTCAACCTGGACAACTGCAACGGCTGCACCCGGTGCGTCATCGACTGCCCCTTCCGGGCCGTCAACATGCGGGCCCGCACGGACGGCGCGCCGTTCAAGGAAGAAGCGGTGGTCGACCCGACCATGTGCGTGAGCTGCGGCATCTGCGCCGGCGCCTGCCCCACGGCGACGCCGTTCCGCCGTTCCAGCGACCTGGTCCCGGGCATCGACCTCCCCGATTTCTCCATCGCCCAGTTGCGCGACATGACCCGCGAGGCGGCGGAACCGCTGAGCGGCCGTGACCGGGTATTGATTTTCGTCTGCGACCACGGCTGCCACGCGGAACACCTGGGGCTGACCAACGCCGCCCTGGTGAAGCTCCGCTGCAGCGCCATGCTGCCGCCGTCGTTCATCGACTACGCGCTCAGCAAGGACCTGGCCGACGGCGTGGTGATCACCGGCTGCCGCGAGGGCGAATGCCACCATCGCCTCGGCAACGTCTGGGTCGACGGCCGCATGGCCCGCGAACGGGACCCGCAACTGCGCCGCCGGGTGCCCCGGGAACGGTTGCTGAAGGTCTGGGCGGCGCGCACCGACCGGCGCAAGCTGGCGGCCGAGATCAAGGCCTTCCAGGAACGCCTGCGGGAGCTTCCCGACGACGGCGGCCCGACACGGCTGAAACTCATTGACGGCGGCCGCGAGCAGGCCACCGGCAAGGCGGAGACGGCGGCATGATGAAACCCTGGCAATATGCGGCCCAGGCCGCCGTCTACGGATTGTTCGCGGTGACCATCGGTTACTTCGCCGACACGCCGTCCTACACCCACATGGCGCCGGACAAGGCGCAGATCCTCCTGACCTTCGCCCACGGCGGCGATCCGATCACCGAATGCCGGCGGCGGACCCGGGAGGAACTGAAGGATCTGGCCGCCAACATGCGCAAACTGAACGTCTGTCCGCGCGAGCGGGTGCCTTTGAAGGTGCAGCTCAGCCTCGACGGCAACGTCATCTACGAAGACGTCCTGCCGCCCACCGGGCTGCGCAAGGACAACCCGTCGAAAACCTATCAGAAGTTCATCGTTCCGGCCGGCCGGCACACGGTCGTCGCCAAGCTCCGCGACAGCCGCCGTACGGAAGGGTTCGACCACGAAAGCACCCGGGTCCTGGACTTGAAACCGGGCCAGAACCTGAGTATCGACTTCAAGCCTTCGCACGGCGGTTTCGTCTACGAATAGCCGGGAAGCTGGGAGAAAACGACATGGCCGTACTTGAATGGCGCGACAACTACCGGACCGGCAACCCGGCGGTGGATCACGAGCACAAGGAGCTCATCGAGCTCTTGAACCGGTTGTACGAACGCATGGCCGGCGGCCCGCCGGAGGACGAAACCCTGCGCGACCTGGGTGAGGTCTATGCCACCATCTCGGCGCATTTCGCCCTCGAAGAGACGGTCATGCGCGAACAGCTCTACGACGATTACCAGGCCCATAAGGACGACCACGAGATCCTGCTGGACGAGATCCGCGACATCATGGACGCCTACGAAGCCGGTGTGTTCATCGACCAGAAGGACGAATTCGGCGCCCGGCTTCGGGCCTGGTTCGGCAATCATTTCTCCAGCAAGGACGCGCGGTTGCACCGGGTGCTCGGCCCGGCCGCCTGAATCGCGCTTCGCCCCTATCGGTTTTTTCGTAAATTTGATATAAATCAAGTGTGAATTGCTGGTGATCTGGAACCATTGTGGTAAGCCTAGGGTCACCGCAACACGGTGACGCTTTGGGGAAGCGGGCTCGGGGAAATTGGCATGCTAGAGAACGCGGAATACCAACTGATATCCGAATTGCCGCTGTTCGGCGGACTGTCCCGCGACGTCCTGGAAAAACTCCTGAGCAACGCCCAGCCGCGTGAATTCTCGAAGGGTCACATGCTGTTCCACCGCGACGACCCGGCCGAGTGTTTCTTCATCGTCCTGGAGGGCTGGGTCAAGGTCTACCGGGAGACGGCGGCCGGCGACGAGGCCGTGCTCGGCGTCTTCACCGGGGGTGAAACCGTGGCCGAGGCGGCGGCCTTCCTGGAACACGGCTACCCGGCCTCGGCCCAGGTGGTCGACGATTCCCGGGTCCTGCCGGTGCTCATCGGGCCGTTCCGCCGGCATCTCGAGGACATGCCGGAAATTGCCATGAACATGCTGGCCTCCATGTCGCGGCACATGCACCATTTGGTGGCAGAGGTGGAACAGCTGAAGACGGCCTCGGCCACCCAGCGCCTGGTGGATTTTCTGCTCCGGCAGTGCTCCGTCGTGGAGGGCCCCGCGGTGATCCGCCTGCCCTACGACAAGACCCTGATCTCCCGGCGCCTCGGCATGCAGCCGGAAAGCCTTTCCAGGATCCTCGCCAAGCTGCGCAAGCTGGGCGTCAAGACGGAGCAGAACCAGGTCGTCATCAACGACGTGGCGGTGCTTGTGGAACATTGTCAGGGCGAAGGCGCCGAGGCCCGCTGGGCCAATTGACCGATACGACGCACGCGCGGCCTTCGCGCGAACCGCCTGCTATCCCCTTTAAAGCGCGCGTTAGGCAACGGTGAATGGGTGATCCGCCTTATACCAAGCTGTAAAAAGCTTGACTCATTAAGGGACTGTTAGGCGGGGTGTGATTCAACATGGAAAACAGAGGAGTTTTTCCATGGCACGCGGCATTCCCCTACGCACAGACTTCACTTGCGACGATCTCCGGGCTTTGGCCCGT
>Ga0209568_1000558_pt1 | contig 13123 bp, 18 predicted proteins | sample WorMetOlspDAHAB2_FD_187406 | JGI IMG/M metagenome (GOLD analysis project Ga0209568, IMG submission 187406) | Marine gutless worms symbiont microbial communities from Max Planck institute for Marine Microbiology, Germany - Olavius sp. DAHAB.2... ...
GTTTTCCCCCTTCGTCCCCCCAACTTTCCCCCCAGCCCGATTGCCATCCTCTCCGCAGGTTTTCGACCTAGACCGAAGGAGAAGCAGATGACGGTCAGACATTTGAACCAGATCGAGCTCGCCGCTCGCTGGAACATCAGCCACCGCACACTTGAGCGTTGGCGCTGGTCGGGGGAAGGCCCCCGCTACATCAAAATTGGCGGCCGGGTCGTCTATCGGCTCGAGGACGTTGAAGAGTTCGAAGCGACCCAGCTTCGCGAGAGCACTGCCGACCAGCCGACGCCGAAGATGGCGTGAGGAGGCGGCATGATCTCCAACACTCTCACCCTCAAGGACCTTCACCGCATGCCGATCGGCGAGATCGCCGCTCTGCCCGCCGACCAGTTGGCGCTGCTGCAGGTGGAGGCGGACGAGGCCCTGCGTGCCGCCAAGGCGACCAGGGACTGGCTCGAGGGCGCCATTGCCCAGCGCTACGCCGATCGCGCCCAGTCCCTGCGCCGGGACGCCGGCAAGGACACCGGCACCATCCGCTTCGATGACGGGCCGGTGACGGTGGTCGCCGATCTGCCGAAGAAAGTCGATTGGGACCAGGCCGAGCTGGCCACCCTGGCCGAGCGCATCCGCACCGAAGGCGACGATCCTACCGAGTATGTCGACATCGCTTTCAGGGTTCCCGAACGCAAGTTCTCCGCCTGGCCCGGCCACATTCGTTCGGCCTTCGAGGGTGCTCGCACCGTGCGGGTCGGCAAACCCTCCTTCCGACTCACCCTGAACAACGAGGTGTCCAAATGACCGCCAAGACCAAGCTGGATCGCTTGCGCGCAGACAATTGCTTCCTCGCCGACATTCCCGACAGCATCCGCATCCCTGCGCTCGGTGATCGCCAGAGGGAGGTGATCAAACCCATCGAGACAGCGTCGATCGACGACATCGCGTTTGCTCAGTTGGCGCTGCAAGCGAAGTCCTCCGCCCTTTACGCCGAGATGGACGCCTTGCGCCGCATCTACGACATGGCGCGCAAAAATGGCGCGGTCGGGGCCGACAACGCCCTGGACGCCATCGCCAAGAAACAGGGGGGCAAGTGATGAGCCTCCCGATCATCTCGGCGGATCAGCGCCTCGCCGAACGCCGCGGCATCAAGGGCTGCATTTTCGGCAAGTCCGGCATCGGCAAGACATCGCTGCTCTGGACCCTGGAGGCATCGACCACTCTGTTCTTCGACCTCGAGGCCGGTGATCTCGCCATCGAGGGTTGGCCGGGCGACACCATCCGTCCGCGCACCTGGCAGGAATGTCGCGACTTTGCGGTCTTCATCGGCGGGCCGAACCCGGCGCTGCGCGAGGACCAGGTTTACAGCCAGGCGCACTTCGAGGCTGTCAGTGAGCGGTTCGGCGATCCGGCGACCCTCGACAAGTACCAGACCGTCTTCATCGACAGCATCACCGTCGCCGGGCGCCTTTGTTTCCAGTGGTGCAAGGGCCAGCCGCAGGCGATCTCGGAGCGCACCGGCAAGCCCGACATGCGCGGCGCCTACGGTCTGCACGGCCAGGAGATGATCGCCTGGCTCACCCATCTGCAGCACACCCGCGGCAAGAACGTCTGGTTCGTCGGCATCCTCGACGAGAAGTTGGACGACTTCAATCGCCGGGTCTTCGTCCCGCAGATCGAGGGTTCCAAGACCGGCAACGAGCTTCCCGGCATCGTCGATGAAGTCATCGCCATGGCCGAGATCGGCCAGGGTGACGGCGATCCCTTCAGGGCCTTCGTCTGCCAGACACTGAATCCCTTCGGCTATCCCGCCAAGGATCGCAGCGGGCGCCTCGACCAGATCGAGGAACCCCATCTCGGCCGTCTGATGGAGAAAATCGGCGGTCCCGTCAAACCGGCGAGCGAGAGGTTGGAGTTTGGCCGCCCCGCCTCCCAGCCCGCCGATACCCCCGTCACCCAAGAAGATGAAGGAGCATCCTGACCATGACCGGTTCCTGGAACGATTTCAACGACGCCGACTCCCAGACGTCCTACGACCTGATCCCCAAGGGCACCATCGTGCCGGTCAGGATGACCCTCAAGCCGGGCGGCTACGATGACCCGGCCCAGGGCTGGACCGGCGGCTATGCCACCCGCAACGAGACCACGGGTTCTGTCTATCTGAACGCCGAATTCGTTCTCCTCGAAGGCGCCTACGCCCGGCGCAAGATCTGGAGTCTGATCGGTCTCCTGAGTCTCAAGGGCCCGGAGTGGGGCAACATGGGCCGCTCCTTCGTGCGGGGCATCCTGAACTCTGCTCGTGGGCTGTCGGACAAGGACAACTCGCCCCAGGCCCAGACGGCACGGCGCATCAACGGGTTCGCCGATCTCGATGGCATCGAGTTTCTGGCCAAGATCGATGTCGGCAAGGACCAGAACGGCGACGCCAAGAACGAGATCCGCTTCGCCGTCACGCCCAATCACAAGGACTGGGAGACCTATAGCCAGTCCGGCGGCACCTGGAAGCCCGGCGGTGCCCCGGCTGCTGCCGCGGCGCCTGTCGCTGGTGCCACGACATCCACGTCCGAGGCGCAGCCGACGGGTGCTCCGAACCGCCCCGCCTGGGCGCAGTAGGGGGACGTATCCATGTTGCTTCGCCCCCGCCAGAAAACCTTCGTCGAGCGCAGCGTGCGCGCGCTCGACAAACACGGCAACACTCTGGGTGTCGCGCCGACCGGCGCCGGCAAGACGATCATGCTTTCGGGCGTGGTCGGCCGAATGCTGGCGGAAAACGACGCGAAGGCCTGCGTGTTGGCGCATCGCGACGAGTTGACGGCTCAGAACGTCCTCAAGTTCGCCAAGGTCAACCCCGCCATCAACACCTCTATCATCGATTCCCGCACGAAGTCGTGGCGGGGACGGACGGCCTTCGCCATGGTGCCGACCCTGGCCCGCAAGGCGAATCTCGACGCCATGCCGGCGCTCGATCTGCTGGTCGTCGACGAGGCCCATCACGTGGCCGCCGACAGCTATCGGCGGATTATCGACCGAGCCCAGGACCGTAATCCGGATGTCCGGGTGTTCGGCGTCACCGCGACGCCCAACCGGGGCGACAAGAAGGGGCTGCGGCCCGTCTTCTCCAACGTCGCCGATCAGATCACTATCGGCGAACTGATCGCCTCAGGCCACCTCGTGCCGCCGCGCACCTTCGTCATCGACGTCGGCGCGCAGGAGGCACTCAAAAGCGTGCGCAAGACCGTCGACGACTTCGACATGAAGGCGGTCGACGCGATCATGAACACGGCGCCGATCACCGAGGCGGTGATCCGCCACTGGCGCGAGAAGTCGGGCGATCGGCAGACCGTGGTGTTCTGTTCCACGGTCGATCACGCCCGCAACGTCACCGAGGCTTTCCTCGACGATGGCGTGGTCGCCGGCATGGTCCATGGCGACATGGGCGAGGCGGAACGCCGCTCGGTTCTGCGCGCATTCGAGAAGGGCGACACCCAGGTCATCGTCAACGTGGCGGTGCTGACCGAGGGCTGGGATCATCAGCCGACCAGCTGTGTGGTTCTGCTGCGCCCCAGTTCCTACAAGTCCACCATGATCCAGATGGTCGGGCGGGGGCTGCGCACCGTCGATCCGAACGAGTTCCCCAGCGTGGTCAAGACCGACTGCATCGTGCTCGACTTCGGCACCTCGACCCTTTTGCACGGCAGCCTTGAACAGGACGTCAATCTGGACGGCAAGGCCGGGGACGGCGAGGCTCCGACCAAGGACTGCCCGGACTGCAGCGCGCAGGTGCCGCTGGCCGTCCGCGAATGCCCCCTCTGCGGCTACCTGTGGGAATCCGCCGGGGCCGGCGACGGCGAGGTGACCCCGCTCACCGACTTCGTCATGTCGGAAATCGATCTCCTGAAACGCTCCAGCTTCCGGTGGTGCGATCTCTTCGGCGACGACGCAGCGCTGGTCGCCAACGGCTTTAGCGCCTGGGGCGGTATCTTCTTCCTTCATGGGCGTTGGCATGCCGTCGGCGGGGCGAAGGGGCAGCGCTCGCGGCTGTTGGCGGTGGGCGAGCGCACCGTCTGTCTGGCGGCCGCCGACGACTGGCTCAACGAAAACGAGACCGACGAGAGTGCCCACAAGACCAGGAACTGGCTGAACCAGCCGGCGACGGAGAAGCAACTCCGTTACTTGCCTGCGAGCTACCGGCAAGACTTCGGTCTGACCCGATATCAGGCCTCGGCCTTGTTGACCTTCACGTTCAACAAGCAGGCGATCCAGCAGCTGGTGCGGACCTCGGTTTCGTCCGACCGGAGGGCGGCATGATCCATGTGTTCTCCATCCGACACTGCCGCCGCCCGTCTGCGCCTCTGGCATCCGCGTGGGCAACTCTGTGCCGTCTGTCGGCGTCCGGCCCGTGGCTTTGGCTGGTTCGACCCGGTGCGCTCGAAACGGTCCCGGCCGTCGGTCTGGTTCTGCTCGATGGCCTGCCAAGGCTTCTGGTCGCGCTTGGTGAAGGAGCGCTGGGGCATGGTTGACCTGACCGAACAGGAACAGGCCGCGATCCGCGCCGCCATGAAGCCGGTCGCCGAAATCATGGAGGAGATCGGCTGGCAGACCCGGCTGCTCGACCTCACCGAGGCGCAAGTGCTGACCCTGATCGAAGTCGCTGTTGGCGGCTTTCAGGACGCCATGCTGGCGACGGCCAAGGGCGAGGATACGGAGATCCCCTTCTGATGCTGGATTACAACCACTCGGCAACCGTCGCCGATCGGATCAACACGCTCATCGACGAGGCATTGGAGGCGGAGAATGCCGCGAGGCCATCGCGCGACTACCTCGGCGGCTCTCGTTTGGGCGTGGCCTGCGAGCGCGCCCTGCAGTTCGAGTATGCCGACGCGCCGAAGGACGATGGCAGCGACTTCAATGGTCGGACGCTGCGCATCTTTGCCGCCGGGCATGTGTTTGAAGACCTGGCCATCGGCTGGCTGCGCAAGGCCGGGTTTGAACTCTACACTACCAAGGGCAACCGGCCGGGCGGCGAGCAGTTCGGGTTCTCGGTCGCCGGCGGCCGTATCCGCGGCCATGTGGACGGCATCATCAATGCCGGCCCCGTGCTGACCGGGTTCCCGGCGCTTTGGGAATGCAAGTCGCTCAACGACAAGTCCTGGAAAGACACGATGAAGCGTAGCGTGGCGGTATCGAAGCCGATCTACGCGGCCCAGATCGCTACCTATCAGGCCTACATGGAAGCGAGCGTGCCGGGCATCTCCCAAAACCCGGCACTGTTCACGGCGATCAACAAGGACACCGCCGAGCTTCATCACGAACTGGTGCCGTTCGACGGCGGCTTGGCCCAGACGGCGAGCGACAAGGCGGTGCGCATTATCCGCGCTACCGAGGCGGGAGAGTTACTGCCCCGCATTGCCCAGTCCGCCGACTTCCACGAATGCCGGTTCTGCGCCTGGTCGGATCGCTGCTGGAGGTCGGACCATGGCTGATACTCCGCCGCCCGACGACAACGTCATCGACTTCGAGCGTTGGCGTGACTTCAACGACGCCGAGCCCCAGCGCCTCGACGATAGCCGACCCTGGGACGGTGCCGAGACCACCGAGGAGATCAAGACCCGGATGCTGGTCAACATCCGGGGCATGCTCTCCTACCTGCTGCCGGGCGGCGCGTTCCAGGGAGGCAAGTTCCTGGTCGGCGACGTCCAGGGCAATCGCGGCGACAGCCTGTCGGTGGAACTGGCCGGCCCCAAGGCCGGCATGTGGCATGACTTTGCCACCAAGGAGGGCGGCGACATCATCGGCCTGTGGGCGGCGGTCACCGGACGGGACACTCGGACCGAATTCCCCGCCATTATGGACGACATCCGCGAATGGCTGGATGGCCGCAGCCGCACCCTGCATGACGACCGGGCTGCCCAGTCCAAGATCCCGCCCACCGACGACTTGGGGCCGGTCACCGCGAAGTGGGACTATCTGGACGAGGACGGCCGGCTCATTGCCTGTGTGTATCGCTACGATCCGCCTGGCGGAAAGCAGTTCCGGCCCTGGGATGTGCAGAACCGAAAGATGAAGGCGCCCGACCCGCGGCCGCTTTACAACCGGCCGGGCATCAAGTCGGCGTCCGAAGTGATTCTGGTCGAGGGCGAGAAGGCCGCGCAGGCTCTTATCGATCAGGGGCTCTGCGCCACCACGGCCATGAACGGCGCCTCAGCGCCGGTCGAAAAGACCGACTGGTCGCCGCTCGATGGCAAGCGGGTGCTGATCTGGCCCGACAAGGACGGACCCGGATGGCAGTATGCCATGGCGGCGGGACAGGCCGTGTTGGCAGCCGGTGCCCTGTCGGTCTCCGTCCTCCTGCCGCCCGACGATCGGCCCGAGAAATGGGACGCGGCGGACGCGGTCGACGACGGCATGGACGTGGCCGAGTTCATCGCCACCACCGAACGCCAAACCCTCCGCCCTGAGAAAGCGTCCCTCGATCTCTCGGATTGGCATGCCACCCGCTATTCCGGCGATGCGCCCGAGCAGCGTTTCCTGGTCGAGGGCTCGTTCCCCATGGGCGTGGTCTCGATCCTGGCTGCCATGGGCGACACCGGGAAGGGCATGATGACCCTGGATCTTGCCCTGTCGGTGGCCACCGGCAAGGCCCGTTCTGTCTCGGTCTGTCCTGAGCCCACGGCTTTCGGCGGCCCGGTGCGCGAGTTCGGAACCGCCGTCATCTTCACCGCCGAGGACGACCAGGGCGAGGTGCATCGCCGCCTGCAGCGCCTCGATCCCGAAGAGCTCCGCCTCGAGCGCCCGGAACGGCTGATCGTCGTGCCGCTGCCCAACGCGGGAGGTCCCATCCCATTGGTAGTGTCCGGCAAGGACGGCCCCGAAATCACGCCCCAGTTCCGCATGGTGCGCGATCAGATCATGAGGTTGCGCGATCTCAAGCTGGTGGTGTTCGACCCGCTGGCGTCCTTTATCCATGCCGACGTCACCTCGGATCCGGCTGCCGGCAGCTTTGCCACAGGCCTTCTGGCGAGCCTCGCCACCGAAACCGGCGCGGCGGTGATCGTCGCTCACCATATGCGTAAACCCCAGGGCAATCGGCCCATCGCCTCGGTCGAGCAGGCCCGTGACGCCGTGCGTGGCACCAGTGCCATCGTCGATGGGGTGCGCATGGTCTATGCGCTGTGGCCCGCGCCAGAGGAACATCAGGCCTTCGTCTTTAAGGCGCTCGAAGAGCCCTTTGCCCGCAACGCCGTGTTCCAAGGCGCGGTGGTCAAAGCCAACGGCCCGGCTGATCGGGCCATTCGCACCTTCCTGCGCGCGCCGACCGGTCTTTTGGTCGATGCGACCGAACGGCTACGGGAAGTCCGGCGACCCGAACAGGATCTCATGGAAGCCCTTGTCGAGGCTGTCGCCAGTGCTGCCGAGAACGGACATCCCTTCACCCATACTGGCGGCACCGGGGTCTACCAGCAAAGACACCGATTGCCGTCTGCGTTCCACGAGATGGGCCGCAAGCGCCTCCAGGACATGATCCAGGATCTGCTCAACAGACGTCCTCCGGCGCTGGTCAAGGGCATGGCTTCGGGCTCCAAGGAAGACAAGTGGCTGGACATCCCGACGGGGCCTTTTGCCCGCGGCGTGGGGCAGTTCGTGCATGGCGCCGACGAGGCTGAGGATTGATGCTCATGACTGCTCCGCTTCCGGCGTTTCCAGCCTTTGCTTTCCAAACCAGGAAGGGCCGGTCTGCGTTGCCAATTGCCACGTTGCCATTTGGCAATTGCCAGGAATCGGCCCTCTGCAAATTCCATCAACCGATTGAATTCAAACGGAAATCGCCATTTGGCGCCGTTGCCATTGCCAAGCATCGCCAACGGTCGAAAACATCAACGATTTCAATGATTTCTACGTCTCCACCTCCCCTAAAGGGGAGGAGTGTGCCTGGCAACACACACTCCTCCCACCGGCGTTTGGCGGGGCCATTGCCAGGGCTCCGTTTCCATACCGCGCCGCAGACCAAAGCCGATCTGCTGGAGACCCGCGATGATTGAACCTGGACCAATCGAACCAATCACAATTTCAGAAGAAAACCGTCTCGCGGTTCTCGCGCTCGATCTTGGAGCCAGATCCGGATGGGCATTTCGAGGGCGCGACGGGCGCATCACCAGTGGCACGGTCGAGTTCAGAAATGACCGCTGGCAGGGCGGCGGCATGCGCTTTCTGCGCTTCAAACGTTGGCTCACCGAGATCAAGCAGGCCGCCGGCGATTTGGAAGCGGTCTTCGTCGAGGAGGTCCGACGGCATGCCGGTATCGATGCCGCACATGCCTATGGTGGCTTTCTGGCCCATGTCACCGCCTGGTGCGAGCATCACGCCATACCCTACGAGGCCGTACCGGTGGGCACCATTAAGCGTCACGTCACCGGCAAGGGAAACGCGGGCAAGGATGCGGTGATTGCCGCCGTTCGAGGGCTCGGCTTCGATCCTGTCGACGACAACGAGGCCGATGCGCTGGCGATCCTGCATTGGGCGCTCGAGAACCGGATCGAGGGGGTGGCGCAATGAATGGCGAGTTGATGCTGAAGCAGGCGGCCGCCGTCGTCGCCAATCGTCGTGAAAGCTACGGCGACCCTGCCGCATCCATGACGGCCATCGCCAAGCGTTGGTCAATCACTCTCGGTCAACCGATCACACCGGCACAGGTGGCGCTTTGCCTGATCGATCTGAAGCTCGCCCGCCTGGCCTTCGATCCCAACCATCTCGACAGCATGATCGACATCGCCGGCTACGCCGCCGTGCTTCGGGAGGTGCAGTCATGACCAGCGAGAAATGGACACCCAGCATCGTTGAGGAACGTATGGCCGAGGCTGCGTCTGTGCTCAAGCGTTTGCCCGAGCCCCGAGTGCAGGGCTACTTCAACATGTGGCCAGAGATCATTCACAGCTTTGGTGACAAGGTGGGGCAGGAACCGAAGCCGATGCGTATCCTTCCGTCCCCACAGGCCATCAGCCGGATGGAAGAGACGCTCACCTGGACCGTCGGCCTCGAGCCCATCGATGGCAAGATCGTCTGGATGCGGGCCTTCGGCGAGCGATGGAAAACGATCTGCTGGACGGTCGGTCTTGAACGCTCAGCGGTGCATCAGCATTGGCTTTACGGGTTGTGCTTGATCTCGCTCCGCCTCAACCGGCGTCGGTTCAACCGAAATCTGTCGAAGAGGAAAGTGATCGCGCTGGCTCAAGCGGCGCAGCGGTGAGTGGCAACGGGTAAGGTGTGCGGCGGACACTTTTCGCTGAGACGAAAACGGGCGAAATCGATAGGTTTAGGCCTATCCTCGGGAGAGGCGCGCGCATCGCGGTTCTTATCCCACGCCACCGAAAGATCACGGGTCCTTCCCGGCAACAAACGTATGCGGGCGGGCGAAGCGCGGCATTTCGCTAGCGACAGGGCCGGATTTTTGGGAAGCCACCCGGAGTCCACCCCGACCGCCACTTCCCGATAGCTTCGACAAATCAAAGCCTTTGCGCTGCGACCGGGTGGATACCGTTGGACCCCAAGGTAGTCCATGACCGGATCCAGTGATGGATTCCGGTCTCGGTGTCCGGCTTCGCTCGAACAGGATCGTCCATGATGCTCAGCTTCGCGCCCGAAACGATCGAGACCTGGCCGCTCGACCGCTTGCGCCCCTATGCGCGCAACGCCAAGACACACGGTCCGGACCAGGTGGCGAAGATCGCCGCCAGCATGGCGGAGTTCGGCTGGACCGTGCCAGTGCTGATGTCGAGCGATGGTGAGGTGATTGCCGGCCACGGTCGCATCCTGGCGGCGACACAACTCGGACTGTCAGATGCGCCGGTGATCGTGCTCAATCACCTTAGCGAAGCGCAGCGACGGGCTTACCGCATCGCCGACAACAAGTTGACCGAGCTCGGGGAGTGGAACGACGCGTTCCTCTCAGACGAGCTTAAGGGCTTAGCCGAGGACGAGTTCGACCTTTCGCTGATCGGCTTCGATGAGGCAGAGCTGAGTGCGCTGCTCGATGGAATCGAAGACGACGACTCTGCCGCCCGAGAGGGCGAGGACGAGATCCCCGAAGCCCCTGAGGATTCCGTCACCCGACCGGGTGATCTCTGGATTCTCGGAAACCATCGGCTGCTCTGCGGCGATGCCACGGCGGCAACCGATGTCGAGCGGCTGCTTGGGACTGTGAAGCCGCTCCTGATGGTGACGGATCCACCCTATGGCGTGGACTACGATCCGGCCTGGCGGAACAAGGCAGGCGCTGCCGCCACGAAACGCATTGGCAAGGTGCTGAACGACGATCGCGCCGACTGGCGTGAGGCCTGGGTGCTGTTCCCGGGCGACGTCGCCTATGTCTGGCACGGCGCCCTGCATGCTGCGGTCGTCGCCGAGAGTCTCGAAGCTGCGGGTTTCAATGTTCGCTCCCAGATCATCTGGGCCAAAGACCGCCTGGTCCTGAGCCGCGGCGATTACCATTGGCAGCACGAACCTTGCTGGTACGCAGTCAGAAAGAGCGGCAAGGGCCATTGGGCCGGTGATCGCAAGCAGACGACGCTCTGGCAGATCGCGCATCGCGATCAGGACGCCGAGACGGTCCATGGTACGCAGAAGCCCGTCGAATGCATGCGCCGCCCGATCCTGAACAACTCGAGCCCAGGGCAGGCCATCTACGAGCCGTTCATGGGCTCGGGCACGACGTTGATCGCGGCCGAGACCACCGGCCGCGTTTGTCTTGGGATCGAATTGAACCCGGCCTATGTCGATGTCGCCATCGATCGCTGGCAGCAGTTCACTGGCCAGCGCGCGGTGCTCGATGGCGAGGATCGGACGTTCGACGACCTACGGACTGCACGGGCATCAGAATGAAGCAGTCGCGTACGATGTCGTTGGTTGAGGCCGTGACCAACGTCGTCGTCGGCTATGGCGTCGCTGTCATGGCGCAGATGTTGGTGTTTCCGATGTTTGGGCTGCACGTGACGCTAGTCGACAATCTGCTGATTGGTGCTATTTTCACCGCGGCCTCGATCATACGCAGCTACTCGCTGCGCCGCATTTTCGAGGCGATCCGAACTCAGAGCTTGATCCCGGAGTCCGAGAATGCGATCAAGGATGGATGAAACCTCGCGTTAACCATTTCTTGTCATGACTTGGTTAAAGGTCGACAAGAACAGGGGAAGTATCTGTGGGCACTATTCTTACAATTGGCTATGAAGGTTCGACAATCGAAGATTTCGTCGCGACCCTGAAGTTGGCCGATGTCCAAGTGCTTATCGATATTCGAGATGTTCCTGTGTCGCGAAAGCGTGGTTTTTCTAAGAAAGCGCTACCCGCGACGCTAGAGGGCGCCGGTGTCGTCTACGTACATCTTCGTGACCTCGGCGACCCGAAACCAGGTCGGGACGCTGCGAGGCGTGGAGATATGCAGACCTTCGAGCGCATTTTCCGCGCACACCTGGAAAGCAGAGCGGCGCAGGAAGCGCTGGAGCAAGCAGTCGAAATAACCTCAGGCGTGCGTGCCTGTCTGCTGTGCTTCGAGCGTGATCATTCCGGCTGCCACCGCGCTATCGTGGCGGAGGAGATGGCGGATCGAGAAGCATTTCAGATTCGTCATTTAGGTGTGCGGCAAGGACTTGCCGAGGAGTCAGAAAACGGCGATTTCGAAAATGGCCGCGCTTACGCGTTCGGGTGAAACTGAAGCTATCGTAATCATCAAGGCCGCGCCTCAGGTTGGGCAGAGGCACGGCGAGACCGTTTGTTGCGCCGGCATAGACCTGCAAGGCAAATGGCTCCGTCTCTATCCGATATCCTTTCGCACGCTTGATCAGGGACAGAAGTTTGGCCGGTGGGATCGCGTCAGGTTCAAATGGCGTCTTCCCAACGACGATCGCCGTATTGAAAGCCGACGTGTCGATCATGATAGCCTGGAAATAGTCGGCACCCTCAAGAAGGCCGAAAGAGAGCGCTTCCTAGCGAACTCGATTGTGACGAGCCTCGACAAGGAGCGAGAAGAGGAAAGAAGCCTCGCTTTGCTCAAGGCGGAAATCCTCGATTTCAAGGCCGAGGGAAAAAGTGCAGAGGAAATACAAAAAGAAACGGCGAAGTTTGACGCGCTGAGGGCTCAGCCAGACCTGTTCAACACCAAGCCGATCATTCCCTACAAGCCTTGTCCCTATCGTTTCAAGTATAGGTACCGCACCGATGATGGCGAGAGGGAGGGTACCTGTCAGGATTGGGAGATCGAAGCGACCTACTACCGTTGGGCCAAAGAATATGGCCAGGACCATGCACTGTCTGAGGTCACAAGAGTATTCGGCGAGGAGTACCCCTCGAAGGGTATGCTCCTCGCCATGGGCACTCACTCCCAGTACCCGGACACTTGGTTGATTAACGGTGTTGTGCGATTGGATGACGTTAAGCAGCCAACGCTGTTCTGATCTCTATTTCTCTTTGATCCGATAGACCCGACCGCGGCCTTCGACCTTTTCCGACACGACGTTCAGGCCGAGCTTCTTCTTGAGCGCGCCGGCGATCGCGCCGCGGACGGTATGCGGCTGCCAACCGGTGGCGTCGACGATCTGCTGGATCGTCGCACCGTCCGGTGCCTCGAGCATTTCGATGAGGAGAGTCTGTTTGCTCCCCTTGCGCTGAGCTTTCTGAGGCGCCCGGTCGGCAGTCGACGCGTTGGTGTTCGGGATCTCTTCCTCGGTGATGCCAAGGGCGGAATAGGCGAGTGGCGTTGCCCGCAAGGTGATGGAGCCACGCTCCTCGTCGTGTCGCCAGACGGTGTCTGGGTCGTTTGCGGGGAGCTCCTCGATCAGGCCCCGTTTCAGAAGGCTCTTGAGGCAATTGCCGACGGCACCACCCTTGATCTTGGCAGTGACGGGAAACACGAGACCGTCGTCGCGGGCGCAGGCTGCGCTGAGAATGACGGCTTGCGTATCAGAAAGCTGGATCTGGTTCATAACTGATACCAAGCTGCATTGATCAGAACCCATGGGTCCACTGGCGCATGCCGATGGACATGATCTTCCAGGGCTGTTCGACGAGCCTGTTCCAGGCCTCGCAGCATAGGGCGACGATTTGGTCGTCGGATTGGAAGATCCGGTTGGACAGCCAGTTGTCGCGC
>Ga0209568_1000559_pt1 | contig 13115 bp, 13 predicted proteins | sample WorMetOlspDAHAB2_FD_187406 | JGI IMG/M metagenome (GOLD analysis project Ga0209568, IMG submission 187406) | Marine gutless worms symbiont microbial communities from Max Planck institute for Marine Microbiology, Germany - Olavius sp. DAHAB.2... ...
GATTTTACACTGTGTAGCTTGTGATACAAGAATTATAATAATTTCCTCTTTTTTGGAGAAGAATTATGTCGTATATACATTTAGTTTGTCACTCAGCAGGTTGTAAATAATGTTGAATGTTGAAAGCAAATTCACTGGGAAATAGCAAGCAGGTTGAACCATCATTCCTCACTGTAACTCTTCATCATCTCGTTTATGATTTAGGCCCACCAATGATTACATGGAATTTATTGTCTAAGTTATCAATTGCCAACTGTTCTTAACTCGATGCAGTGATTATTGACCAGCTAGGTATTGAGATAGTGCCTTACACTGCGTTGCTTGTGATTCCTGTGCTTGGACGAATGAGTGACCAGTGCCGACCAGTCCGCCTTATGGCAATGACTTGCTTCGGCCTTCTTATCAGACTGATGCCTCTCGACGTAAGTAAAATGTAACCGAATTATTTGCTTTGCTCTTTTCTTAACTAGTGAGTACTTGGCACATTTGTTGATCCAATTTCACTTTTTTGAGTGGCGAGTTATTGTTTATTGATCTTAGTTGCAATGTTTATTAGTTTAAGCTCATGAGCGGATAACGTGATTCTGCCAGAGTGGTGACATGCATGGAAATGTTCAGGAGAGATCAGCATTATTCTTGGCCTCGACTGTCACTGAGTGTTACAATGTAAGTTGTGTGTTGGGTTATGCTTTTTCCTATGGTGACCATAGATGGATTTCCAATGGTATTTTTTCACTAGCTTGAATGATCGCATGCCATGGTCCAAGTGTTGCAGAGGTTGAGGAATTATAACATGGCTGTTCTAACTCAGCTTGCACAGCTGGAATGTAAATAGCGTCTGTTTGTCTGACTGGGGTGGATTATTTCATGTTGAGAAATGCTGTGTCATGCATGTGTACTGTGTGAAGTTTGTTGTGTGTGACAGAAAAAGGACGAATCTGGTGCATCCCAAGCAGTGCTTAGCCGATCGCTGATGCAACAGAAGGAGAAAGAATCTCGGTTTCTTGAACAACTGTTGGATCCACGCAAGATTGACGACTACCAGTTGCCAATACCGATAAATGCCGAACTGCGTAAATACCAGCAAGTATGTTATTGTTTTGCTGACGCTAACTTTGCTGCATGGTTTGTTGATACATTGTAGTAGTGCTGTGCATGGTTTAAGATGGCAGTATGTTTTACAGTGCAACAGATTCGTCAGATGCTTCACATCTGTATATTGTAGTTGGCTGTTTATTAAACCAATTTTCTACCATTTGGATTGGCTGGTATTGTATAACATAAGGACCGATTTTGAAGTTTTTGGCTTTTCGGGGCAAACTCTTGCATGTGATGTTCTGTGCACTGCAGATTGTTACTTTAGAATTTAAACACGGTTGCAGATAGTGTTTGCAAATTTGTTCTGTTATAAATTGCCTGAGCTAATTTGTGCAATAAATATTGTAAATTTTATCATCAACCATGTTATGGCGATTGCAGGATGGAGTGAACTGGTTGGCATTTCTTGCACGTTACCAGTTGCATGGTATCCTCTGCGACGATATGGGTCTCGGTAAAACGCTGCAGGGACTGTGCATTCTTGCTAGTGATCACTACCAGCGAGCTCGCACATTCCAGGTGGTTGTCTGCATTTGCAGGACTAAAATACACTTTGGCCGAAATTAGCAACTTGTAATAATTTCTTTCCAAATTTTCGTATTTTTTATAGGTTTCTAATGTTTTACGACTCAAGGAGATAAGATTTAACGTAGCTTTTTATGACAGTTTTGTCACTAATTTCAGCCAGTGCACTGTGATTTATTTTAGTACATACATTTGCATTTTTGGAAACAAATGCTTTTTTTACAGTTGCAGAAGTTAGTTAACATCGTTGTCATGTTCATCCTAACTTTTTCCCAAGTTCTTTTCATTTTAGATTTGTTTTAATTGAAGAACATTTTTGTATATTCCATTTAACTGTTACTTTGATGCTGAGCTGCAGTGCATGTTGTTACTCTTGGTGATATGCATTGCACTGTGAGCACTTTACGTAATTTTGAGATTATTTTTTTGTAACAGTTACTCGTTTCACGTTTCATTGGATTATTGTTATCATGTCCAGTGCATAATTATCGTTTGGTTGCATAATCCTTTCTGTGTGACAGGAGACTGGGCAGGCTGATTGTCGGCCACTGCCATCGATTGTCATCTGTCCATCAACAGTTACTGGTCACTGGATCTATGAGATTGAGAAGTTCATTGGTAATGAGTACCTGAGCCCACTTCACTATATTGGCTCACCATCGGACAGGCTCAGGTTTGTGGTGTTTTGTGATGTTGTCGGGGGGTTACCACTGTTTCTGGAAAAATGGGAAACTGGGAATTCAAAGACAGGAAAAAGTCAGCGAAGAGCCAGAGAAGTCGCATGATTTGCTATCGCCATGTAGGCAGCACAAGAACACATACTATACACATGCAATGAATGCTATATACACTACAAAAACGAAAAATTCAAAAAGAGACCTCTGGAAAACCTTGTATTTCAGCAACAGTTATTATTCTGATTATTTTACCTACTTTTTTGGTTTCTTTGGTCAAGGTTTAGATGAAGAAGTTGGATTTTTTCCTCGTAAAGTCGAAGGATGTTGTTCTGTCTGGGCAGTGGCAACCCTATGTTGTGTTGTTTTGTTTGTTCATACATGCATTTATTGAAATATTTATTGGCTCACTAAGGTTTGACTTAAAACCGTAACATTTAATGTGTGTCAATCGAATGTTTTATAAATTAAAAGTATGCTTCAAGAGAAGTGTTCTGTTGAGTTTTCTTGCTTTGGTTGAAGTCATTTGCTCAACAATATTTTTGTTAATTTGCAGATTGCAGAAACAGCTGAGCAAGCACAATGTTGTTCTGGCGTCTTACGACGTTGTGCGAAATGACATCGATTTTTTCTCGTAAGTATTTGAGAGTGCTGATGTGCAATAAGTAAAACTTATTGTGTTATGTCTGATTTTTTATGCATCACTGATTTTCATCTGTGTGTGTGTGAGTAGTGACTGTTGGTCACTAAGTGCAATATAGAAAAATTTAGCTGTGTATAGCTGATGTGGGAATGGACGAAAACGGCTCATCGCCAAAACGGCCCAGACCAAGGTCCAAAACGGCCCATAGTATATACAAAAACGGCCCCAACTGATGTCTAAAACGGCCCGCCAAAACGGCCCTAGAGTCTGATACATTTCAGCAGATTATATGGACAAAGATCGCGATCATTGCCATCGTCTCGGTTGATCGTTTGAGCACCGACTTCCTGGCACGTTTTTGTGACATGACTCCCCGATTACATCAGTCCCTCGGTCGAGCAGCTCCACCGTGCAGCGGTGGGCTGCCGGCCCGACATGGCCTCTGTAGCATTAGATACATGTAGTTTCTATGACAACATTTTATGCCAATTTGTGACGACTATTATTATTGCTGTATATATGCAAATAATCATCTATGATAGCGGCATAAGTCTGTAATCAATTCATACAAAGGCACAAAATAAGTTTACAACAAATATGCACAGCACAGCAGCCAGCCCACCAGCTTTTCAATCTCTTCGTCCTATCGGCGATCCTCCAGGCTTCAAAGACTGAACAATATGGGCCAGCAAAGCATCTTTTACTTATGGGCCGTTCTTAACTGATTGTGGACGTTTTGGTCATGGTCCATTTTGGCTCGAGTCATGGGCTGTTTTAGACATAGACGTGGGCCGTTTTGGTATACTCCGTGGGCCGTTTTAGTCTTCTGCTGCATGATTAGCTCAACTGTCGGCCGTATTGGTATAGACCCGTTGATGTGATGCAACAGCTAATGTCTGATAGTGTTATGATTTGTTTGCAGTTGTCGAAGTTTGGCTGACTGTAGCCTGGCAATAATAAATGCATCTAGTCTTTATCGAATGGTTGCTTATTTAGTTTTATTTTCTGCACTGTACTGTTCATTATGTTCTCATATTATGTGCAATGCTAGTTGCACTTAAATGTTTCCTGATGTTTGGTTGCAGTCAAATTCAGTGGAATTACTGTATTCTTGACGAAGGCCACGTGATTAAAAACAGCAAAACTAAGGTATTTTGTTTTTCTGTTTTTTCGTATGTCCTGCACAGTTAAGATTATGTTAAGTTTAATTAAATGTAGTATGTTTGGTATTTGTTAAGTCCGTGCTTGCGTGAAACTAAAATAGTTTCATGTAGGGATGTATTGAATATTCGTTTCGGTGCCGAGTAGTGCTGCGAATAGTGCATTCGTATTTGGACGAATAGTGTCGTCAGAACAAATACGAATAGTTGGTCTGTACATGTATAGTGCAGCTTGTGACGTCTATGGCAGACTTCACTCAGTCAGTGCCAGCTGCTCTCGCTCAGACCGCCTGATTTTGGGAGACGAATGAAGGGGAGAGGGTCATGGCTAGACAGCATGCAGGCATGACTGTAATTAGCGAGGGACATAAGGAGGTGGTAAATATCACAACAGCAGGTGCAGCGTCAAAATGCTCTGCCGCCAACGCTATTCGTATTCTTATTTGGCTGAATAGGTCACAGAACTATTCGTATTCGGCCGAATAGTCTAAAACCAGTATTTGGTACACCCATAGTTTCATGGTGTCTGTTGTTCCGTTAAGTTGGATGTTTTTAATTGTTTATTTAATGATGAGACGTTTGTGTTTTTTATATTTTCGTTTTCCAACAATTGGACACTTGAGCCGAGATAACAAAACATCATGGTTGAGGGAATTTGTTCTAATAAAACTTGCATTATAACGATAACACCATAAGTGGAAAGTTTCTGTTTGATCCTGGATTTCGTCACTTTATTTGATTGTGTGTATTCATTTTTGCTAGTAATAATTTAATTTGCCAGAATTTTTTGCTTTGTATTGATTGCATAAAGTTGTAAGTCTGCTAATGTGACGCTTCGTTTGCAGTTGTCGAAGGCCGTGAAGCAGTTGAGCTGCGGCCATCGTCTTGTGCTGACCGGAACTCCGATACAAAACAACGTGCTCGAACTGTGGTCGCTGTTTGACTTTCTCATGCCAGGATTCCTGGGCTCAGAGCGAGAGTTCCAAGCAGCGTACGGTCGACCGATACTGCAGAGCCGTGATGCAAAGAGCTCGGCAAAAGACAAGGAAGCCGGTATCAGATTTGCATTGTGATTTATGTAGCAAAATTGAGTATAGCAAGTAATCTGTGGTGGTCAGGTAATGGTCATCATTTGTGATGATGATATTGATGCCTTTTTGTTACCATTTTTAATCTATTGCTGTTTAGAGTTAACAGACATTGATTGATAAACATCTAGAATTTAACACCAAGTCTAATCTCTCAGTAGATTTTTACCCTCATTTTAACACAAACCATACCTAAATCAGATCCCTTTGCTGGCAACGCCATAAGCTAGTCGAATATTTGCTGAAGAAGTTGCCAGTAGCTTTGCATCCAAGTACGCTTTTCAACATTTTGTTGGTTTTTTTATATGGCAAATGCATTACTGATCATTGTACACTACTGTATGTCAGGTGCTCTGGCAATGGAGTCGTTGCATCGGCAAGTTCTACCTTTCTTGCTGCGACGTCTAAAGCATGAAGTGTTGAACGACTTGCCGCCAAAGATTATTCAGGATTACTACTGTGAACTTAGCCATCTGCAGGTATTTAAACATTTTTGTGCTTGCACTTGTTGCAAGTCGACTTGCAACTGTAGGCCTAGTCATTTATCATCTGCAGCTATCTCCCAGCTGATTTTGGATATAATCATAACTTCATAACTACATTGTGTGGATTGCATTGCCTCAGCACAGAATATTCAACTGCATATGAGGTCAAGGCCCAGAATTTTTTTTACTTACTTTTTTGTTTAGCATCAGTCTATATGTGTCCAGTTGTATTCTGCAGATAATGGTGCCATTGTCCATAAAGTGTTCACATTGTTGCATCCACTTCATGGGATGACCGTTTGTATAACAACTACAAAGACCACTACTGTATGACAGTAGCAGAATGTGTGGTCTTATGTCGTGTTTGTTCGTCCGTGCATATTTGCGGCAGTCACTTTATTTCATAAGTGTTGAAGGTAACGTCCCATACAGATAGAGTTTCTGATTGATCATTTGATTGGTTAAATTTTTTTTATCATATCTAGGTTCAGCTGTATGAAGACTTTGCAAAATCAAGTGCAAAACAGTCTGTCGTTGACTCACTTCATGAAGAGCAACCCACTGGCAGCAGCAATGTCCACATATTTCAGGTATGCGATTTTGTGCAGCTTTTCTCTATCAAGAAGAATGTTGCTGTGTGTGTTTTGCTGTGCCAGAATTTGTTTTGATAACTGATTTACAGTAGTGCATTCGTCCGAAAAACTGTTGCAGTCAGTACCTTGCATAGCATAGTTAGCGAAAGCATTTAGCATCAAGTGCTCCGTCAGTCTGAAACTCGTTGTCATTTGACTGTCACTCAGCTCAGCTCACCAGCTCATTCCATCACATTGCTAAAGACTGAGCCATTGGACATCACATACAGTGAACACTCGTAACCAATGTCCACCATCGTCTGCCTCCGATTTGCTTTGAACATACTGGCGCTACAGAAATCAGTTTTGATTGATTGATTGATGTTTTATGTAGAGAATGCTGCTGATTATGAAAAAAGTTATCATTTGCTGCTGATTTTCGTGCACCGAGTCGTAGTGAAGAGAGTTTGCTGTGTGCTGCAGGCTCTTCAGTATCTACACAAACTGTGTAGTCACCCAGCACTGGTGATGACTCCACAGCATCCTCAGTATGGTAACATCACAGCCAGCTTGCAGCGTTCTGGCAGCTCGTTACGTGACATTCATCATGCACCAAAACTGGTTGCTCTACAGTATGTAGTTACGATCCTTTTCTTGGGGGGGACACATATTTCTATAGTTGCTTTAACTTTAGTTGTTTAAAATTGACTATCCATTGTGGTTTGTGTTACGCTTACATGTACTTCAAGTTAATATCATATATCAGATTTTTTCTTTAACGACTGTTTGTGAATTACATTAGCACAAGCATTTGATCCAGAAGTGCTATTTTTTTGTGACTGATATTCATGCATAGCTAAACACTGAACTTTCACCATTAATAATCCTTCACCTTTAAATGTGTAAGCAAAGAGAGAATTTTGTCAGATCCTGCTGAAATTCTGTTCTTTTCTATTTGCAAAGTGTAACTAGTAGTAGTGAGTGAGTAGGATTTAATGCATCTCCTGACAGAGTTTCGGTCATTTTGGAGGCGGTCTTCATCACCAATCACTCAGCTGATACTGACAAAACATAATGGCTTAATATGTCTCTGCATGGGCACAGATGGTTTTTCTGTGGTGGACATAAATATTTCTGTGCTTTGTAAGCATTTTATAGCTTACAGCTTTTCCCAGTGTAATTTTTTTTACCATTCTAGTGACTGTAATGGTTGCTTTAATCTGCAGTTTTCAGAATGCCAAGCTCTGTCACGTGATGTTGTGGCATTAGTTGAGCTCATATACATCTCTAATTATGTACATCTCTACTTTGTCTGTGCAGGCAACTGTTGCACGACTGTGGAATTGGTCTGGCCGATACATCCGCAGCTGATGTTGTTCGTGCTGTCAGTCGACATCGTGTTCTCGTTTTCTGCCAGCTCAAGAGCATGCTCGACATCGTAGAATACGACCTCTTCCGGTATATTTTGTTCAAATATGGAATTATTTAATAAGTAATTTGTGTGTAACCAGTATTTATTGATTGTAATTGTACTGCAACATTTGTGTATTGAATTGTATTCTATTTCGCAGACTGTATTATCATGGTACATATATATAGTTTCTCACACAACAGTTTGCAAGCATGCGTAAGCTTACGACGTTACACTGTTACAACATAGCATATCTCCAGCATGGCGGCGGCAACCGTTGATAACAAATTACAGTTTTACAACGGAACAGGTGAGAAAGGCAGTAATCTGCGCTCACGACTGACCTTGAAACTATGACACAAAGCACACAAAACACGCTCGCACACACACATGAATGCAAATACAAATATAACACAAAAACATTTAAGGAATGAAGTAAAATCTATGAGTTTAACAGTTCTTTTGAATTGCATGTTAAGTGTCTCTCAGCTTGGGTGCGTTAAACTCTACTCAACTTACTCTGACATTGTTGTACTTCTATGGTGTAGTTACAGGTTGTTGTGTTGGTTTTAATAGCATTTTTTAGCAAATTTAAGGAATCTCTCCTTAGTTGCCAACTTGATGCAGATTTGTCTTACTTATCGTCCTACTGTATTTTTAGTATATTTCTGTTCTCTGTCTTTTATATTATTAATTCTATGTATGTCTGCTGCCATATGTTGGCAAATAAACGTATTCATTTAACTGATTTTGTGTGTGCTGACGGTTTGAACACTCAGGGCACGTCTTCCAACTGTGACTTACCTTCGACTTGATGGCAGTGTGCCCGTCGGAAGTCGCCATTCAGTCGTTAACAAGTATGTTTCGAACTTCTTGAAAATGTTTAAGTTGTTGTTGTGCTAGTTGTTATATTTGTTTTTCTGTGTATTCTTCTGTGATGTATGCCATCTCTCAGCATTTTTGCTGCGTGTACAGTATGCTTGATATTCCTGTTGTTAATTTTGTTAATAAGGTTTTCTGTTTTGAATATTTCATACTTCATCATTATTTGTTGATGTTAATAATTTCAATGCATTTGTAGTTTTGTAAACAGACGCCTTTGATTTTCACAATGTTATGGATGGGAGGTGCAGTGTGGCTGGCAAACTAAAAGAAACTGTGACAAAGACTGCTCACTGCACACACTGTGTGGATGTGGGTTGAGCATTCAGCCTGCTGAAGGCCAGTGCGTGTATTATTCAAGCAGTAAAGTCACCCCTTTCCCAATAGCCAAAAACACAACCACGATGTTTGTGCATATTGTGTGACATTTGTGTTGGTATGCTTTCATATTTTGACTTTTCTGTGCATTGTTCCCCTAGGTTCAACAACGATCCATCGATAGATGTCCTGTTGCTAACCACACATGTTGGAGGACTTGGTTTAAATCTCACCGGAGCTGACACTGTCATTTTCATTGAGCATGACTGGAATCCAATGAAAGATTTGCAGGTATGTTTATTTATGTCATGCATAGCTGGAATATCTGTTTTAAGTAGGGTGGGTATGTAGCTGTTTGGATGACTGAGGTGCTACACAGCTCGAGATTCTTGTAGTCTGTTGATACTGAGACTGCAGTTTTCCTACGGATTGATGTTAGTGTTGTAGACATTGTATTCAGCATTACATGTTATTACAGTGTGATGTTGTATGTTGCATGGTTGTTAAGTAATGTATGTTGTTGATAGATTTGATGTGTCTATAGACTCTTGCACCATAAAGCTAATAATGCTTTTGTGTCATAAAGCTATGATGAAGCTGTTCTCATACGATAGAGTGTACTTCTGTTGTGTTAGTTTGCTTTTAGCTTTGCTTTTGCTAATACATTCTACTGGATAAATGAAGATTTGCTGCATAATTTTGTGTGTATATGTTGAAAACTTTGGCTCTTGAACTGCCCCTCCAGTTTAGTGGGGGCTGGTCATAAAATCCCAATTAACGACTGAAATTGGCCACACTGTCCTCACAAAATGTGGCCATATTCAAAATGCAAAAGACTGTGGGATATCATACATATTTATCATACCAAACAAATAAAGGGAAATTAGAACATTAGAATTGATGAAAATGAAGAATTCAAACATCCATCAGTATTGACACTCATTTATGCTGTCTGTTTGCAGGCGATGGATCGGGCACATCGAATTGGTCAGAAGAAAGTTGTGAATGTCTATCGTCTGATCATGCGCAGCACACTTGAAGAGAAAATTATGGGGTATATAACTGGAGCTTCTTTGTCGGTGCTTTCGTTGTGGTTCAGTGACTAGTGTTAGTGAGTGAGCTCTGTATGGTTGATAAGTGAAAAGCTTTTATTAGTTTTTTTCCATGATTCACATGCCACGTGGTTGGCAATGAAAACAAACAAATTTTTGTTCTCTTGATACTGTTAGCATCTAAAAATTACTTTTGTCCATAACGTGAGTTTTCATTGGCTGTATTTGGGAAAATCAAAAGTGGTGGATGGATGTGATATTGTCAGATAGTCACTTATGCATATTTTTACTAGTGAATAGCTTTGAGAAGTTTATTCTTAGAAGTGATATTAGGAGTCTTCTGAGAAGAATTTAGAGATTTTTCCTTATGTTGATTTGACCTTTTATGTCGTTTTTTGTTTTCAGTTGTGTGCAATTTATCCTTATGAATTAAGCTCAATATGATGGTTCAGATTAGTTCTGCAGACTACACCGTGTGCCTTTTTTATGGTTCAGTATGGTATGTGTTACATATAATAAACATATTGTGGAAATTACTGTTGAAATAATAATTATTACTGTTATAACTTCATTATGAAAGTAGTTTAATATAATGGCATATTATTCGTCTTGTGCAGCAGTGGACTAGGTATTAAAACCATTTCGGGCAATGTGTAGATGGTCAGAGGCAGAAGTTATGCGTGGCAGCTTTTTTGGCATTTTATCCAGACAAGCCCATGTATTTATCCGATGGCCTGTATCACCAGTCTGCTCCCAATCTTGTACGTAAGTGATTGTGTTAAACGTTGTCGAGTCTTTTTTTTGTTGCGTGTGCAGGTTGCAGAAGTTCAAGATGAACATTGCTAATACTGTGGTGAATGCCGATAATCGCAGCCTCAGTTCAATGGCAACCGACCAGCTTCTCGACCTGTTCTCATTGAATACGAGTCGGACTGACGTAAAAGTTCCAGCCGCATCTGCGAGCGGCCATGGTGCTGAGACTGTCTTGGGTGCCATGGAAGAACTGTGGGATTCACAGCAATATGACAGTGAATATAACCTCGAAACTTTTGTTCAGAACTTGAAGTAACAGAACTTTCAACTCTGAGATAGCTGAAGTGTTGTAGAACTACAGTGTTGACAGATTTGCTGTACGAGATTTGAATTTACTCGTTGGTGTTTTGTTTGTTTGTTCAACTTTATTCCGTCATTGCAGTTGAATGATGATAATTTTGGTGAGATGTCTGTATTAATTTCTCGTTTATCTGTGTGGTTATCTCCCCCTCACCTCCATTTTACAACATCTAAAGTTATAACGATTGTCTGGAAGTTACGAGTGAATATTATCAGAACTGTTTTATGTATTGCCAACGTGCTACCTCTTCAATGGGCACAGGTAACAAAAAACAGTTGGGCCTTGATTTTGTCTTTGTTTTTTAGGTTGCATGATTTGTCTTTGTTTGTGTATGTTTTGTTTTACCTTGGACAGTTGAGTCATTCCCCTTCATGTTGTGGCGCTAGCGTAACAAACTTAAATGAGCCCCCTTCGAGCTTTTTGCTCCCTCCCCATTATTGCGGGTTAGGAGCTGGCTGAGCCTACTTTAAGGGCCATTGTGAACAAAAAGCAATGCGAGACGAGGGGGTTATTTATGTCGCTGGTCATCCACTACTGAATAAGACTGTACAAGACTCCCAGGGTGTTTCTATTTCCCAAAACGCAAAGTGTAACTTCTAAAGGCATGATATAGCCTTACTGTGCTGAAAGTGTCATTATAACTCTTAATCAATCAATCAGCTATGTGGTTATCATGCATGACTTCCTTGTAATTATTATAAGCAAGTTCATCGATTACAGTGAATGTTTAGATCTACCAGTGCTTCATTCTGTAGTCGCAAAATATTCTGTTAATGAACACCTGAATTTGGGTGACTTAATTTTGGCTGTTTTTCTGCTTGAATTTTAGCTAAAACCATAGGTATTGTATATATATATGTATGCTTTTCCTGATACTTATTAAGGTACTACATACAGACGGCTGTTGGTTGATAATAGTGTTAATGGTTTTACTTGTGCAGTCTGGCTCTTGTGAAGAACACTGGGCGTCCCTTCACTGGCTCTGCTTTCCTACCTTTCGTTCTGTGGAAGAATTCAATCCGTCCCTTTGGCAGTGGTGGTATTACAAGCACGTGTAGCTACCTAACACTAATCCTATTATCGTTAACAGCGTAGATATAATATATTTTGTCAAAAACACAAGTTACTAAACTGAAGAATTCAAGAAATAGCTATCGTCCCCGTTACGTTATTTTTGTAATTGCATATTCTATGCTGTGTTTTTGTTTATTTACCATATGAAATTGATATGAATCGCTTTTTGAATGTTTGGGTTGGGTTTGCAGTGGTGGCTGGTGTAGGTGTTAGCATGCTATGGCGAATGCGGCAGTGGCTCTACAGCAAACGTAATCAGCGCAACTCAAAACGAAATTTGATGAAAGTTTTATTCTTTCCAGACAGTCAGGTGTCGTGTCGGACCCACTTTACTGAGCGTCATGGCTGTACTAGTCAACGGTGTCGCTTTTCACATGACCCCGAGAATGCCTATGCACAGCTGCTACAGTAAGTTATGAGAGATATGGCAACCAGCCAGAATATGCACGTGATACCGCAATTTACCTGATATTTCTAGCTTAGTTGATGCTCTTGAAACCAACCTGGCTAATTCACACCATGTTCTGTACCAACTATTAGCTCCAGAAAAGACACGGTCGGTCTAATTACCGCATAGGAAGCATCGGACCACTTCGGAGTTTCATAGTTTACCACAACAGATGTGGACAACAGATTTGACCCAAACACTCAGAAAAGACCCTGGAAGGAAAGTAGGACCGCATCTGAGTATATCGGACATTCTGAGTACCACATCGGACTTCCCAATTGAGCCAACCAAGTTTTAAAGTTGTTCTGATTATTACTAAAAAACAAGGTTGATTTCTTTCGTGTTACACGACTTAGTGTTTTTGTAGTTGCTAAACTAATGCAAAAAGTGTTGTACTAACAGTACGGACAATAGGACGACAGGACTGAATCGGACTAAATATAACTAAATCGGATGCTTATTAAATGTGGTTTACAAAAGTAAACTTGTGCATTATGAAGCGACGACGTCAATGGCACCTACACCTACCCCTAAACCTAATCCTAGCCCTAGTCCTAACCCTTAACTAAGC
>Ga0209568_1000560_pt1 | contig 13104 bp, 9 predicted proteins | sample WorMetOlspDAHAB2_FD_187406 | JGI IMG/M metagenome (GOLD analysis project Ga0209568, IMG submission 187406) | Marine gutless worms symbiont microbial communities from Max Planck institute for Marine Microbiology, Germany - Olavius sp. DAHAB.2... ...
TCCCCAACCCCTCTCCCGGCGGGAGAGGGGCTTTTGCGACACCCTCGGAGGGAGAGGAGGTGCAGCCGGTGGCGTGCCCAACATATTGCTATCGGCGATGTTCTCATTTAAACATTAACCACTACCCTTTTTCGATCTGCGGATCGATTTCGGCCCCCTGTCCGAGCTCGCGCTCAAGTCGGTCGATAAGCTGCTGCTCGATTTGCAGATCGGCCTCCAGGGCCGCAACGGTAAGTTTTGGGATCGGATCGAAATCGGCCTGTCCGCGGTCGATTTTCGCAAGTTCGAGTTGGACCTGCTGCGGTTCCCGACCATCTCCGCGAAGACCATTACCCTGAAGACCGAAACGGTCAAGAGGGGGACCGAGGAACATAAATATAGTGCGTTTCATGCCGGCGACGTGCGGGTCCTGATCCTCGGCCACAAGGTCGTCGATAACCTTTCGCTCTCCTTGTTCATGTCACCCGGAGGGCAGGTCGGTATCCTCGCATTCTTGCCAACGGGAACCGACACCTTCCTGAAGATCCGCTGGGTCCTGATCGGCCGGGGGGTTCTCCTCGACTCCCAACTCGCCGCCGACATCATGTCCGTCGAGGTCCTCGGCGACGGCGAAGACGAAATCATCGGAGACAAACTGGCCGAGCAGGGCGCGAACGGTGGTCTGCTGCCGCTGATAGCGTCCGACCAGCCGATCGGCGATTGGGTGTTCGCGGCCGGATTCGGGGTCGGCGGATTGCTGGACGGACGTTTCCTGTTCCAGGATCGCAAATATTACGGCCTCGCCGTCGGCGGCGGCATCTTCCGGGAGTGGTTCGGGTTCGATGTCGCCCTGTCCGTACTCTATGAAAAGGGCCCCACGCCGAGCCAGGATCAAGTCGTGATCTCGATCCGGGCCCCGAAAATAGACCTATCGACATTCAAGTTTCTCGGGGGTGTCATTTCGCTGCGGATTTCCTTCGACGGCAGCTTCCTCCTGGATTGCGGGTTTCCCTGGCGACGCAACGGGGAGCGGCTATGGAACCGCACCTTCGGCGCCATCGTCACGCCGTACCAGGGGTCCGGCGGCTTCTATATCCGCAAAGAGAACATCCTGGTCCCCCTGGGCAAAGACCTAGTCGCCGTCGGTGGGGGCTATGCGCTGCAAGCTGGTTTGGGCGCGACGTTCGGAGGCGGTGTCTTTTCGGTGTGGGTCACCGTGGGGATCTACAGCGTCATCGAAGGTGTCGTCGTCCTCAAAGACGACAATCTGAGGGCCTTCCGACTGACCGGCGCCATCGGTGTTCTGCTGCGAGGCGGTGGCGAGCTGAACTTCTGGATCATCTCGGTCCGGGTCGAGATCGTCGTCGGCGCCGAGGCCAGCATGACCCTGCTCTATCGGTCGGACAACAGCATTCCTGATCTGAGGGAGATCGGAATCCCGGCACCATCGAGCCGGGACGACCGGTAATCCGCGTCGATTTCCTGCTCTATGCCCGGGCGAGCGCCCGGGCGTGCATCGGCTCGGGCTGGTTCAAACTCTGTAAGTCGTTTTCCGTCAGCGTGCCCATGCGGGCGCGCTACGACTTAGCTCTGTGAGAAACACATACCGACTACGCTCTATCTGACGGTCGATCTGCACGCCCATCGTTGGTTCGACTCCAAGGCCGAGGATGCCGGCATCTGGCTCTGTCTCCAGCCTCACATCCGCTGCCACTGCCAGGCGTCCAATGACATCGATGTCAAGTACGCTGACCTGCGTTCCTTTGTCGAGAACCATGCGGCAGGTAGCCAGTTCACCTATGTCCTGCTACCCGAGGACGAAGCGAAGCGGAGCGAGTTCGTTCCGGTCAATCTGCCTTCGGACGTGGACATCTCCATCCGATGGGACGCGGACGGCCCCATGCGGCAGCCCGACCGCAATACCCGGTCGACGGGAATGAACATCATCGACCCGGATCGATTCGACAAAGACAACCGGGAGAGACGGCCGCCCGATACCGCGGACCAGGACAAGGATGGGGACAAGGCGCAACCGGTCGCAACCGGGCCCTTTGCGGCCGCGTACAATCAGGCGCTCCTTGGTGCGTGCCAGGCGATGGATGAGGACCCGGACACCGACCTCTCCGATCTGGCGGACCAGCTCATGCTCGGATTCTGGGGCGGTACGCGCCGGCGCATCCGCGCCTGCTCCGTGACTCCGGGTGATATCGAGTTCATGGCCCTGGATACCGGCGATCCGACGGACGACGCGGAGACGAAACAGGACCCGAGCTTTCGCGTGACCAATCTCCATAGCCTCAACGGCTTGATGTTCAAGGTCCTGGAACGGAGCCAGGTCCCGAATATCGGCGCTGTCCGTGATCTGACGATCGGGCTGTGCTGGCCCGGTGATGGCAAGGTGCTGAAGGTCAGCAAGGAGGCGCTGCTGGGTTTGGAACGACTGCAGGAGCTCTTCAAAGACCCTCGGCGATGTGCCGGCCGACCTTCTCAGTGATTTGAAGCACCAGGAGGCGCCCGGATTCGAGCAGCGGGTGTATGTCGACGATCAAATGATCGGCTTCGGCGCCGTTCAGTTGGAAGCCGGTGACGGCGACACGAAAAAACAGACCTGGTTTCGCCGCAGAGCAGAACGGCGCGCACACCCCGAGCTCCAGTCCCGACTCGCGGACCTGTCACGGCTGGTCGTTCATTCTGGTCGGCCCATGGATCGCGACGCCCAGGACCGCAACCTGCCGCCCATCGCAGGTAAGATGACGTTCGAAGTGGCGGACGTCGTCGAGTGTCGTTTCACACGCTATCGCCTCGGGGGCGCGACCGAACCTGGGGCCTGGCTGGTGGCGCGCTTGAGTCCGACCGAGACCGACCATGCCCAGTTCGAACGCGAACTCGAGGCCGACAAGGACTGCTTTGGGAACAAGCCGCTGCTCGATCAAGAGGGGAAATTGCTTCCGGATACCCAAGTCTGTTATCTCGGCTGCTACGTATTCCCCTGGGGGTAGTGGTAAGTTTTTAAATGGTTTGCGTGGACTTGTTTTGATCCCCTCTCCCCGGCCCTCTCCCGGAGGAAGAGGGAGTATAGCCTATTAGAGCGCCAAACCCACTGCCAGTGGCAATGGTTCCATTTAAACCTTAACCATTACCCCCCTGGGAAGGGGACGAGCGGGTTCCGTTGTTCCTGGTCAAGAGCATGCCTGCCGGCGGTGGTGGTGAAGGTGATGATGAGGGAGATAGCGGCATCATCGGTAAGCTCGAAACCGTCAGCGTCCTATTGCCGCGCCTCAAACCGGACGGCAATCCCATCCGAGTGACGCTCGACCCGGCCGGCTCGTTCACCAAAAAAGAGGGCCTAACCGACCCCACCGGGCCGCGTTGGGAATTGCCGGCGGACCCACAGCTGCCGGATGCCGAGCTCGAGATGCTCCGGCTCGTCGAACCGGTCTTGTCAGAGGATAATCAGGCCCGCCTGGTCGTCGCTGCGGCGTTCCGGGACGACGTCGAATTCGTCTTCGCCCACAGCGCCGTCCGCTACGAGGGCGTGATCCGGGTCGACTATCCTGCGGCCAAAGGTGAGGAGGCGGAGCGGGAAATCCGGGAGGATCTGGTCAATTTCAACACCCTCAATCTCTATCATCGGTGGCCGGCCCTGAATCGGGCACTATCGGGTGTCGAAGAAGGGGAAGAAACAGAAAAAGAAGATCACCGTGAGCTCAACACCCGGTTCAGCGAGCTCTTTCCCTTCTGGTCCAAGGGCGGCGACCACCACGCCGCCTCCGTCGCCTTCCAGTATCTCTTCAAGCAATCGGTCCAGTCGCCCCCCGGCGATCTCGCAGGCATGGACATCCGGCGTTATTTCGATGCCCTGTACCAGGCTGCCGGAACCCGACGGCGGCTCGATTTTCGCCTGGAGCATACCTACGGTTCGGAGCTCGACCTGGGACAGGACATATCGCTCGCCTGCCCCCTGGATAACCGTCCTTTGCTGCCGCCTCAGGTGGCCAGCCCGCGGTTCGATGAAGAGACCGCGAACCAGAAAGAGACCGCGGAAAAAGAAGAGATCGACGCCCCGCCTTTCTTCAGTGTCGGCTACCGTAAGACGGCGAGCGGCGAGTCGCTGACTTTGACGTTCGATCGACGCTATCTGGATCCGGCGCTGGCGCCGCCCCGAACCCCTGATGAGAGCAAGCGTGTCTCGGAATTGCGCGAAGCGTATGCGAATGCCCAGCGCGCCCTGTGCGAATTGGCCTATGCAGAGAAGATCGAGCTGGAGGGGCGGTTCCTGACGTTCGACTTCAGGCAGGCACTGCGTTCGGACTCGGGATCGATCGTAGCCGGGCTGGCGCCCGTCGCCGCATTCGCGGGGGACGCTACCGGATGGCCGGTCCAGCTCGATGACCCGGACCTGCCGCCGGAGCGGAACCTGCAATCGGTGGCGCGTGTCCTGCTGGATAGTTGGGATACGGCTCCGTGTCGGATCGAGATCCCGCTGCCGGTGGGGGAACATCCGTCCATATCCACCAGCTGTAACCTGATCGAGCTCGCCCTGAAGGTGACGCGAGACCCAAGTAAGGTTCCGGTCAATGATCCGGCCCATTGGACCGTCGTACGCACCCGCGTGCGCCCGACACAACTTAATTGGACCGGTCCAGAACTGGAACCCGCCGTTGGGGTCGGCCAGAGCTTCCGGCAATTTCTGAACGGGCTGCACAGAGGACGGGCGGTCATCCAACCCGATCAGGAAACCTCCGAAAAACCGAAGAAGTTGCTGGGACTGCTCTCGGAAGGCGCTGCCGAGTCGGCAGGCGCCTGGATCGTACCGGAAGGCCTGAAGCGATTGGACGGCCGGAGCATCATGGCCAGCATTACGCCGTTGAGCTTCCTGCCAGTAAAGCCGAATCCGCAGCTGGGACCCCAGACCTTCGAGCTGGCAAAGCGATATCTGAAGGGATTGCAAATGATTCTGTCGCTCGCGCCGGGGGCCTGGACGCCGAAGGGTAAAGACGATCAGGAGGTCGTGAAGGCTTGGACCGGGTTGCTGGAGCGTCTGCAAAGCCAGGGCCCGGCAATCGTGGAAATGGCAGAACGGATTCGGGATCTGCTAAGACCGGTCCATCTGGCCGCGGGCGGCCCGGACGATCAAGCGTTGGACGACGAAGTCCGCCGGGCCATCAAAGACCTCACCGATCCCACCACGGACCCGGCCAGGGAGGTGCAGGAGAAGACACAGGCCGCCGTGCTTTCCTTGTTGCTGAAAGATCTCTCCCTATTCGGCGAGGCCAAAGCGCTCCTGTATACACGGCTGCGGGACGGGGATTCCCTGTCGAAGATCACCCCGGCATTCCACGCCTGGGAAACCCTGCGCTGGTCGGACGGAGACAGACCGCGGGATCGGCAGCAGCGGTCTTCTCAGGACCGGCCGCCTTATCAGGACCAGCGGCGACTGTCCTACCGTGACGGACTGACAGACCTGGCCGGACAGTACGGCTACGGGTTTTTCGAGGTGTTACCGGATGCGGGCTACGGCAACGATTTCACCTTGGAAGACCCGAAGGTCTTGTCGTTCGAAAGCCTGATTGAACCCTTCGAGCGAGGCCAAAGCACAATCCCCAAGCGCGATCCGTCCATTCCGCTGAACGGGAATCGGGTCAGGGTGCCGAACAAATCCAAGACGGCGACCCGCGTTTTCCTGCCGTCGCGTCAGCCGATCCGAGAGCCGGCACTAGCGTCCGCCGAGATCTTTGATGAAATCCAGAATGACAATGACCTGGCATGGTCGGAAAAGATCCGGGACCACACCAACTCCTTCGACCTGCAAAAACTGCTCAGTGGGCAGATCGAAATAGCGACGGAAGGTCCGAGGGTCTCGGTGCGGGCGGCGACCGGCCGGGCGAAGCGGTCCGGAGCCTTCGACGATTTCCTGGTCACCGGCATATTCCAGGTCTGGAGCGATGAGGAAGACAGGTTCTCGAAAGATACCTTCGATCTCTGGATCGAGGATGCCGATGAAGGTGAATTGCAAGAGACGGCAAGACGTGTACCAGCAAATCCCCTTTCGGAGGCCTTCCTGAAGCAGCTGTTCAAGCTATCGAACTCGCCGCGGATCCAAGGGATCGCAGACCTTGATCAGCTGCTCGACCATGTCGACGAAGCCGGAAGCCTGCTTGAATCGGTCAGCGATCCCGGCGAGGGGGTGTGGGATACGAAGCCGTCACTGCGCCTCGTCGTTGACAGGGTGAATAACGACGAAACGCTACGCCGAATCGATGTAACTTCGGACCCCGGCAGCTACCTCGAAGCCTTCCTACTTCGGGTCCAGCCGGTCGAGCCGCATGCTCCACCCCGGCCGCGGGCCCACTACCTTCTCGTGGCGGCGGAACGACCGATCTGGCGGCGAACAGCGATCCGGCTCGGACAGTCGCGCAACCGTAAGGACATCGAGGGTCCCGACTTTGCACCGATCTTTGGATTCACCTCGCGGTCGAGAACCAGCGCCGTCCCGCAGCAATACACTGCCTCCGTACCTGATGTCGACCGGGAATTGAGATTGCCGGCGCGGGTCGTCACCTGGGCACAACTCGAAATGGCACTGATCGACCAAGAGTTTCTGTCGTCCTCGAGCCTCCGCCGGAAACACCTGGTGGTTGTGAGCGTGTTTCACGAGCAGCGAAGCCAGGTCCGTAAGGGATACTTCGATCCCAGCGGGGAAGCACGCGACACGACGGCGCCTGAATTTCTCTCCAAGTTCGCCGTCGAGGTTGTCAACGTCGATCCCGGAGAAGCAAACTCCAGGCAGATTCGGTTTCCAGAGCCGTTCGAGCGTTTTCTGCTCGATCTGCAGTGGTTCTCGTCCCGCAACCGCGAGCTCCTGCGGCTAAACCGAATCCGCGTGGCTTTTTGATCTTCAGGTTACCGTGCCTGTCATCTCGACCGAAGGGAGAGACCTTCAGAACCAATCCATACTTGGATGCATTATTCGGCGGTGCAAGCACCATCCAGGGCCATACCCTGGTCCAGGCCCCAAGTGTACGGGTAGTGGTAGCTTTTCAAGTGGGTACAAAAAGCCCCTCTCCCGCCGGGAGAGGGGTTGGGGAGAGGGGATCGAATCGGTTCCCACTTTCAACTCGCCCCCCACCAGTGTACGAAGTCGTAATAGGTCAGTGGCAACGCCATATCAGCGGTCCTCGCGGGTGTGCCACAGCCGCAGCACATAGAGTGCCCAGGCTATCGGCCCATGCCTGTACGGCCTGGTGGTCGATGACGCGGCCGGCATCTACGTCGGCCAGCGCCTCGCGGGTCAGGCGCTCGCGCTCGTCCTCCTGCTCGAGCCAGGCCGACAGGGCTTGCTTCATGATCCAACCGCGCGAGCGTTCTAACCGCGTAGCCAGCTGATCGACCTTTTCGGCCAGCGGAAGCGGTACATGCGCGGTCAAGACTTTGGTTTCAGTCCGTGCCATCCCGAATCTCCTGCTTTACCGAGCGCTCGGCGCGACCCCAGGCCGAATCTTTACGCTAATTATGACGGGCGAGATGTGATTTAGATTGAATCATAGTGATTAATACTTGAGTCATTCAAACAGCAGGTCAATCGATGCCCGCGGGCCACGACAGCTAGCCGGTGACCGGCAACTCAGAGGCTGTCTAAAAAGGCAAACGAGTTCGATCCCTTCCCGTAGGCGCGGGCTTGCCCGCGCTTTTGCGCTGGCAAGCCAGCGCCTACAAGGGGTTACCGCTGGAGCGTAAGCGCCGGATGGAAATATGATTTTTATATAAAATCAATGGGTTAATTTTTAGACAGCCTCTCAGGTACTGCGGCAATACCGCCCGCCGGGACACGAAGACACATAGCCCTTCAGCTCCAGCAACAGGAGCATGGAGGCAATCGCCTGTGCGGACAGACCGGTGCGGCGTATCAGGTCGTCCGGGGCGACCGGATCATGCCCCAGGTTATCGAGCAGCCGCAGGTAGTCCGCGTCCAGCTCCCCGGTATCGTCGGTGCCGCTCCCGTCCGGCGCGGTCGTCTCGGCGACCAGGGGGCCCAGCAGGGGGGCCAATTCTTCGAGGATGTCCGCGGCGGACTCCACCAGCTTGGCCCCGTCCCGGATCAGGGCATGACAACCCCGCGCCAGGGGGTTGTGGATGGAGCCGGGGATGGCAAAGACCTCCCGCCCCTGCTCGACGGCATAGCGGGCGGTAATCAGAGAGCCGCTCTTGAGCGCCGCCTCCGTTACCAGGGTCCCCAGGCTCAGGCCGCTGATCTTGCGATTGCGGCGCGGGAAGTTGCGACCGACCGGCGCGGTGCCGGGCGGATACTCGGTGACCAGGGCGCCATTTTGGGCGATCCGCCGCGCCAAGTCCCGATGGGCCTTCGGATAAATAAGGTCCGGCCCGGTCCCCAGAACCGCCACCGTCCGCCCGTCCTCCAGGGCGCCGGCGTGGGCGGCGCCGTCGATGCCGATTGCCAGACCGCTGACGATGGTCAGCCCGCAGGTGGCGAGGTAGCGTGCGAAGTCGCCGGTGGTCTCGCGCCCGGAAGGCGTGGGATTACGGCTGCCCACGATGGCGAGCATGGGGTCTTTGAGAACCTCGGGGTCCCCGCGCACGAACAGCAGGATCGGCGGCGCGGATAGCTGCGCCAACAGGGGCGGATAGCGGGGATCGTCCCGAGCCAGAATCCGTACCCCTTCCCCTTCGGCCCAGGCCAGATCGGCATCGGCCGCGTTCTCCGGGGGATTCAGGACGGCATCCACCAGGGCCGGCTTCAGGCCGACGGCCTGCAGCTCCGCGCACCCGGCGGCCAGGACCTGACTCGGATCGCCGAAATGCTCGATCAGACGGTCCGCCGTGCGCGGTCCGACACCGGGGATGCGCTCCAGGATCAGCCACGCCCGCAGGTGTTTTCTGTTGGTAGAAGACAAGGGCAGTGTTTTAGCTTTGGGTAGTGATAAATTTTCGGTGGTGGGTGAGTTGAAAGTGGGAACCGATTCGATCCCCTCTCCCCAACCCCTCTCCCGGCGGGAGAGGGGCTTTTTGTGCTCACTTGAAAAACTACCACTACCAAATTTTCAATTGATCGCGTGAGCGCCGGCACGTCGGACATAAGCGCCGGCTCGCTCCGCACCTATCGCCGAGAGATCCAGCGACACCAAGGTACGCCCAAGCGATAGGTGCGGGGCAAGCCCGCGCCTACATCCGACACGACCTGGATCCGCCGTAGGCGCGGGCTTGCCCGCGCTCCAGGTGCTCTACACGCGACCAGTTTGAAATTCACCACTACCCCCAAGTTTAAATGTGGGTAGTGGTAAGTTTTTAAATGGCTAGCATAGACTTTTCTTTGACCCCCTCTCCCCAGCCCTCTCCCGGAGGGAGAGGGAGTGCAGCCTGCGGTGCGCCAAACCCACTGCGAGTGGCGGTATTTCCATTTAAACACTAACCACTACCTAAATGTGGAGTTCAAATACAAGTGGCCGGTGATGGATCACACCCTCACGCAGCATCCCGAATGCCCGCATGGATGACGATTTCATCGTATGGGGTGAACAGGGTTCCATCCGCGTCTCGATCGACCAGCCCCAGCTCGACGAGACTCGTCACGTCCGTATGGACGTTCTTGTAGTCCCGCTCCAAGGACTGCGCCAGTTGCCTGACATTCAGTCCCTCGTGGATCGCCAGGTGGCGCAGCAAATCGAGACGCTTTTCGGTAATGGCCGAGAACAGCTCACGTAAACTTCCGAAAGCGAGTCTGGGTGTAACCGCGTGCCCGGCCTCAGCCACCTGCCAGGTCCCGGCGAACGCGCACAACGCCGCGTCGGGCTTCAACACCCTGATCTCGATTCGGTTCATTTCTATCTCCAGAGCGGAAGATGTTGTGCGACCTCGGGGGCGTTCTCGATAGAACCGAATCATCGCAACACTCAAATCTGGTAGGTCGAGTCAGCATCGTGTGTCGGGTTACGGCGCGCCCGAATCCTGTGGCCCGACCGGGTAGTGGTAAATATTTAAATGGTCAGCGTAGAGGGGTTCATTAACCACGCCCGATCGCTTCTTTTGATTCCCTCTCCCCAACCCCTCTCCCGGCGGGAGAGGGGCTTTTGCGACACCCTCGGAGGGAGAGGAGGTGCAGCCGGTGGCGTGCCCAACATATTGCTATCGGCGATGTTCTCATTTAAACATTAACCACTACCCCCGACCGAACACACCGAAGCACGCGCCTAACCCGACCTACCAGACTCTATTGTGAGCGCCCCCTAGTACACTATTTCACCTTATTTTTCATTATCAAGCCCGTAGGGTGGGCTGTGCCCACCATCCAGGCACGGTATTGGCGGGCACAGCCCACCCTACGGGATATAGGCAAAATATGAAGAAACGGCGTACTAGTGATTCGAACCCTCAACCGTCTTGCCATCCCCGGCACCTGGATTCCGGCAATCCCTGCCGGAATGACGCGGTAGGGGTTGGCAGACTTCACCACTTAAAATTTACCCACTACCGGATTTGGTGCGCCTTCATGAACGCCAAGCATGACATAGAGCGCTATGGTTTGAAAGACCATATGCCGGTGGTATACTCCTTCGTATGTAGGTTGCGTTAGCCACGCGGGGAAACGCTTGGGGGCACGGCGTCGAACGCGGCGTAACGCAACACGACATCTTCTCGGGCAGCGCCGAATGATGCCGGACAGCGCTGGGATCGAACGAGAAGACCAACCTGTAAATCCCGTGTAGTCCTGTAAATCCTGTCCTATTCGGGGGTCGCGACAAATCATTCAGGACCGCGCCCACGGGTAACACCGAAGTTACGTTACGATGAGCACCCTCGAAATCCTGACCTTTCCAGATACGCGGCTGCGCAACCGGGCCAAGCCGGTACCCCTGGTGAACGACGAGATCCGGCAGACTGTCGATGCCATGTTCGAGACCATGTGCCAGGCGCCGGGAATCGGCCTGGCGGCCATCCAGGTGAACATCCCGTTGCGGATCGTGGTCGTGGACATCTCCGAGCAGCAGAATTCTCCCCTGTGCCTGATCAACCCGGAGATTTTCGAGCGTCGGGGACAGCAGGAGATCGACGAGGGCTGTTTGTCCGTGCCCGGATTCTACGAGCTGGTCAGCCGTGCCGAGACCATCGGGATGCGCGCCCTGAACCGCGACGGCGCACCCTTCGAGCTGGAGGCGGACGGTCTGTTGGCGGTCTGCATCCAACATGAGGTCGACCACCTCGACGGCAAGCTCTTCGTGGATTACCTCTCTCCCCTCAAGCGCCAACGGATCCGCAAGAAGCTGGAAAAGGACCGCCGCCAACAGCGCCCCCCAACCGCCACCCCCAGGCGCCGGGCGATCTGATCGGGAGGAGTAAACCCCAACCTTCGGGCTTGTCTCCTAATCGTACAGGATTCACAGGATTTCCAGTTTCGGCTTATCAATCAATGAGGACGCTTCCGTGGGCGTCGGATTGCGTCCATGGGCGGATTTCATGACGATGGCACCACTCAGGATCGTCTTCGCCGGCACCCCCACATTCTCGGTCCCGACCCTAGGCGCCCTGATCGACGCGGGACAGGACATCAGGGCCATCTATACCCAGCCCGACCGCCCCGCCGGCCGTGGTCGCAGAGTCACCGCCGGTCCGGTCAAGGAGGCGGCGCTGGCCGCCGGGCTGCCGGTCTTCCAGCCCCCTACCCTGCGTGACCCCGAAGTCGTCCGGTCCCTGGGCCGACACGGGGCCGATCTCATGGTGGTGGTCGCCTACGGCCTGTTGCTCCCGCCGCCGGTGCTCGAGCTACCGCGGCTGGGCTGCGTCAACGTACATGCATCCCTGTTGCCGCGCTGGCGTGGGGCGGCCCCTATCGCGCGCACCATACTCGCCGGCGACCGGGAAAGCGGCGTCACCATCATGGGCATGGAAGCCGGCCTGGACACCGGTCCCCTCTATCTGCGGCGAGCGGTCCTGCTGGCAGACGACGAGACCGGGCGCAGCCTGCACGATAAGCTCGCCGCCTTGGGGGCCTCCGCCCTGCTGGAGGCCCTGCCCGGCATTGCCGAGGGGACCCTGACGCCCGAACCCCAGGACGATGCCGCGGCGACCTATGCCGGAAAACTCACCAAAGCAGAGGCCCGGATCGACTGGACCCGCCCTGCCGTCGAGCTGGACCGGATGGTCCGCGCCTTCGATCCCTGGCCCGTGGCACAGACCAGGCTCGGCGAGACCACCCTGCGTCTGTGGGGCAGTGAGCTGCCCGACGGGGACGCCGGAGCGGAGCCGCCGGGCCGGGTCGTCCGGGCCGGCAAGACCGGCATCGATGTGGAGACCGGCAACGGCCTGCTGCGCATCACGCGCCTCCAGCCCCAGGGGAAACGCCCCATGACGGCCGCCGAGTTTCTCAACGCCCGTCGCCCGGAAGGGGAAACATTTGGCTAAGAGGCTGTATAAAGGGCACCTTGAAAAATAGGTATTTTCACCAATCAAGCGACTCTAAGCCATTGATTGTTGAAACAGGGGTAGTGGTTAGTGTTTAAATGGAAATACCGCCACTCGCAGTGGGTTTGGCGCACCGCAGGCTGCACTCCCTCTCCCTCCGGGAGAGGGCTGGGGAGAGGGGATCAAACAAGTCTACGCTAGCCATTTAAAAATTTACCACTACCGAAACAGGATTAGCGGCTACTCACGGCTCTGTATCGATCTGCCGCAGCTTGCCGGTTGCGTCGAGGTAACTGGTGGCTTTCCAGCGAATTATCATTCGGTGGCCCTGTAGGTACTAGGGGCTGTTGACATTTAGTAGGATGGGCAAAGCAAGCGTCCGGCAAGCGGGGCTCAAGGCTTCGAGCATTTCACGCAGATTCATAATCCGCGACGGCCTGGGAGGATGCACACAGCGTAGCGTGCCCATCGCTGGTTGATGGGCACGCGGCGCCTGTCTTGTCTCCTTAACGAGAGGCTGCGGCTCGGAAAGCCCTGCGCAATGACCCGCGATCGAGACCATCCGGATGGACAGGCTTCGCTTTGCCCACCCTTGAATGTTCCGTTTCCGAGGAAAGCCAAGGAAGGAGAATAAAAGGACTTGATGGAGCGAACCTGGGGAAGCCGTCCCATCCTGAGGCTACGAGCCTGCACGTAGATTGGCTCCCCGCC
>Ga0209568_1000561_pt1 | contig 13080 bp, 8 predicted proteins | sample WorMetOlspDAHAB2_FD_187406 | JGI IMG/M metagenome (GOLD analysis project Ga0209568, IMG submission 187406) | Marine gutless worms symbiont microbial communities from Max Planck institute for Marine Microbiology, Germany - Olavius sp. DAHAB.2... ...
GTTACCGTACGATGAATTTGTGACGATTTATGATCATCATAATATTTTTCGAAAATATGGTCATTGATGCTTTTCTTGCTTGCTTATTTAATGTTCACTATTTAATATTTTTGTCTATGGTTTATGAATATGCATATTTTTATGAATATATGTTGAAATCGATATATTGTATTACACCGTTTATAAAAACTGGACCCCTATATCAGTTGGATTACCTTTGTCAAAACAACCTGGTTAGTAATAACTATAGGAGGTGTCATCATTCCATTATGCATTGATTGACGTTGATAAAGCAAAGGAAAGGAAAGTTGTAACAAAAAGGGTGAAGGTTGAGGCCTCTATATCCATCAAATATGTACGACTGAAACAATGAAACTAAAAATTGATAATATCGGAGCTTTAAACAAAACTCCTATTGCCTGTTCTGGTTAAAGTGGTCTTATAATCTGTTTTTAAATGTATTAATGTTACTTGTAAGTTGTACTGATCACAGAATCTGGCAATCTGTTCCATATATGTACTACTCTGACTGCAAAGTTTGATATTGGTTGAGAACCAGCTGTGCAGTTGCCACGGCAACAGAAAACATAGCCAGTGTGTCCATACATATGATAGCAGAAGACAGCTAAAATAACAAGAAAAATAGTTTTGTGTAAAGAAAATTGTGAATAAAATTTGTATTTGAATTTGATAAAAGATTATGGTGTTATTAAGTTGATAATAGAATTTCCAATGAAAAGGCTGGAAAACGACAAAGGTGACGGTTTTTAAAGCAGTTTAAAAGTACTGATTCTGCAGAGCATAAGTCTGACAGTGATCCGTCGAGATCATTGCTGAGCAGCGAGAACATACCTAAACATTGTTGACGAGCAAGATGCCCCACGGTTTAGTCTCACCACTCGACAGATTGCCAGCGAAACGAGTGTTCATGCAACAGTATGCCACATACTTACTTTATTACTCATATAACTCATCTTTTTGCGGCGCAAAGGGACGATTAGCGCATTAGAGGAACTGTGTGATGTGCTATACAAATTGATTAATACTATTACTACTACTACTGCTGCTTAGCAAACCCAAACAAAACCAAACGAAGCAGAAAAATACACAACTTGATACAACTCATTGGTATTGATATCATTCTTTGAGGCACTCCGTTACATTGCAACTGGGATTCTATGGTGTGTTTTATTCTGTTGCCATGACAATTTCACGGATGGTTCTTGAACAGTATATAAAACTTGTCAATGGCAACCAGTGTGCAGTGGCAATGCCTCCTGCTAACAATCATTTCTAACTGGCTTGTTTTGGTGCTATTAAGCCAATATATATTACGAGACTAGTTTTTGAGACACAGTGTAGATGGAGCTGGGAATCGTTTTAAATTTTTTTAACTCTAATTAGCACTGTTGTAAGTATCCAAGTGATGTTGGTATCGTTCTGTGAGGCGCAAAAAGGCTTGTAGTTCCGACATTCATCAGTAGCGGAGTCCTGTGTGGTGCCTGGGATTTGTGAATATACAAAACCGCCTCGTTTCCTGACTGAGGGTCATAAAAGGCAACCAAATCAGTGTTAGCTTTCGTGTTTTGTTGTTTAGGTTTATTGAGTTGTATTGAGTTGTGTATTTTTCCGTGTCGTTTGGTTTTGTTTGTTAATTGTTAGTACGTTAGCCAAGTGATTGGCAGGGAAGACTTTCATCTCGAAGCATTTCCGCTTGAAAGACCATTCCGAAAAGTTATTTATTGTAATAATTTCATTTTATGTATTCCTAACGCATAACTTTCTCCTCAGTTTCACTTATTTAATTGCAAAATACTAATCAAAGGTGCGATATAGCCTACTTATGCTGAAAGTGCCATTAAATCTATTTTGTGCTGATGTGCCGTTCAGCAACTACTCGATCAATCAATCAGTCAGTCAACAATAGTGAAGCAAGTGGGATAAAATGGGATATTTGAGCTGAATAGTTTAGCTTCTTAGGTGAATTTTAATAGTCAGTTCTTTGCTGTTATTGGTTGTCACTCTTTTTAGTTACATTTGTGAAAATCATAATACCATAACATAACCCTAAGCCACTTTTTCAATGAAAAACTTTGTTAGCTGAAAACGAGGTTTTGGCAGTATTTTTAGTCGGAGTCCAGTTGCTACTTAGTATTGATGTCAAACACTCGGGATATGTGTAGAGTGCTCAAGTTGAGGAAAAAGAGTGCAGCAAATAAGCATATTTCTTGGTATTGACTTGCAAATATTGCATCAAAGCTTTGCTCATATGAGCCACAGTGAACAAGCTGAATAAGTTTGTTGATTGTGCTACTGTCATGTCTCACTGTTAGGTGAATGAGATGGAGTTAACACGCAGCATTGCGGAACGAGTCCTTCGCGAACATAAAGGAAATGTGTTCGAAGCGCTGGTGACTTTGACAAACTGATGGAGAAACCTGCAGGCTGTGTTGGTCACCTCAGCAGCATGTACGGCCGAGACGAAAGCCAGAAGACTGTTTCGGATGCTGGCTTTCGGTCCGAGTGAGCTAACTGCTGCAGATGAGAAAGCTTATCTAGGAAATTACTGCAGGGGTGTCGTGGCCCGTGATGGACTGCGCAAAGTGTTTAAGAAATCTTGGGGGAACTTTAAGACATTGGGAAGGTATTTTGAAGTGCTATTTAAGGTACCACAAAATGGGTTCTCAGGGGCGGATCCAGGAATTTGCAAAAGAGGGGTCCCAGTCCCTCCTTCCGAGCTCTGTAAGTTTCCCCAGTGGGGTCCGGGGCAGAGCCCTGGCTGAAAACGAATTTGGTGCACTCTAAGGCTGTCAGAAAGCCACTGGTGGCATTCATTTTGAATATTCTGAGTACCACGTTTTACAGTTGAACGATCAAAATTTGGCATTAGCTAACATGATCATGAGGGACGGCGTCAGTCCGTCGCCCAAGGGGAGGAGCTCCCCCCCCCACCCGCTAAATCCGTTGCTGGTTTTTATTACATTTCAAGTGCTCCAAATTCAGATCGACTGTGGCTCCACCCTGTACCCTAATGGGGAGCTTACAGTGCTCCCCATACCTCCTAGCTGTGAGAAAGGGAGGGGAAGGGTAGATAGAAGAGAGGAATGGAGAGGATAAGGGAGAACTGGAGGGTATGGATTTGGGGAAAATAAAGGGGAGGAAGTAGAGGTTGCTGTCGCACTTGACTGAAAGCTGTGGGGGGGTGCACATATTGCCTGGGGATAGGTCGACGCCCCTGGTTTCAAGTGCCTGCGATTGTAATATATACATGTGTATGCTTGCCACCTTCAGTTTTTGTAAAGGTTTCTGTGTAATCGAGATACGCAGTGTTTCACTGCAGTGTTATCCAAGTCGTTAGAAGTATGTTCAGAATGCACAGACTTCACACCAGCACTGGTTACACGGATGATAGCAGTCGGCTATACTACTGTTGTCAGCTTACTGTTGCTGCAATATAGCCTAAATGTGCAATGTTAACGCACAAGTGACTTACAGTCAGTTCTGTCAAGTACCTTAGACTGATGCAAAATAAACTACGGTGCTAACGGCAGCAGCACGATCGCTGGAAAAGAAAGTTTTGACATGATTTCATATAGAATTTAAAACTTGCAACTGCACTAACCACAAAACATTTGAATTGAATTTTTCTGACGCTTTCAGCTGGAGGCAAATACTCCGACTATTAAAGGTCTGTAGGGTGGTGCTGAATGATTTATGGTTCAAATGCCTTTTACAAGAGTGAGGCAACACTCGCACATACATTGCATTTTAGCAGCATTAGTGATCTTCAAATGTTAGTGTGGTCTACAGCCCATTTGTTCAGCGACTTAGTGGTAATATTTACTTCGCCATCATATTTGCCTGCTTTACGTTTAGTCACACACACCATAATAGCACACCATATTACGAAGTGAAAAAATGTTGTGTTTACCAATATTTATTGGTATTAGACCATAATTATCTTTAAAAGTAATATATCGATTGAGGATCTGACTAGCAAAAAAAACAACAAAAGTACATGTACAGTGATTGTATTACTGTATGAAAAAATGTTGCTAAAACGCAGTTCAGTCAATCAATCAGTGATTTTTAGAGTGGCTTAAGTAACCGAAATCACTACAAGGTCATGCACTAAAGTGCTATAGACAGAAAGATTGTTGTAGTAAAAACGTTTTCAGGTGACGCCTGAAGGACTGCAACGTGGGGGCTGAGACGATGTGTTCCGGTATTGAGTTCCAGACTTGAGCGGCGGCAGTTAGTATTATAATTGCAATTACAATTGACTGCTGCAATGTTTGTTAACCTCGACTAACAATGTGAACAAGTTTCTTGGTGTAGGACGTCTGTAGGTGATGTGGGACTGAACTTGTGGTTCTGTTTTAGCATATACACGTTTATTCTAGTTTCTTTTCCCCGAATCATGTTTACAATGCTTATGATCAAGCAAATAAATCTAAAATAAATTTGCACTTCTTCACACGTAGCACACAAATGTTCACGCTGACATTTATTGCCACTGAACCATGGTGATTGGAGAACCTGTAAGTCGTGCAAATCATATTTTAATCAATTACAATTACTACAGATGACTGAAACTGCACGCTACACTTGCGCTGAAATTTAAAGCATATGCCTAAGGGCTACCAGCGCGCATCTTGAAAATGCCCAAAGTTATGAGGCAGCCTATGAACACATTTTATCACTTCTGTCATTTCCAGTGACACCATTTCAGCACAGTAAACGACCACAGATAACAGGTCAACTCAGCGTTCTCACCTGCACGGGATGGTAATACTAATATTTGTTCTTTGGAAACAAATAAACAACCAGTTTCAGGAATTATTTATGCAGGTTTATATATCAATAGCAGTCAAGAGAACGAAAGCAGATCTTGCTCATAGGTCTCACTGACAGCACAGTAATGTTTTCAGTTTAGTTTGTGAGTCAGCATCCTCACTGGCAAACACCCGATTTGGGTGGCTTGTTTTATAGATTGGCACATGCCTGGAGCACTGACTATACGTCCCTGAGATCTGCAGTGGCTACATCATAATGACAACACTGCACAAAAATCGTCATAAGTAGAAGTGACAGTAGTGTTTGATCGAGACAGCTATATCAGTCGCTGTTTAGTCCACCGCCACAAGTCCAGTTTTCGTCGGAGTCGATCACTTTATCACACAGTGTAGCAACTTTTGAAGATCTCGACTTCTTTAACGCCGGCTCATCAGTATCACAGTCTGCACACACGTGCATTAACATATGTTCTATACGACTGAAAATGTACTCGAAATTAAAACTCGCCTACAAACGCGGTATACTGCTAGTGAACGGGATGCTGGAAATGGAACCCAATAATTTGTGACTGTTAGTAGAAAACGGGTACACTTAATTAGTTGGTCAACACTCACTATGACGTGTCATATGGTATGCTGGTTGGTCATCGATGCAGACTCCAAAAATTTAGGTATTTATACAGTTTTACACGGTTGGTGGCGTGGCTTGGTGGTTAGAAGGTCGGTCTTTAACTGGCAAACTTTCCCTGATCTACGCCTGATCTATGGTTGACATGTGACCACTTCGTGGGTCAGGGGTCCGCCATGGCTCAACCAACCAGGCCAACTCAGCCTTCCAGCCCTTTGGGGTCGGTAAATGAGTAGTATTCCATGTAATTACATGGATTACTACTCGTTTACTACAACATAGATAACGGAAGTGGAGACCATTAAACGGCAGACTGGAACTGTGCGTGTGGTTGTTTAGCCGTGAGGCTAGCCCGTCTGCGGGCTGAGCGTACAGCCTGTAGACTGCATGTCCACCCTAGCCTGTGATGTACAGTGCTACTGCAGCTGCAGTTGCCGCTTGTGGTGCTATACAAGTGTTATGCCTTTACCTTTTTCTTATCTGTATAACAACAAAGCTGAAAATTACACTGATGTCTCCTGAAAATACGTTCACTTGGGGTCAACGGATTAACACGTCACTTTGCATGAATGATGGTAATTACGATTCAATCAGGAGGTTAAACTTAGATATTAATTCAGACATGTCAACAAGCAGAGAATTAAACTGCAAGGCAGAAAAGTGGGTTGCCCACTGAGGTAGTGACAGTCATTGGAAATGGAATCTAGCCAGTATTCTTTCAGTGACGTAAAAAAGTCTACCTGTGCAATGTCCAGTATCAGCACAAACTGTCCTAACCCTCTAACCAAGAGAGAGTGTAAGACAGAAAAAAAAACATATTTCAGTCAGACGTGAAGGCCCTAAGTATGTATTCAGCTTACTATTGTAATTATATCCACAGTACATTGCAGTATGCAGTTAAAATATTAAGCAACAGCAGGATTAGAAAAACTTTCCAGATGATGGAGGCGCAGATTTATTGGAATTTCTGCTCTTGCCAACCTACCGATAAACACACACACGATTTGATACCATATTCAATACAAACACATGATCGCAGATCACACAATATCCATTGGCCTAAAGCTCAGTTTCAATCTGTGGGGAGCTGGTACCAGAGAAAAACTCTGACTTTCGACAAGCATAAAGCCCAGAAAGTGTCATTCCATAGAAGAAGATTTATGCTTAGACCGAAGTCCGTAGCAAGGGAGCTCATCCCCTTTACGGTGCTTTAAATGGCGAGGATTAGACCCAATTAAGCTAACATACAACCCGTCAGCTGGATGGCTGGTAAAGCGGCTTTAATTGTCTTAAGCTTGTATGCCAGCAGTCCTGGATGCAGGGCCTACTTCTACGCAGACCTCACCGCATCTTCCCCCGAGGTGGCTGAAACCATCTCCAGTACTCATTGCATGGTTTTTGCACCTACCCAGGCAGAGTGGGTTTGAGTGGCCTGGAAAATACCGTGATGGTAGACCAGGCAAAAGGTCGTCACCAATCCCAGTACTAACCGGGCTTGATGCAGCTTAACTTTGTTGATGTGACCATCACCGTTAACACTACGCCAAACCAGCCACTGTAGCCATCATCCATAGGCTCTAGTCAACGGCAATTCTAAGCAGCCAATTTTCTTACTTAAACAACTGGAAACTAGTGACAAACACACAACAATGGTATAGCTGAATGAAATAGAATTCTAATGAACTGCTAATGACACTGACTAGTGACATAATGCATGAAGGTTAATGACCTTGCAGAGACGGCGATGGCATGTTATGTCCGTAACCGGACTAACTGTATTCATCAGGAGTTTACCAGCCTCTAAAATACAAATCACACATCACAACATTCATATCATACAAGAGATACACGCTGCTGTCACCATGTGTACATGGAATGCACGCATGAGAGGCATAGGCCAATTTAAATTACTTGGTTTTCAGCAAAATACCGTATTTGTTACTGATACTAGTTAACATTGGTTACAGCGAACAGAAAAAACAGATTGTAACTGATATGTGTGGTTAGTAACAGTAATCCAACACATCTGAAGACCCCGAAGGCAAGAAGAAATGTTGTTTGAATACCAGTGAGAACAATGCGCTGTCCTCTGCTGAGCATGGAGCTCACAAGACTCGTGTTGTCAACCACTGTACCGTAAGTCTTGAGCCATGTCAGCGTGTCGGAGACCGTAATATCGGCAACTGGTGCTTCTGTTGTGAGATCTTCCGATGGTGAAAACCTCCGAATATCTACAGGCACAGCGCCTGTCTATTACATAATTTACATTACAGCCAGCTGTTGTCCACAGGTAATGTGGCACATAAGTAATTATATCACCTAATGAAAAAGACCGATGTTCGATATAACGAAAGTCACTTTAAAGGCACCACAAAAAAGTCTAGAAAGGAACGGCTAAAGAGACGAGTCTTCAGACGACTGCAGAAAACTCGCACAGATGGTGCAGACGCCACGTGATTATGTAGTTCGTTCTAGACATGGGGGCAGCGGCGACCTAAAAAGTTGACAGCCGTGTATGACAGATGATCAGTGATGATGATGACGCTGAGCAAAACGACCTCCAGCCTCGAGATGTAAGACTGGAAGAACTCGTTGAATGGTGTCGTATATGCTTTAACTTCAGTTCAGATCCAAGACATATCTTCAGAGTTTTATGCCACAGGTTGGACTGCAAAAAGGTCATCAAACATGTAAATATATGCTGAGGGACGAGGAACTTTACTGACACTATACCAAACTCTGATTAGGGTAACAACACCATTTGCTGTGCCATCAAAAATGCAGGGTTGTTTCAAGCAGTCATGAAAAAAAATTGCGATGGAGCATAGTTAGACCGAAAGCATATGAAATATTAGCATAGAATAGCCACAAATGAAGCATCCTGTACTTCTTGCATTAAGCAAACAGAAACTACAGCATAATGGTAATAATACCATGATCAGAAGTTTTTGTCTGTAATGACGACGAAGGTATAGCTGGAAAAGTTTCATCCGCATTTAAAGAGTCAACAGAATAACTGTCGTTCACTTGTGGCACAGCAGTGGAGTCACTTGGCAAGGCAGTAGTTGCATTTGGTACAGCTGCTGCCACTTGCAACGCAATGCTAACGACATTAGGTACAGTTGTAGCCACTTGCGGTATCACAGTGAACACATTCTGTACAGAAGTGATGACATTAGGTACAGTTATGGTTAATTGCTGTTCTGCACTGTCGACTTTTGGTACAGCTGTAGTAACAGTTAGTACAGCTGATGTCTCAGGAAGTGATGACTGCAAACAGTTTGTTATGACAGATGGTACAGCACACGAGTTGTCAGTGACATCAATGATGACATTATCATCCACAGTCACTTCATTTATCACTTCAAACTCAGTAGCATTGTCAGTGCCATTATTTCCAGCAACACTCTGGCAACAAACACGACAACTTATATGCTCTATGTCAATGCCATTATTTCCAGCAACACTCTGGCAACAAACACGACAACTTATATGCTCTATGTCAATCATGTTCTGTAAAATTAGCAGTTACCTCATTTCAAAAGTTTGGACTCGATCGCTGTGCCATTAAGGAATGCAACTTTACAGGTCTGCTGATATATGGATGAGAGGTGCACTGTGGTGAGCAAGCAAAAATAAACCGGACAAATACTGCTCACTGCACATGCTGGTATGGCTCCAAGAACAAGACAAGCGCCATACGTGCAGAAGTATAGACGCCAAAGGAACCGAGGGGAAGGGAGTGGTAAGCAAGTATCCTCTCCCAATCAATCAATCAACTTAGTCTGCCGCATGTGACGAATAACAAAAATCAGAGACAAATAAAACTAAAACATAAAAACCGATGTGCAAAGAAATCTGATAATGGGCTTAGAGCCATGAGCTCCCGGAAGCAATTAAGGGTCCGGAGAGTGTCGCAAGTTCTGCCAGCTGGGTTAGGGGTGGAGTCGAGAATAGATGTGGTGCATTTCTATCTCAAAATATGACTGCTGGTGAAAGGCATTTTACAATTACCAAAACTGATTGCCTCTTGTGTCCGAAAAGTGGCATGGAAAACTTAGAGCCGTACCACATCAATTTCAAAACGTGACATGTTTGGCTGTCTGGTGAATAGGATTTGGTGCCAGTATCTCCACTATTGTGCCATTTTGAGTTGAGCACTGGACCTACTGAAGGCCTCGGCTTGCAGTTACTGACAAAGTAGCATATCATCCTGAAACCATCTCTAATATGCTATTCATGTCACAGAGGGAGCAGGCGTACAGCCTATAAGCCATTGGCTGGGACCACGCCCACAGGCTGTGGCTAACATCCATACACAGCTGTGGTCTTTCGTAAATCTCATTTACCGACCCCAGAGGAATGGACACATGTCAACCATAGATCTGGCATAGATCAGGGAAAGTCCGCCAGCCAAAGGTCGACATCCTGACCACTGAGATACTGCCAACTTTAATAGTAGTAGGTGATCCACTGATAACCAACAACATTAGGCATAAAACTTTTGGACACTATTTTCTATATGGGGACTAGCGGAATACGGCTACATGCTGTTGGATGAGCATTATACATCTTGTGAACTAATCCAGTGAAATTCAAAATTTATTCCCGGCAACGGATTATCCAAGTTGTCCTAGAAAATGGCCACATACCATATCATTTAGTGTGTTAGCTTGCAAAATCTGCAAAGACGCTAATAATTAACAGCCAGCTGCTATTGTCTTTTACCAACCAGTAGTTATCAGTGGGAGTGGTGGGAGTATTTATAACAAATCAACAAACAATGACACAGTGCGATATACAACATACAGACGCGAGCTGTAGTAGATGAGCAATGTCAGTTCGACCAGTATCGAAAGCAATATCCAACGGAGTTTTGCCAAACTGCAATTAATGTTGAATCAACACAGCACAGCAATAAAGCAACTCAAAATGAAGAAACCAATACGACAGACCAATTAAAACAATAAGGCAGTCAAGATAGGAACCACAGACTGACAGTCTTGCTATTAAATACGCTCACACTGGCGAATATTGAAATAGGCAATGCAATTAAATGGAAATAAAAGTCAGTATTATTTTTTTTAAATTCTGTAAACACAAGATACCATTTATCTCATCATACTTCCCAAGCTGTAACGCATGGCTTACAGTGAAGCAGTGGAACAAAGCAGAAATGGTCCTTGGCAACAATATGCATCTTCTTGGTGCAAATTGGACTAGTCAAGATTGAATTACAGCCTTTAATGCTAAGCCATCGTTGCTGCCCATACAAACAGAAATCCAATGAAGAAAAGAGTACAGACCTTGTTTTGCAAATACGCATTGGCACCGTGTTGCAGCAGCAAGTGGACAATATCAACATGAGTTTTTTGAACCGCCCAATGCAAGGCACTCATGCCAATCTGCCAATACACACCAGCACGTACTGATCATCACACTTACAGAATTTTAATAGTTTTTTTTTCAGCTTGGGTTTTCCCCTCGGCTGACACTGATGTATTTCACACAGTCATTCCTTTCCCCCCTTGTATCAAAATTTTACACTATTAAGTGCTCCCGTCAACACACTGTAGGAGGCACCACACAAGTTGTTGATTGATTGCTTAAGACTGATAAAGCAATGACAAGGACAACAAAAAGATTCTATAATAGTTGCCAATAAAAAAACACAAAACATTATGAGACATAAAGCACATGAAAACACAAAAATGTTTTACACACATCACCAAAAAAAACACAAATCACAAATTATCGGCCTCGTGACATTGACCTATTGACCTCTGAATGGGTACCCTGGTTGCATGATACGGGCAACCTTCCTATCAATTTTGGGATTCAAGCACTCTTTCTTTTTCGAGGTAGGTTGAGGCACAGGATAAATGCCGACAACACTGACGATGTAGCAATCGATCCACAATGGGTCTCCCTCGGGTTGGTCCGACGACAAATCTAAAATATAAATACAGCACCAATGTTCCCTCTTAAGCTGCGCGGCCGCGCACATGGCCAAAAAATGCAGCGCAGCAGTTTCCAACTGATGCGCAGTGATATTTAATATCACAGTGTGATATAAATTTGATGGAAATCAAGCCGCTGGACTCTATACTTGGGTCTGGAGAGTGGAAACTGGATATAGGTCGAGCGAAATTAGGTAAATGTCAAATGAGACTGATTTTGCTGTTGTCTTGGATGACATCTGTTAAAAAATTCAGACTCTCAGGCATGAATATGTGTGGCTCAAACACTACTTTTCTGCACACAACGAAAAAAATTAGTGATTAGTTCAGCATCAGTTACCATGTCTGTTGCATGTACATCAGAACCACTGGCGATTAACAGCTGCACAATGGGCAGATGTCCTTCTTGGCAGGAAAAGTGCAGCGGAGTTCGATCTACCTTGGTGCGGGCATCACGGGTGACGCCAGCACGCAGCAGAACTTCGCACAATGCCAAGTGACCATTCTGAGCAGCATAGTGCAGTGCACTGTTGCCCAACTGACATCGATAGCAACAAAATGCATCGATTACTACGATTCAATCAGTACAGTGGCTTGCTGTAAAATCAGAAAGCTCTCAACGACCTAAACCTCCAAGGTTAAAAAAATCCTGACAGCAAAATTAGTTAAAAAAGAAATGTGCCAACATACAAACAGATTTTCATTCTGTTTGTTAGCAGTTATGGTCAATAGTTATGACCATATATATCACTACTCGTGTCACATCTCCGAAGTCACAAGCGCTGAGCCTCATCTGTCGAGCTCGATGAGAGATTCCACCAGCATATATAAACGAAAATGTGCTAAATAATGTGCTTAATGTGACCGATAAGTGCTACATAGCAACTGAAACATAATGTACTTAATAAAGTCAGAGTAAGTCTACAATAGTTAGTTACTATATGGGCACAGCATATATGAGAAAGGCTTATTACATATAAAATAAGGACAAGCAATGTCTTGAAAGGCTACAGAAACAATGCACAATTAATAACAATTTATTAATTAACTTCAAATGTACCCAGTCTGTTGTAAACAGAGCTCCATGCAACAGCAGGAGCTGAACATTTTCGGTCTGTCCAAGCCTTGCAGCCTCAAGCAGCTTCTTTCCAAGATCAGCAGGAAGCATTTTCAGAATTGAATCTGCCTAGAACTTTGCTTCCAACCTGATGCAAATAAAGCCGGCAATACATCACACAATCTAGTACACTAAAACAATATCTTATAACAATCTCTTGAATGTGATGACACATACTTGATCACCATCAGTACTCAAAGTGAACTGGTACAGCCACATGATAACAATGTAGCCATTATCACCTGAATAACATCAGCCAATGTCAATGTCAAATTGGGGCTGGTTCTCCATGAGTCCCAGTGAGCAAAGACCTCAAACGGGTCCATTCGCCATCCCCAGAATTTATCGTTAATTGGATATCTCATCGGTTAAGAATCTACGAGACTTTCAAATAAATCTCGTTAGATCCTTAACTCTTATTCTCTTCATGTCATCAGGGTCTAAAACTGGTTTTCCCCAGATGCTCATTCTAGTTGTTACGTAGTAACTACATTGACTTATAAAGTGTAAGGAAGTCTCCTGCTCCCCTTCACAATGCTCACACAATGGGTCATTATTTAGGCCCATTATGTTCATATG
>Ga0209568_1000562_pt1 | contig 13076 bp, 12 predicted proteins | sample WorMetOlspDAHAB2_FD_187406 | JGI IMG/M metagenome (GOLD analysis project Ga0209568, IMG submission 187406) | Marine gutless worms symbiont microbial communities from Max Planck institute for Marine Microbiology, Germany - Olavius sp. DAHAB.2... ...
GCTGCTCGAGCCCATCGGGAACATTCCGCCGGTCGAAGCCGAGGAGCTATACGACGCCATGATGGACACCAGGTCCGAAGCGGCGTAACTCAAACTAAACAGCCTCCGGCAATCCCGGGGCGGTTCACAGCAACTTGGTGCCGCGCCTTTCCGCTGTCTTGACGGAGATGCGTGATAATGGGGAACTTGAGAAAATGAGACGTCTTGCCGTTGAGCAAATGTTGAAGAGTGTAGGTGCGAAAAATTAGGTTTTGGCTTGTTGCTTGTCTCTTGAGGTCTGCTCCTGGCTAATTGCGGACATGCAGCCGCAGACCGAACGTCGTCGGTTTATCAGCCGAAACCGGAACCACGGGCAGCGCTAGTTTTCCGCCCTTGCCCCCGCCCGGCCCTAGGCCAAACCCCTAAACCACCCGTAAAACCTGTCAATTGGGCGTGCCGGAGACCACGTAGGGTTCCAGTTCCTTGCTCCAGGCGGCATGCGCTTCGATGCTGCCCAGCTTCTCGAAGGCGTCGTTGAGCTCGGCCAGGCTGGAAATGGCCACTTCCGTCTCGATGGTCGATTCCAAGGCGCCGATGGAACCGGTGGTGATGCGGTAATTGTCCGCGTTCCAGCCGACCTGGGCGCCGATCTCGTCCCGCCAGCGCTTGAGCAGGTCCAGGGCCGTCTGTTTGTGGCCGAAGCGTGCTTCGATTTTCCACCGCGCGATCATCATGGCATTCTCCTCCCCGTTTTCGATTGTCATTTGGATGCCCGGCCTTCGAAAGCCGGACCCGGGGATGGTAGCACGGGGATGGGGGCTGCGGGGGGCCCCGCCGGCCGCCTATGGGCTCAGTTGCCGGCGTGGGAGAAGGTAACCAACCGCTTCGCCCGCCAGTCGTCCAACTGCGCCCGGCGGCGCTCGGCGAAGGCGGTCGCCCGGTCGGTCTTGCCGAAACTGACCAGTTCGCGCTTGCGGCGCTGGGTGCGCTCCGCCCGGCGGACGGCAGCCAGATGCGAGAGGTCCTTGCCGCGGCCCCGGGCCTGGCGCCAGGCGCTGATCTGTTGGTGGCGGCGCTGCAGGCGCCGCGTCGCCGGGTCCACCGGTTGGGTCGTCGTGGCCAGGCCCCGGCGTTGGCGGAACCGGTTGTTGAGGTCCGCCAGGCGGCCGTAGTCGATGGCCGAGGGGCGCCGCTTCGGCGCACCTTCGGGCTTGGCGGCTTCGAGGCGGGGCGCCGGCAGGCCGCGGGCCGCGTTCCAGATGCGCGCCACCTTGGCCCGGTACTTGGCCGAAAGATGCGGCGTCATGGAATGGTAGGCGCCGGCCGCCGCCAGCCAGTTGCCGGTGCGCCGCTGCATGGCCTTCAGGTACCTGGCCCCGTAGGCGGCGTTGATTGCCGGGTCGAACGCCGCATCGAGGCTCTCGAAAGCGTCCGGATGGGCGGCCAGGTTGATCTGCATGCAGCCGACGTCGATGTTGCGCACCCCTTGGGTGAGAAGGATCTCCACCTCGGCCACGGCTTCCGCCTTGGTGTCGAAGAAACGGCCCCTGCCGCCGGACGTCACGGTCCAGGGCCAGGCAATATTTGCCTGCTTTTCGGCGTTCCAGCGGCCCGATTCGGCGCGCGATATGGCACTCAGGAGATGGGCGGGGATGACCTCGCGCCGTTCCCGGTCCGAGACCGCCTGGGCGCACAAATTCCAATTTTTTTCAAAGGCTTGCGTGACGGCGGCCCGGCCCGTGCCCGGTTGATGAAGGAGCGCTGCCGTGGCGGCGAGACTAAAAAAGAGACGTTTCCACATATCCAATCACCGTTTTCCCACCCCGAACGTTGCAATCGGGGTGCCAAAACGGCGGATTTTGAGGATTTAAGGGACTCTAGAGGTCCGGCGGCGTCGTGTCGCCGGGGCCGAGCGCGCGCTGCATGATCACCTGATCGAGCCACTGGTCCGCCTTGTAGCCGCAGGCGGGGATGATCCCGACCATCTCGAAGCCGGCCTTCTCGTGCAGCCTGATGGAGGGCGCGTTGGCGGAATCGCCGATGATCGCCACCATGCGCCGGAACCCCCGGGCCGTGCATTCGGCGATCAGGTCGTCCAGCAGTTTCGCGCCGCCGCCGCCGCCGCGGGCTTCCTCCGCCACGTAGACGGAGTTCTCCACCGTGTTGCGGTAGGCAGGGCGCGGCCGGTATTTGGAGGCGTAGGTGTATCCCACCACGGTGCCGTCCAGCACCGCCACGTGGTAGGGGAATCCGTCTTTGATGATGGCGTCGCGGCGGCGCGTCATCTCGGCCACGTCGGGGGGCGTCTCCTCCCAACTGGCCAGGCCGTGCAGCACGTGATGGGCGTAGATTTCCTGGATCGCCGGCATGTCGCCGTCGGCGACGTCCCTGATGAGCAAATCACCCAGGCTTCTCATTCCGCCGCCTTCGGCAGCCAGCGCGGATCCTCCCTCAGCACTTCGGGGTCGATCTCGCAGAGCGCCTTGATCAGCCGGTTCATGTGGCGGATCAGGTTGGACAGGCCGGGGCCTCGCTGGATGCGCTGTTCGTCCATATAGAGGGCCCGGTTGATCTCGATCTGCAGGGCGTGCTGGCCTTCCTCGGGCCGGCCGAAGCGCCGGGTGATGTAGCCGCCGGCGTAGGGCCGGTTGCGGACCACCCGGTAGCCCAGGTCCTTCAGCACCCGCTCGGCCAGGCTGATCACCGCCGGCGCGCAGGCCGCCCCGTGGCAATCGCCGAGCACCACGTCGACGTTCTTCACCCCGTTGGAGCGCACGCCGGGGGCCCGCACGGACGGCATGGAATGGCAATCGATGAGCAGTGCGGCGCCGAACGCCGCCCTGGCCCTCTCGAGCAAGTCGCCGACGGCCCGGTGGTAGGGCCGGTGGTGGGTCTCGATGCGCCGCCGGGCCTCGTCGAAGCTCATGGGCCCGTCATAGATGGCTTCGCCGTTGGCGACGATCTTCGGCACCGTGCCGAGGCCGGCGGCGATGCGCGGCGAGCGGACGCGCACGTAATCGGGCAGCGGGCCGGTGAACATCTCCGGGTCCAGCTCATAGGCTTCCCGGTTGGCGTCCACGTAGGCGCGCGGGAACAGGGCCCGGACCAGGGGCGCGCCGAAGTCCGGCGCGGCGGCGAAAATCTCATCGACGAAGGAATCCTCGGAGCGCTTCAGCGTCGGCGCGTCGAGCCTGGAGGCGGCGACGAAGGCGTCGGAGTATTGGCGGCCGCTATGGGGCGAGGAAAACACCACCGGCGCCGTCAATTCGGCGGGGGCCCGAACTTCCCAGGAGGCCGAGTTAAGGGTCCGCGTCTTCATATGGTCCATGATTACCGGGGCGTCCGGTTCCCTGCAACCGGATTGTGGCGGGTGCGGCCGCGCCCGGGACTTGCATTCCGACCGGGAATGGATATAACCGGTCCTCTTAATTGATCGGGCGCGTAGCTCAGCGGGAGAGCACTGTGTTGACATCGCAGGGGTCGCTGGTTCAATCCCAGCCGCGCCCACCATGGGAACCCCCCGGGAAACCGGGGGGTTTCGCCGTTTTCGGGCGGTGTTGCGGGCATGGCCAGGATCGAGCGTTTCGCCGGTGCGCCTTGGACCGCGTCGGCACGGGTATACCCCGTCAGCCTAAGTTCAGCATCCTCCGGCAAGTTGACCCCGCTGACCCTTTGAAAAGACGCCGTCCGTTGAACTGCGGAACGGCGTTTCCATATGGTCGGTAGCAACCGATTGGGTGGTCATGCCGGGATCAAAGCATTTTTTCGCCATGTTGGCGGTGGGCGCCGTGGGGCTTGGGCTGTCCACGGCGGCCTTCTTCTTCGCGCGGCACGCCGACCATGACCACAACTACCTGACCTTCTACAACGATTCCCGCGAGCTGTTCCGCTCCGTCTCCAATTCCCTGGACGAACACCTGGGCCGGGCCGAGGCGCTGGGGCTCTATTTCGATGTGGGGTACGGCATCACCCGGGCCAAGTTCGAGCAGTTCGCCGGGCGGCTGGCCACCGGGTCGCCGGGGATCCAGGCCCTGGAATGGATCCCCCGGGTCTCCCGTGGGCAGCGCGCGTCTTATGAATCGGTGGCCCAGTTCTCAGGCGTCCGGGGGTTCCGGTTCACGGAACGCAACGGGGCCGGCGAGATGGTGCCGGCCGGCGAGCGGGCCGAATACTATCCGGTGTATTTCGTCGAGCCGCTGGCCAACAACGTCAAGGCGCTGGGCTTCGACCTGGCCTCCAATCCGGTGCGCAAAAAGGCCCTGGATGAGTCCCGCGACAGCGGCCTGACGACGGTCTCCGGGCGGGTCACCCTGGTCCAGGAGACGGGACGGCAGTTCGGGGTGCTGGTGTTCCGCCCCGTCTACCGCCGCGACCTGCCCAGCGATACGGCCACCGAGCGCAACAAGGCGCTGCGCGGGTTCGTCATCGCCGTGTTCCGGCTCGGCGATCTGGTCGGGCGCTCCATGACCCGCTCCCCGGCCGAGCTGATGATCGAAATGGCGATCCGTGATGCGGCCGCCGAACCGGACAGGCAACTCCTGTATCCCGCCGACGCCGCGGCCCTCACCGGCAAGACGCCGGTCCACGTGGAACACCGGGTGTCCTTCGAGATGCCCGTGGGGGGGGCGCACCTGGCAGGTCACCTTCCGGCCGCTCCCCGGCCACGAACTGTTCGCAAGCAGCACCAACGCCTGGCTGGCGCTTTCCGGCGGCGCCGTCATGACCTTGCTGCTGATGATGGTGTTCTCCACCCTGCTCAACCGCCAGGCCTTCGCCGCCCGCCTGGTGGCGGAACGGACCGGCGAGCTGCATGCCAACCAGGCGCAGATGAGCAAATACGTGGAACAGTTGGAACTTTCCCAGGCCGCCCTGAAGAAGCGCACCCGGGAGATGACCGAACTGGCCCAGGACTACAAGACCCAGAAGGAACTGGCGGAGACCTCGGAGAAAAGCAAATCCGAGTTCCTGGCTTCCATGAGCCACGAGATCCGCACCCCCATGACCGGCGTCCTGGGCATGGCCGATATCCTTTTGGAGACGAACCTGGATCCCCTGCAGCGCGAAAACGTCCTGAAGATCAAGAGCGCCGGCCGCAGCCTGCTGACCATCCTCAACGACATTCTCGATCTCTCCAAGATGGATGCCGGCCGCCTGGAGATCGAGGCCATCGATTTCAACCTGGGCACGGTGATCACCGATGCCGTCGATCTGGTCCGCGACAAGGCCGAGGAGAAGGGCCTGTTGCTGAGCGTCGAAATGCCCAAGACGGTGCCCGTCTCGGTGCGCGGCGACCCGACCCGCATCCGCCAGGTGCTGATCAACCTGGTCGGCAACGCCGTCAAGTTCACCCACACGGGCAGCGTCGCGCTCCGGGTCCGCCATGAGGCCCGGGACGACGGATACCTGCTGCGCTTCGAGGTGGCCGACTCAGGGATCGGAATCCCGGCCGAGATCCAGGCCTCCCTGTTCGAGGACTTCACCCAGGCGGACACCTCCACCAGCCGCCGCTACGAGGGCACCGGGCTGGGCCTGGCCATCTCGAAACGCCTGACCCAGTTGATGGGCGGTGAGATCGGCGTCGACAGCGAAGAGGGCGAGGGGTCCGTTTTTTGGTTCACGGTCAACGTGGAAGCCGGCCGGGAGACCGTATCGAAAAGCGACAAGCCCACGGAAGCCGCCGCCTTCCAGGCCCGCCGGTCGCTTCGCATCCTGATCGCCGAGGACAACGGGCTCAATCAGATGATCCTCAAATCGCTGCTCGAGCCGCTGGGGCACGAATTGACCGTCGTCGCCTCGGGCATGGGTGCCGTGGAGGCGGTCAAGGGCGCGAGCTTCGATCTGATCCTCATGGACATCCGCATGCCGGAACTGGACGGACCGGACGCCACCCAGGCGATCCGCCGCATGGACGGCGAACGCGGCCGCATCCCCATCATCGCGGTCACCGCGGACGTCATGGACGAAAACGTCCGGCACTACGCCCAGGTGGGCATGAACGCCACCGTGTTCAAACCCATCAACCGGGCCGAACTGATCACCGCCATGGACGAGGTCCTGGGCGAGGACGTGCACTTGCGGACATCGGCGCCGCCGGCGACCGAGGCACCGGCCCCGGCCTCGCCCCAAGGCGCCGACGAGGAGGCCGAACAGACACCGCAGGAGGTGGTGGCGTTCCTGGCCAACCTGGACGGCGTCGTCGGCGGCAAGGGAAGCTGATCCCGGCGCGGTGCGTTTTCTCCTCCCCGGCGGCCGGTCCCGACTTGTCACGAAGGCTCGAAGCCACGTAGGTTAGGCGGCCACCGCCCGCCGGGCGGGGCCAGCCAGCGGCAACGGGCGTTTCGGTGATGACCAGAACGGACGGACACGATGAGTAGGGCCGAGCGGCGGCGCCAGGCACGCCAGGCGCGGCGCGGCAAGCCGGCGTCGGGAACGGCCGGTGACCTGCTGCGGCTGCTTCAGTCAGGAATCGAACGCCATCAGGCCGGACAATTGCAGGACGCCGCGGCCATCTACGAACAGGCGCTGGCCGTGGACCCGGACCATCCCGATGCCAATCACCTGCTCGGCGTGGTCGCCCATCAGGCGGGCCGCGATGAACTGTCCGTCGAATTGATCTCCAAGGCCATCGCCGGCAACGCCGGCAACGCGGACTATCACTGCAATCTGGGCAACGCGCTTCGGGGCCTGGGCCGCCACGGCGAGGCTATCGAGGCCTATGAGGCGGCGCTCGGGATCACGCCAGACGATGCCGAGGTCCATGCCAACCTGGGCAACGCCTTCCGCGATCTTGGCGAGGCGGCCAAGGCCTTGGCCTGTTACGACGAGGCATTGCGCCTTCGCCCCGCGTTCCCGCAGGCCCACAACAATCGCGGCGCGGTGCTTCAGGCGGGCGGCGATTTGGACGGCGCGGCCGGGTGTTTCGAGCAGGCCCTGGCCTTGGCGCCGGGGTTCCCGGAGGCCCTCAACAACATGGGCGATCTGCATCAGGCGGCGGGCCGCGCCGAGGCCGCCGAGGCCTGCTTCCGTCAGGCCATCGACAACCGCCCGGATTATGCCGAAGCCCACAACAACCTGGGCACCATCCTGCAGGGCGCCGCCAAGCCGGAAGAGGCCATGCGCCACTACCGCCGCGCCGTCGAGCTGAAGCCCGATTTCCACGAGGCCCTCTATAACCTGGGTTATCTGCTGGAGGATCACGGCAAGTCCCGCGAGGCCGTGGCCTGCTACCAGGACGCCTTTGCTGCGCGCACCGGCATCCGGCCGGAACCCGGCGACGACCTGGCGCCAGGCACGGTGACCCTGTTCCTGGAAGTCACCAACAAGTGCAACTTCCACTGCGAGTTCTGTCCCTCGGACATCCAGAAGCGCGGCGTCGGATTCATGAACCTGGACAATGCCATACGAATGATCGACGAGTTGGCCGCGAAGGGGCTGGCCACGCAACTCATGCTGCACCTGATGGGCGAGCCGACCCTGCACCCCAAGCTCTACGACATCCTGGCCCATGCCGGCGCGAAGGGGGTGCGCACGGAGTTGGTGACCAACGGCAGCGCCCTGGTCGCCAAGACCGTGCCGAAGCTCCTGGAAAACCTGCGCGGCACGGTGATCGCCAGCCTGATGACGCCGACCCGCGAATCCTATGCCGCGCGCGGTGACGTGGGGCTCAAGTGGGACCGCTACATCGACAACTTCCGGCTTTTGATCCGCGAGCACCTGGAGCGCCTGGCCCGCGGCGAGGCGATTCATTGCGAGATCACCATGCGGGTCATGGTGACCAAGGATTCGAAGGGCCGGGTGAATATCCTGGAGACGCCCAAGGACATCATGGAGAACTGGCGCGAATGGTGCGCCGTGGTCTCGGAGATCGAGGCGGAACTGGGCCTGGACGCCTTTCCGCGCCCCGACGTGGACCCGAACGTGATCCTCAGCGCCGCCGGCGACGGCGCCCATTCCAAGTACTTGCTGCAGCGCGGGCTCGGGCTATCGTTTTGGAGCGCCTTCACCTTCGCCAATACGCGGGTCGGCGATGATTACGAACTGAAGGACGCCGAGAGCCAGGTTGAGCGGTTCTGCAAGCATCCGTTCCTGGATGTCGGCGTGCTGTGGAACGGCGACGTGACGCTCTGCTGCATGGACTACGACGGCCAACTGACGATCGGCAACATCGCGGAGTCAAACCTGGAGGAGATTCTTCACGGCGAGGCGGCGCGCGAGTTGCGCAAGTCCATGTACTCCTTGCACACGCTTCCCGAATTCTGCCGCCAGTGCCAGGCCCGCCCGGTGCTGCCCGGCGAGGAGGTCGCCGCCGGCGACATCGCCTCCGCCGACCAGCGGGGCCATTGACTTAGTCTTGATCTTCGACCGTGTCGTGATCCAGGTGGATGCCCGGATCGTCCACCGCAACCTCGATGACCCGCTCAGGGTTCGTCGCGACGATCGCCTTGCCGCCCCGGTCGCCGTCGATCTCCATCAAGGCCGGGAAAAACGACCGGTCGAACAGCACCGGGTTGCCCCGCCGGCCGTCGTGAACGGGAACGCAGATGCGGTCCGGTGCATGGGCATCGATCAGCCGGTCGATGGTGGCGGTTTGCACCGCCGGCATGTCGCCGAGACAGACCAAGGCCCCATGGGCGCCCTCCGGCGCCGCCCCGAGGCCGCGGCGGATGGAACTGGCCATGCCCGTGGCGTAATCCGCGTTATGCGTTACCGCCACGTCGCAGCCCGCCAGCGCGTCGGCGACCTCCGTCGCCCGGTGGCCGGTGACCAGGATGACCGGCCGGGCCCGGCTGGCCAGCAGGTTTTCCGCGGTGCGCCGGATCAGGGGCTTGCCGTCCATGGGCGCCAGCAGTTTGTTCCGCGGCGCGGCGCGGCGCGACAGGCCGGCGGCGAGCACGATGGCGGCGATTTCGGCGGTATCGGTCATGGTCGGCGTCTCACCCTTGCAGGCCCGAATGAAACCGCACCATATATATCCGGGGCGCCGCCTGCTATATGCTTGCGGCGCCATCGCAACGGGGAGACCACGCCATGCTGCCGGAAGAGGCCAACGACGGGCGCGCCGACGCCGACCTGGTGGCCACCGCCCTCGACTGGGCCGGCGCCGGCCACGGCGTCGCCCTGGCGACGGTGGTCCGCACCTGGGGTTCGTCGCCATGCCCGGCCGGCAGCCACCTGGTGATCCGCGACGACAACCTGTTCGAGGGTTCGGTCTCCGGCGGCTGCATCGAAGGCGAGGTGGTCACCGAGGCGCTGGCGGCGATCCGCAAGGATACCTGCACGACGCTCGAGTTCGGCATCTCCAACGAAGACGCCTGGCGGGTCGGGCTGGCCTGCGGCGGCACGGTGGAGGTGTTCGTCGCCAATCTGTCGCCGGCGCGGCTGGAGGTCCTGGCGGCGCTCCGCGAGGCGCGGCGGGAAAAGCGCGCCGCGGCGACCCTGACGGACCTGGAAGGCGGCGCCATGGAACTGAGCCTCCGCGACGGTGCCGGCGAGGCCCTCGCGGCGCGGTTCCTTTCCGACAGGAGCGGCATGGTCGAAACGCCGGCGGGCGCGCGCTTCGTCCGCGTCTACAATCCGCCGCTCCGGCTGTTCATCGTCGGCGCCGTGCACATCGCCCAGGCCTTGGCCGCCATGGCCGCCGAGACGGGCTACGACGTGGTGGTCATCGATCCCCGCGACACCTGGGGCACCCCGGAACGTTTCCCCGGCGTCAAGCTGGACCGGCGCTGGCCGTCGACGGCGCTCGCCGACCACGCCCCCGACGCGCGCACCGCCGTGGTGACGCTCTGTCATGATCCGAAGCTGGATGATCCGGCCCTGGTGGAGGCCCTGAAGTCCGAGGCCTTCTACATCGGCTCGCTCGGCAGCACCCGGACCCACGCGAAGCGCCTGGAGCGGCTGGTGGCGGAGGGTTTCGACGATAAGGCCCTGGCCCGCATCCACGGGCCGCTGGGCCTCGACATCGGCGCCCAGACGCCGGCCGAGATCGCGCTCTCGGCCATGGCCCAGATCACCGAGGCGCTCAGGCGGAGCGCCTAACCGCCGGCCAATCCCAACACCAAAAGCACGGCCACGACGGCCGCTTCGATCCACAACAGCGGCGGATCACCGGCCGGTGCTGGGGCAGGTGCCGGCGCCGGTGTGGCTTCCGGTTCCTCGGGCCCGCCGCCGACCAGCCCCGAGAAGGTCTCGAAGAACTCCCCGGCCAGCTTCTTCGACGTGCCCTCGATCAGCCGCGCCCCCACCTGGGCAAGCTTGCCGCCCACCTCGGCGTCCACCTCGTAGGCGAGCACGGTGGCGCCGCCGTCCTCGGTGAGCGTCACCCGTGCCTGGCCCTTGGCGAACCCGGCCGCACCCCCCTTGCCCTCGCCGGAAATGGTGTAGCTCTCCGGCGCGTTGATCTCGGAAAGGGTCACGGCGCCGGCGAACTTGGCCCGCACGGGCCCCACCTTGGCCTGAACGGTAGCGGTCATCTCCGTCGCCGAGACCTTGTCCAGTTCCTGGCAGCCGGGGATGGCGTGTTTCAGGATTTCCGGATCGTTGAGGGCGGAAAACACTTTTTCCCGGGGGGCATCAATGCGGATTTCGTCAGTCATTTTCATGGGCTGGTCTCCAGGGGCGCGGGCAACGAAGGGATCGGGGGGCTTGATTCGGAACCCCGTAAACCTAAGTATCCTGAGCCGAGACTTCAATTCCGGGGAGGAGACAGCGGGACCATGCCATCCGTATCCATGACCGTGAACGGCGAAGCCGTTTCCGGCGACGTCGAGGGCCGCACGCTGCTCTCGGATTTCCTGCGCGACCACCTGGGCCTGACCGGGACCCATGTGGGCTGCGACACCAGCCAGTGCGGCGCCTGCGTGGTGCACGTGGACGGCCAATCGGTGAAAAGCTGCTCCATGCTCGCCCTGCAGGCCGAAGGGGCCAGCGTGGCGACCATCGAAGGCCTGGCCCGTGGCGACACCCTGCACCCCATGCAAGAGGCCTTCCGCGAGCACCACGGCCTGCAATGCGGGTTCTGCACGCCGGGCATGGTGATGACCGCCGTGGCATTCGCCGAAGATAACCCCGACCCCACGGATGCCGAAGTGCGCCACGGGCTGGAAGGCAACCTCTGCCGCTGCACCGGCTATCAGAACATCGTCAACGCGGTGATCGCCGGCGCCAAGGCCATGCGGGAGGGGGGCTGAGCCATGTATGACTTCAATCTCATCCGCCCGGCCGGCACGGCCGAGGCCGTCGCCGCCGTCGCCGAGGCCGAGGACGGCCAGTTCATGGCCGGCGGCCAGACCATCATCCCGGTGCTCAAGCAGCGCCTGGCCATGCCCAGCGACCTGGTCGATCTCAGCGCCATCGCCGAACTGAAGGGGATTGCCGTCAGCGACGGCACGGTGAGCGTCGGCGCCATGACCCCGCACGCCGCCGTCGCCGCCTCGGCCGAGGTGGGCCGCGCCATTCCGGCGCTCGCCGACCTGGCCGGCATGATCGGTGATCCGCATGTGCGCAACCGGGGCACCTTGGGCGGCTCCATCGCCAACAACGACCCGGCCGCCGATTATCCGGTCGCCGTCCTTGGCCTCGGGGCCACCGTTGTGACCGACCGCCGCGAGATCGCCGCCGACGACTTCTTCACAGACCTGTTCGAGACGGCGCTGGAGGAGGGCGAGCTGGTGACCCGGGTCGTCTTCCCGGTGCCCGACAAGGCCGCCTACATGAAGTTCCCCAACCCGGCGTCGCGCTATGCCATCGTCGGCGTGTTCGTCAGCCTGAGCGGCGGCCAGACGCGCCTCGCCGTCACCGGCGCCGGGGCCTGCGTGTTCCGGGTGCAGGAGATGGAGCAGGCCCTGGCGGCCGACTTCAGCGCCGCCGCCATCGAAGGAATGGGTGTCCCGGCCGATGATCTCAACAATGACCTGCACGCCTCGGCCGAGTACCGGGCGCATCTGATTGGCGTGATGGCGAAGCGCGCCGTCGCCAAGGCCGGCTGAGGGGAGGGTGTCATGAACAAGGTCCATATCGGCGAGTCCGTCCGCCGCACGGAAGACCAGCGCTTCCTCACCGGTTCCGGCACTTATATCGACGACCTGAACCCGGACGGCGTGGTCCACGGCCTGGTGGTCCGCTCGCCCTACGCGCACGCGCGCATCAACGGCTTCGACGCCACAGAGGCCCGGGCCCTGGACGGTGTTCTCCTGGTGCTCACGGGGGAAGACTGGAAGGCCCTTGGCCACGGTCCCATCCCGACCAAGTCGGCGGTCAAGGAGAACCGGGACGGCACCCCCATCGCCGTCCCCGAGCGCCCCTGCCTGGCCTTTGACCGGGTCCGCTACGTGGGCGAAGGCGTCGCCTTCATCGTCGCCGAGACCCTGGCCATCGCGCGGGAGGCGGCGGAGATCCTGGAGGTGGATTACGACCCCCTCGACGCCGTCACCCATCCCGTCAAGACGCTGGAGCCCGGCGCCCCGCAACTGCACGAGGGGATCGACGGTAACCTCTGCGTCGATTGGGAACTGGGCGACAGGGAGGCCACGGACGCCGCCATGGCGGCCGCCGATCACGTGGTCACCCTGGAGCTCCACAACAACCGGGTCACCGGCGCGCCCATCGAGCCGCGCGGCGCCCTGGCCGACCATGATGCGGCGACGGACAGCTACACCCTCCATCAGACGACCCAGAACATCCACGCCATCCGCGCCACCTATGCGGACATGCTGGGCATCGACAAGGACAGGATCCATCACCTGGCCCCGGACGTGGGCGGCGGCTTCGGCGCCAAGAACAGCGTCTACCCGGAGCCGGCGCTCTGCCTGTACGCCACCAAGCAGGTTGGCCGGCCGGTGAAGTGGGTCAACGATCGCTCGGAGAGTTTTCTTTCGGACACCCACGGGCGCAGCCAGTACACCACCGTGGAACTGGGCCTCAATGCCGACGGCAAGTTCCAGGCGCTCAGGACCACCACAGTCGGTGAGTTATACCAATCTGCAAAAACAATCATTGATGGGCCCAATCGCGTAGCCCGATGGACATGATCCTCCACGGCTGATCGACGAGTTGGTTCCATGCGAAGCAGCAGTGATCGAGGATGTCGTTGTAGGATT
>Ga0209568_1000564_pt1 | contig 13044 bp, 11 predicted proteins | sample WorMetOlspDAHAB2_FD_187406 | JGI IMG/M metagenome (GOLD analysis project Ga0209568, IMG submission 187406) | Marine gutless worms symbiont microbial communities from Max Planck institute for Marine Microbiology, Germany - Olavius sp. DAHAB.2... ...
GCTGCGCCGCCGTCAACTCATCGACACGCGAGAACCAGTCCCGAAAGCGCTCGTGATCCATCTCTCTGACTCCCAAAGCGTATCGAGAGGGATTCTACCACAATGCCTACGAATCGCGAATTGAGCCATAATAATTGATTTTCGAGATGGGGCCGGGGGCGATCTGGGGGTTGCCTGAAAGCGAAGCGCGGCCCGAATCGAGGACGGGATGGATATTGCCACACTCATCGGCTTGGTCTTCGGCTTAAGTGTCATCACCGCGGCCATTCTGTTCGGCGGCGACATCGGGCTATTCATCAACATCCCCGGCATTCTTATCGTCATCGGCGGCACCGTCGCCGCGACCCTGATCAAGTTCCGTCTCAAGGACATGCTGGGGGCCTTCAAGCTGGCCGTCAGGACGGCTTTCCAGGACAAGGGCACGACGCCCCTGGAGGTCTACAACCTGGCCTTGGACATGGCCGCCTTGAGCCGCAAGAAGGGGCCGCTGGCCCTGCAGGAATTCCAGATCGACAACGAACTGCTGCGCCAAGGCGTGCGGCTGATCGTCGACGGCCACAGCCTGGAGAACACGCGGCACATCATCGACCAGGAAGCCCACCAGATGGTGATCCGTCAGGAACGGGGCGAAACCATGTTCCGGGGGATCGGCGATTCGGCGCCGGCCTTCGGCATGATCGGCACCCTGGTGGGCCTGGTTCAGATGCTGGCCAAACTGGATGACCCGGCCAACATCGGCCCGGCCATGGCGGTGGCCCTGCTGACCACCTTCTACGGGGCGCTGATCGCCAACCTGATCGCCATCCCCTTGGCCGACAAGCTGGCCGAGAAGACCAAGCAGGACCTGGTGATCAACGAGCTGGTGGTGGAGACCATCGTCATGATCCACCAGCGCCAGAGCTCGCAGGTCCTGGCCGAGGCCCTCGGCGCCTTCCTGCCGGGCGGCCGGCCGGCCGACGACGGCGAGGAGGCGGAGGCCGAGAGCTGATGGCCGGCAAACCGCCACCGCCGAAGAAGCAACCGAAGGGCGCGCCCACCTGGATGGTCACCTTCGGCGACATGATGTCGCTGCTTTTGACCTTCTTCGTCCTGCTGTTCACCTATTCCTCCATGGACACGGCCAAGTACAAGGCCCTGGCCGGGTCCCTGAGGGAGGCCTTCGGCGCCTCGGTGATCGACCAGTTGGCCGGCATGATCGAGCCGGAAGCCGTAGCCACCAGCGAGGTGCCCATCGCCGCCGCCAAGCCCGAGGAAACGCGCAAGGAGCACCCTGGGCTGCCGGCGGTGACCCTGGAGGTGGACGAGATCGGCGAGGAAAAGCTCATCGAGGAATACCAGGAGGCGATGAAATCCCGCGCCGCGATCCTCGAATCCGACCTCAAGAAAATGGTCGCCGAGGAGCTGGTCGGGGCCCGCATTGAGGTGATCAGGGTCGACGACAACGTGGTCATCCGGTTCCCCAACGAAATCGCCTTTCCGTCCGGCAGCGGCGACATCAACGACCAGTTCGGGGAGATACTGAAGAGCCTGAAACCCCTGTTGCAGGCGGCGCCCGGCAGCCTGGTGGTTTCCGGCCATACGGACAACGTGCCGATCACCGGCGGCCGCTACCGTTCCAACTGGGACCTGTCGGCGGCCCGCGCCACCTCGGTGGTGCATGCCCTGGTCGACGACGGCGCCATCGACCCGGCCCGGGTGACGGTGCAGGGCTATGGCGCCAGCCGGCCCCTGGTGCCCAACACGTCCGATGTGAACCGGGCCAAGAACCGGCGGGTCGAGATTTCCATCCGGATCAAGAAATAGCACCACCAATGCGGCCTTGACGGCATATCTGCTTGGGCTACCGTCTAAGGCCGGGGAGGCGGCGTGCAATGGAAGACCTGACCCCACGACTTCAGGCGGCCGTGGCCGATCATCAGGCGGGCCGCCTCGATGAGGCGGTGAACGGTTACCGGGAGATTCTGGCGGCCCAGCCGGACCATGCGGACGCCCTGCATCTGCTGGGTCTGATCGCCTTCCAGACGGGCCGGCTGGACGACGCCCTGAAGGGCGTCGAGCGGGCCATCGCCATCAACGACGGCGTCGCCATGTTCCACGCCAACCGGGGGCGGATCCTGAAGGCCCGCGGCGACAACGCCGCCGCCGCCGAGGCCTTCGCCCGGGCGCTCCGCTTGCAGCCCGGCGAGCCGTCGACGCTGTCGGACCTGGCCGGCGCCCTGGTGGATTCCGGTGACGCGGACGCCGCCATGCATTTCGCCTGCCGGGCCGCCGAACTGGCCCCGGAGATGGCCGCCGCCCACTACAACCAGGGCCTGGCCTCGGCCCGGCTCGGCGAGACCCGGTCCGCCCGGGCGGCCTTCGAGCAGGCCGTCGCCGTGGACCCGGCCTTCGCGCCCGCGCATTTCGAGCTGGGCCGCCTCTACCATGAAGAGGGTGATCTGGAGAAGGCCGAGGCCTGCTACCGCCGCACCCTGGAGATCGATGCGGCCCAGGTGGAGGCGCTGACCAACCTGGGCAACGTGCTGCGCGCCACCTACCGACTGGAGGACGCGGTGGCCTGCTACCGCCAGGCGCTGGCCGGCGCCGAGGACGTGGCGGCGATCCACGGCAACCTGGGCGTGGCGCTGCAGGAACTGGGCGACACGGGTGGCGCCCTCGCCGCCTACGACGCGGCCCTGGAACTGGACCCGGAAGATGCCGAGACGCAGCGCAACCGGGCCCAGGCCCTGTTGCAGACGGGGCGCTTCCAGGAGGGCTGGGCGGCCTTCGAGTGGCGCTGGAAGACCCATCATTTCGCCGCCATCCGGCGCGACTGGGAGATGGTGCAGTGGGACGGCGGCGAAGGCAAGGACCGTAGCGTGCTGGTGCATTCGGAACAGGGGTTCGGGGATTGCATCCAGTTCGCCCGCTACCTGCCCTTGGTGGCGGCCCGGGTCGGGCGGGTCATCGTCGAGTGCCCGGCGCCCATGGCCGGGTTGATGGGCGGCGTTCCCGGCGTCCACGACGTCATCGCCGCCGGCACGCCGTTGCCGGCCTTCGATGCCCATGTGCCGATGATGAGCCTGCCCGGCCTTTTCGAGACCGACCTGGACAATCTGCCGGCGGCGGTGCCCTACCTGAGCGTGGCCCCGGAGACCGTCGCCGCCTGGCGCGAGCGCACCGGGGCGCCCGACGAGTTCAAGGTCGGCCTTGCCTGGAAGGGCAGCCACATGCACCAGCGCAACCGCTGGCGCTCGCCGGGCCTAATGGCCCTGGAGCCCCTGTTGGCGGTGCCGGGGGTCCGGTTCGTCTCCCTGCAGAAGGACGACGAGGCGGCGGATCTGAAGGCCCGGGGATTGACGGAAACGGTCCTCCCCTTGGGCCAGGAGTTCCGCAATTTCATAGACACGGCGGCGGCCATCGAGAACCTGGATCTGGTGATCGCCCCGGACACGGCGGTGGCGCACCTGGCCGGCGCGCTGGCCAAACCCGTGTGGCTGGTTTTGCCGCATGTGGCCGAATGGCGTTGGCTCATGGACCGCGACGACAGCCCCTGGTATCCGACCATGCGCCTGTTCCGCCAGGAAACGCGGGGCGATTGGCAGGGGCCGGTGGACCGAATGGCGGCGCTGCTGGCGCCGCTGGCGGCGGGGGCGACTTCATCTTCATGACCCGGGTCCGGGTGATCAACCGGGCACCAGCACCGCGCCTTCCATCAGCCGTCGCTGGGTACGGTAGCTGCGGGTCGAGATAGCCCGCCACTGGCCGTTCTCGCGGACCACCTCCGCACCCACCTCGAGGACGCCCGACGGATTGCCGATGCGCAGATCGCCGGCGTTCTCCCGGGCCAGGGCGTGGGCAATGGTGCCGTCGATGCGGCAGGCGGCGGCCAGGCACATGGCGCTGGTCAGCGGCGAGGCCCGGTGCGCGTCGCCGCTGGAGATGACGCGCACGGTGATGTCCTGGTCGGCGGCGGCGACGGTGGCGCCGCTGAGCGAGGTGAAGTCCACCGGTGGCGCCAGCATGGCGACCCGGGGGCTGGCCATGGCCGCGTCTTCCGGGCGGTTGGCGAGGCCCATGCTGACCGCGCCGGCGCGGCGCAGGCGTTCCAGGCGGTCCTTGAGGGCCGCTTCGGCGTCCAGTTCCGTGGGGCTTTCCGTCGCCGTGGCGCCGACGGCGGCGGCCTCCACGTAGACCATGGGGGTGGCCGCGTCGACCAGGGAGACGTCATAGGCGCCGTCGCCCTCGATCTCGAGGGTGTCGCGGAGGTTGCCCGTGGGCAGCAGCTTGCCGGTGCCGGCGCCGCCCGGGTCCAGGTAGTCCAGTTGCAGGCGCGCCCCGGTGCCGGCGACGCCCTGCAGTTCGAAATCGCCATCGATCTCCGTCCGGCCGCCGGCCACGGGGACCCGGGCGTGGATGATCTTCGCCGTGTTGGTGTTGTAGAGCCGCACCAGGTTGTCGCCGTCCTCGGCCTCGATGAGGCCCTCGTCGATGGCGAAGGGGCCGATGGCCGACGACAGGTTGCCGCAGTTGGCGGAGTAATCGACGATGGCGTCTGCGGCGGCGACCTGGGCGAAGGTGTAGTCCACGTCGGCGTCGTCGCGGTCAGACGGCGCCACCACCATCACCTTGTTCAGCGACGAAATCCCGCCGCCCATGCCGTTCAACTGTCGCCGGTAGGGGTCCGGGGCGCCGATCACCTGGAGGAAAATCTGATCCCAGGCATCATGGTCGGCGGGCAGGTCGCGCGCGTGGAAGAACACGCCCTTCGAGGTGCCGCCGCGGATGAAGGCGGCCGGGATACGGGTCTGGGCCATGGCCGGAGTGTGCCGTGGATGGAAAATCCAAACAAGGCGTCTATAATCACCGCCTTGGGAGGACCGGCACATGAAGCTCAACGCGGATCAACTGAAGCAGTTCACCGACGAAGGCTACGTCATCCTGCCGGAGCTGTTCTCGGCCGAGGAAGTGGCCGTGCTGAAGGGCGAGGTGCCGGGCGTGTTCGCCCAGCGGCGTGACGAGAACGTCCGCGAGAAGGACGGCGACACGGTGCGCACGGGCTTCGCCACCCATACCTTCAACGACGTGTTCGCCAAGTTCGTCCGCCATCCGCGCATTCTGGAGCCGGCGGAGCAGATGCTCGGCGGCCAAGTCTACGTGCACCAGTTCAAGCTGAACGCCAAGGCCGCCTTCAACGGTGATGTCTGGCAGTGGCACCAGGACTACGGCACCTGGAAGCGCGACGACGACATGCCCGAATCCCGGGCCATGAACCTGGCCGTCTACCTGGACGAGGTGACGGAATTCAACGGGCCCCTCTACCTGATCCCGAAAAGCCACCATCGCGGCGTGCTGGAGGCCGGCCACGACACCTCGACCACCAGTTATCCGCTATGGACCCTGGACGAGGGGTTGATCACCGAGATGGTCGAAGACGGCGGCATCGTCGCGCCAAAAGGCCCGGCGGGCACCGGCTTCTTCTTCCATAGCTGCCTGGTGCATGCTTCGCCGCCCAACATCTCGCCCTGGTCGCGGCTGATCGTCTACGTGAGCTACTGCAACGTGGAGAACCACATCCGCAAGTTCCAGCGCCCGGAATGGATCGCGCACCGGGACTTCACGCCCTTGGAGGCGGAGACGGTTGACTGCCTGCTGAGTTCGGCGGCGGCGGAATAGGCCGCCGGCCTCAATCGGAAAGCTTCAGGCTCTTGATCAGCCCGCCGGGCTGGCTGCCGCCGGTCGGTTTCAGGGCGTCCAGGTGCTCCATGCCGGAAACCACCTTGCCCCAGGCCGTGTACTTGCCGTCGAGCACTTTCGCCCGGCCGAGTGCGATGAAGAACTTGCCCGTGCCGCTGTCGGGGGCGTTGCGCTCGTGGGACATGCCGACGATGCCGCGGGTGAAGGGCTGGGCCGAGAGCTCGGCGGCGATGGCCTGGGTGGCGCCCTTCGGCGCCGCCGTCTCGGCCACGTAGCCCCGCTTGACGAACTGGAACCTGAGCCCGTCGAAGGCGCCGGCGCGGGCAAGTGCGCGCATGCGCTCGGCGTGTTTCGGCGCCAGGTTCTCCAAAAGCTCGATGACCACCGGACCGCCGGCCAGTTCCATGACCAGCCGGTTATCGCCGCCAGCCGTTGCCGCCGCGGTTGTCGCCGGCGTGGGCGCCGCGGAGGCGGCGGCCTGGGTCGCGGCTGACCCGGAAATCAGCGACAGCATGCGCGATGAGGCTTTTTTGAGCGCCGCCGACGGGGCTGCCAGATAACCGGCGGTGGCGCCGGAGACCCGGTAGGTCTGTCCGGCGGAGACGGTCTGCGTGCCGGCCGCGGACGTGACCTCAACGACGCCTTCCAGCATGGCGATTTCGGTGGCGGTGGGCGTGGTCAGGAGATCGAACTCGGTGCCGCGCACGCCGATGGTCCCGGACGGTGTCTTGATGGTCATGTCCAGGTCCACGTCCGAGGCCTTGAACCTGAGCACCCCGCTGAGCACCCGGAAGGTGCCTTTGATGACGCCGGTGTTCGGCTGGTAGACCATGCTGTCGAGGATGATCTCCGCGTCCTCGCCCAAGGTCAGGGTGGTGGCGTCGTTGAACCGGACCTGCAATGCGCTTTCGCGGCCGGTGGCAACGACCTCGTTGAAGGCCAGGCCGTCGCCGGACTTCAGGTGCTTGTTGATGGAGCGCGCCAGCGCATCGCGCACCACCTTGGTGGCGACGCCGATGTCATTGGCGGCCCGCGCCGGGCCGGGGATGGCCAGGCCGACGGCCATGGCGATGGCGGCCAGATGCCGCACCAGGTGGATGGAGAGAAGTCGTCGTTGCCGTCCCATGGCGAATGCCCTTTCCGCGTGTGCACTTGCTATCAGCAATCGCCATGCCAGAAGAACGGAAACCTAAGGGGTTGGCAAGCAAGGAACTTTACCCTCGGTCCGCGCGGGAAACGTTGCCGACACGGCAACTTCTGCCGTGCCGAGACGACTTATTGCCTGGGCAGTAGCTGAAAAAGGAAACGGCCCCAAGAGCAGATCGCCCTGGACCACAATCACTAATGTGATTGTGGTCCAGGGCGTGAATCTGCTCGGCTCTTATAATACCGATCGGATTCACGCGATGTATCGGAAACAGGATGTTTCCGATACATCGCGACCCGATCTAAGGGGCCGCAACCTTCCATTCCCCCGCGATCAACTCATTGCCAGGGCATGGAGAAGGTCTTCACGTTGGTGAAGCTCTTCATGGCCTCGATGACGCCTTCCTTGTAGCCGGTGCCGGAATCCTTGATGCCGCCGAAGGGGGACATCTCGATGCGGTAGCCGGGCACCTCCCAGATGTTCACCGTGCCGTGGTTCAATTCGGCGATGAACCGGGTGATGTAGTCGAGGCGGTTGGTGCAGACGCCGGAGGACAGTCCGAAGGCGGTGCCGTTGGCCACTTCGATGGCATGGTCGATGTCCTTGACGCGGACGATGGGGATGGCCGGGCCGAAGGTCTCCTCTATGACCAGTTCTGAATCCCAGGGAACGTGGTCGACCACCGTGGGCGGGAACACCGCACCCTCGCGGTTGTTGCCGTGCAGCAGCGTCGCACCTTCCTCGACGGCTTTGGTGACCCGGTCCTGGAACATGGTCGCGGCCCGCTCGTGGACCACCGTGCCGACGTCCGTGTCGGCGTCCATGGGATCGCCGTACTTGAGCTTCTTGGCCTTCTCGGTGACCAGTTCGGCGAATTCATCGGCGATACTGTCAACCACCAGGATGCGCTTCACCGCCGTGCAGCGCTGGCCGGAGTTCTTGGTGGCGCCGGAGACGGCCAGGGTCGCGGCGCGCTCCAGATCGGCGTCCTCCATGACGATCAGCGGCGCGTTGCCGCCGAGTTCCAGCACCGTGCGCTTGTAGCCGGCTTTTCCGGCGATCATCTTGCCCACGGGGACGCCGCCGGTGAAGGTGATCAGGTCGATGTGCTCATTGGTGATCATTTCGTCGCCGATGTCCTCGGGGAGGCCGGTGACCACCTGGAACATCTCCGGCGGCAGGCCCGCCTCATAGAGCACGTCGGCCAGCAAGAACGCCGTCAGCGGAGTCAGCTCGGTCGGCTTGCAGACCATCCGGTTGTTGGTGGCGATGGAGGGTGCGACCTTGTGGGCGACCATGTTGAGCGGGTGGTTGAAGGGCGTGATGGCGCTGATCACGCCCTGCAGGGGATGGCGCTGGGTGAAGATCTTGCGCTTCTGGCCGTGCGGGGTGAGGTCGCAGGAGAAGATCTCGCCGTTGTCGTGGATGCACAATTGGGCCGCCAGGTAGAAGACGTCGTAGGCGCGGCCGCATTCGTAAAGGGAATCCTTTTTCGAGATGCCTAGTTCGGCGGTGATGAGGTTCGAGATCTCGTCTTTGCGGCTGGTGATGATCTCCGCCGTTCGCATAAGGATTTGCTGGCGTTCGTAGCGGGTCAGTTCGGGTTTATAGCCGCTGGCGATCTCAAAGGCGCGGCGGGCATGTTCGGCGCGGCCCCTGGGCACGGTCCCGACGAGGGCGTTGTTATAGGGGTTGAAGACTTCAATGCGCTCAGAGGTGTCGATTCTTTCGCCACCGATTCGCATGGTTTCGTTCCTGAACGTTGCCGAAATATCCATGGTCTTGGTCCTTTGGTTGTCATCCAAACGTTTGATTTCAAACGAAGAATAGGCAGACGCGACGGCCCATCCATTCAAATCAAGCGCTCAATTGAGATTAAATCCGTCTACCACCGGGGGTGTTTTTTGTGGTATTTTGACTTATTATGACCGAAAATCTTTTGCGTCAACCTTTTTCGGCAGAATTCCAGGGAACCTGGAGAACGTAGCGAAATTGCATCCGCGTAACCGCACAAAAGGAGAACTATTTCATGGAGAGACGACCAGATATCGATCGGAAGACATCGATCTCGTACAAGACCGAGGAAAAAACGGTCATGCGCGGGTACAATCTGAGCGACCTGGCCGAGGAGGGCTATTCCTTTACCGACGCCATGTTCGTTCTGTTCCAGAACCGGATTCCCACGAAGGAAGAAGAGAAGATGCTCCGCTACGAGATGGGCGTCTTCCTCGAGCATTCGATGTCACCTTCGGCCGCCGGTGCCATTGGCGTAACCGCCGGCCGTCCGAATCTGACGAGTGCCATCGCCGCCTCCATCTCCACGTTCGGTGGCGTGCATGGTCCCGGTGCGGCGCACGGTTACATGATGAAGAAGTATCTCAAACGGGGTCATGAAGAGGGCATGACCATCGAGGAGATCGCCAAGATCCTGGTCGATGATTACATGGACAACGGCCAGCCCGTCATGGGTATGGGCCAACCCCAACACATCGACAGCGATCCGCGTGCGGAACCCATTCACCTGAAGCAGGAAGAATTGGGTCTCAACGGTGTCTATTTGAAGCTGCAGCGTGCTCTCGAGAAGTATTTCCACGCCCGGCGCAAGAAGGAAGGACGGGCCTACGTGGGCGTCAACGTGGTCGGCTCCGGCAATACGGCGCTCTGCGATATCGGTTTCGCGCCGAACGCCGCGTGGTGCATCGGCAGTGTCTGCCGCGGCTTCAGTTGTGCCGCGCACGCCCTGTTCAACATGAAACGCGGCCGCGCCTGGGCGGCATCGAGGAACGAGCCCATGGTGCAGATGCTCGACCTGAGCATGATCAAATACGTCGGCCCCGAGGACCGCATCGTACCCAAACAGTCCGAGCGCGCCGAATATGCCAAGAAACAGAAGGAAGAAGGGGAGTACAAGAAATGGGTGATCTGACACCGGAAGACAAGAAGGGCATCGGCAACCTGGACGACCCGGGCCTCCCCTTCAATTACGCAGAGCGCGAGTACGGCACCGTCCCCATGGACGAGGAACGGGCCCGTTTCCAGTGGGTGTCCGAAGTCGCCTACAAGAACGTGCATAGGATCGTCGCGCGCGGTTACGACACGACGGAGCTGATGGAAGAAGATTACGGCATGACCGACGTGCTGTTCGTCGACTTCCAATCCCGCATCGCGTCGGTCGAGGAAGACCAGATGCTCAACTACGTGATGATCATGGCGCTCGAGGACGGGCTCTCCGCCCCGGCCGCCGTGTCGCGCCTGGTTGCGCAGAGCAAGACCTTCCTCACCCAGGCCTGCGGCGCCTCGGTCCATGCCTTCGGTCATGCCTACGGCGCCTATTCCTCCTTCGGCAACCGGTTGCTGGATGCGCTGGCGGCCGGCCGGGAAGCCGGGCTCGACATGGACGCCATCGCCCAGGGCATCGTCGACGAAAACCTCGGCGACGAATCCCTTGGCGTCTCGGAGTTGATGCTCAGGGATCCCGCCGCCAAGCGGATGATCGAGCGGGCCAAGAAACTGGGTGTGGCCGGCGAGTATGTGGAATTGATGACGGCCGTCGTCGAGAAGGCACAAGCCGCCTCGGACACGCCTGTCGACATCGACATGCTCGGCGCCATGGGGGCCGTGATGATGGATCTGGGATTCACGCCGGAAGCCACCTGGGCCATTCTTGCCGTCACCCGCGCCTTCGCGGCGGGTGCCCATTTCATCGAGGAGATCGAGCGCGCCGATTATCGCCGGCTCGGTCAGGTCCTGACGCCGCCGGAGATGTACGACGGTCCCGCCGACCGCCCGGTGCCGTCGCTGGCCGAACGTGAAGCCAATGCGAAGCCGGCTCTCAGCACCAACCTGGATGAATGGGCAAAGGCTGAGGAAGAGCGGAAGAGCGTTTGGGGCAGCGGTTATTCCATCCACGAGGAAATCGAGGACCCGAGCAAGAAAACCGGCATCAAAACCGTCGGCAAGAAATTGTAAACACAACCCCGCCCGCCGGTCCGGCCATCGCCGGACCGGCCGGTCTCGAACCAAGAAGGTGAATAAGATGTCTGACAATATCCCGGAAATGTACAAGAAGGCCCGCGCCGCGTTTAAGGAAGTGGAGTTTTGGCCCCAAGACCGCGTCGACGAAATGTGCGCCGCCGTCGGTTGGGAACTGCAGAAGGAGGAAACGGCCAAGGAACTGGCCCACCTGGCGGTCAGTGAATCGGGTATCGGCGTATACGAGGACAAGGTCCATAAGGTTCAGAACAAGACGCGCGGCATGATGCGCGACATGATCGGCCAGAAGACCTGCGGCCTGGTGCGCGAGGACAAGGAAAAGGGCCTTCGCATCTACGCCAAGCCCATGGGCGTGGTCGCCAATATCGTGCCCTGCACGAACCCGGAATCCACGGTGTGCTGCATCGGCCTCAGCCTGCTGAAGACGCGCAACGCGATGATCACTTCGCCGCACCCGAGGACCAGCAAGTCGACCTATGCGTCGGTCGAGCACATCCGCAAGGCGCTGCGCAAGGTGGGGGCGCCGGAGGATTTGGCGCAATGCCTGGAAAAGGGTTCGCGGGAAGGAACCCGCGAGTTGATGGCCGGTTGCGATTTCGTCGTCGCCACCGGCGGCGCGGCGCTCGCCAGCGTCGTCTACGAGGCCGGCAAGCCGGCCCAGACCGTCAGCGCGGGCAACGTCATCTCGATCATCGATACCACCGTCGACCCGGCGGAAACCGCCGCCAAGATCGTCAAATCGAAATGCGCCAACAACTCGGCCTCCTGTTCGTCCGAGAACGGCGTGGCGATCGAGGAACCCGCCTATGACGCCATGATCGCGGCGCTCGAGGGCGAGGGCGGTTATCTCTGTTCGGAAGAGGAGCGGGAAAGACTGCGGGCCTACTACTGGCCCGACGGCAAGACCCTGAACCGCGACGTCATCGCCAAGCCGGCCAGCTTCATCGCCGAGCAAGCCAAGATTGACGTTCCCGACGGCACCCGGTTCCTCATGGTCCTGGGCACCAAGGCCGGCCCCGAAGACCGGTTCTCCGGCGAGAAGATTTCGCCTGTCCTGACCGTGTGGAAATGGACCGACTTCAGCGAAATTATCGACCGCATTGGCGAAATGCTTCGCTTCTCCGGCGCGGGCCATTCGGCGTCCATCCACTCCACCATCGACGAGCGGTTGACCGAAATGGCCCTCAAGACCAACGTCGGCCGGATCAACTGCCGCATGCCGCATGCCGCCGCCAACTCGGGAAGCTGGTTCAACGGCAACCCGACCACCGATACGCTGGGCGGCGGAAGCTGGGCCGGCAACATGACCACCGACAACATCAACTACAAACACTTTCTGAACTATACCTGGCTCTCGGAGCCCATCCCCGAGCATATTCCGAGTGACGAGGAATTGTTCGGCGACTACCTTGCGAAGTACGGCCGCGACTAGGGCCACCGCGCTTTGGGGCCGCCCCGGTTGTTCGGTGGCGGCCCCAACACCGGTACGAGGTAGATGATCAAAGCCATCCTATTCGACTTCGGGCAGACCTTGGTGGACAGCTCGGCCGGCTTCCGGCAGGCGGAAGCGGACGCCCAAGCCGCCGTTTTCCAGGAACTGGAGAGCACCGACCACGACGCGTTCATGGATCTCTACCGTCGCGTCCGCTCCGAATTCCACAAGAAGAGCGAACTGTCGCGGGTCAAAATCTGGCAGGAGGTCTGCCGGCATTTCGGCCAGGATTTATCCGTCGAGACGTTGCAGGCTTGGGAGAAGACGTACTGGCAGACCGTCCAGTTGAAGACTCGGGTCTTTCCCGAGGGGCCGCCTGTTCTGAAAGACCTAGCCGCCCAGTATGGCCCTCTCGGCCTGATCACCAACACCCAAGGGCAATCGGACGCCAATACCCACCGCATATCCGCCTATCCGGAATTGGCCGCCCTGTTCGCCGCCACGGTCGTCGCCGGGGAGAACGGCGTGCCGACGAAACCCGATCCCCGGCCCTTCGCCGATTGCCTGGGACAACTGGGCGTGGCCGCCGGAGACGCCGTCTATGTGGGCGACGATTGGCGCATCGATGTCTGTGGCGCCCGCGACGCCGGCCTGCATCCGGTCTGGCTTATACCAAGCTGTAAAAAGTTTGACTCATTAAGGGACTGTTAGGCGGGGTGTGATTCAACATGGAAAACAGAGGAGTTTTTCCATGGCACGCGGCATTCCCCTACGCACAGACTTCACTTGCGACGAT
>Ga0209568_1000565_pt1 | contig 13040 bp, 11 predicted proteins | sample WorMetOlspDAHAB2_FD_187406 | JGI IMG/M metagenome (GOLD analysis project Ga0209568, IMG submission 187406) | Marine gutless worms symbiont microbial communities from Max Planck institute for Marine Microbiology, Germany - Olavius sp. DAHAB.2... ...
ATATCTTTATGAGCTATCCCTTGGCTTTTTAAATACAAAGCGTCCATTCTCGTTCTTACTCGCGGATGGGGGTGATGAATACGTTCATATCGAAGAGCACATACATCTGCGTCGCTAAACAGGATTTTAATCATTTTTGATTTCCAAGCTTTCGACAACGTTAAGTCATTATAGACGATAAAATGATAAAGTTAAATTTTTTGTAATTCAAGGTATACGTACAGCTTTCAACTGAATGGTTCCAACTGGATTTAAGTCGTTATAACTTCTTTCTGATGCCAATTTCTTTCTATCACGGGTTTGAGGCCGTAGAACCAGTATCTCAAGACCTCTATCCTGAACAGGTAAACAATCTTCTACGCTTTTTGGACTCCCTCCAAGAGGAAGATATGGAGGCCGAAGAATCGTCAGGACAACATGTAGCGCTACGACTGGAAACTAGACTAGTCCGCGGAAAGAAAGACGAGGCCGTCGCCTTCAAGTGGACGAACGACCCAAACGCTCCAGCGGTAACACTGCGAGAAGAAGACGTTCTGGAGAACTATCCCCTGACATATCGCAAACTCACGGACGCATTGCGGAGAAGATACAAAGACTTCTCCGAGAATCGCAGATATCACAAGCTTCGGAAAGAAATTGAAAAGGAGAACAAGTATTGCTTGGTGCGGCTACTTGACCCTTCAAACGAAAAAGGAGTCAAAAAGCGGCTATATAATCCGAACATTTTCCAAGAATTTGATAAGCACTACACAAAGAGAAAGAAGTCCTAACAAGGCAAATGCAGCCGAAAGTTCGTGAACTGATTGCAGGTCTGGAAAAAGCCGGATTCGTGAACCGTGGCGGAAGGGGCAGCCACCGAAACTTCGTTCATCCGAATGTACAAAAACCAATCACCGTGCCAGGAAAACCGGGAGATGATGCTAAGCAGTACCTTGTAAAAGCTGTTCAGCGTGCAATCGCGGAGTCCGGAAATGAAAGACAGTGATAGATACGCAAAGATCGTGGAATGGTCGGAAGAAGATCAGTGCTATGTGGGCAACTGCCCAGGGTTGATGCTAGGTGGCTGCCATGGCGACGACGAGGTATCAGTCTTCAGGGAACTTTGCCAAATCGTAGACGAGGTTGTTGAGCTTTATCGGCAAGATGGCAAGCAGCTTCCAACTCCAACAGCCGGCCACGACTTAGCAAATAAGCTTCAAGATGTCGCCTAACAAGTGCGTAAATGTGGACCCGTTGCCGTGTGTCAGGTCCCCTGTGATTATATACCGAAGGAGGAGCTATCCTCTGTTGCAGGCGAGGGAGGTAGAAAAGGGACCAGGCTTAGTTGATGGGTCGTTTTTCACAGCTCATTCGCCTAACATTCGGCTGCAGGCGACCCAATGCCGCGGTCCGGCTCCTCAGCAACTTTCAAGCTCAGTGCCACGCGATTGGGCGCCTGAGCCCAAGCGTTGGCGCTAAAATAGACCACGTGCAACTAGAAGCTATGGAAAACACCGAGGCAACGGAGAAGCGTAAATAGGGACTGCCTGAAAACTTATATCAGAAATTCTGCATGATAAAAGAACACGACAGAGTCATTCTCACAGAAAGCATTTCAGATCATGGACTAGAACCCGGAGATATTGGAGTTGTAGTCTATGTTCATGGCGAAGGAAAAGCCTATGAGGTAGAGTTTGTCACTTTGGACGGTAAAACAGCCTCAGTTTTGGAATTAGAATCACGTCAAGTCAGACCACTTGGTACTCGTGAGATTCCTCATGCGAGGAGTCTCTGCGCTGCGTGAAGGCGTCAATAAAAGCCTCTAGCCGACCGCCCAAAGGTCTTCAAACTTCACACTTCAAAAACGGGTAGTGTTTTAATTTTGTTGCTTCCGGGATTCAAATAGAGATTCCGAATTCATACCGATTTACAAATAACCCAATCACAATATCGTGCATTTACTCTGATTTTGAGAAACAAATGGTTTTCCGAGCAAGCCGCTTACTTTGATTACTTTTATTCTCCGGTAGTGGTAAATTTTTAAATGGCTGACATAGACTTTTCTTTGATCCCCTCTCCCCGGCCCTCTCCCGGCGGGAGAGGGAGTGTAGCCTATAGCGCGCCAAACTTATTGCGAGCGGCGATGCTTCCATTTAAACCTTAACCATTACCTATTCTCCAAATAACTCCACATCTCATCCACCTCAACCTCAGAGTTTTCTTTGCTAAAACCATGAATTCCAACGACTTTATTAACATCACATTTGCATTTAGCGGACGCGCCAAAGGCGCGCGCCGCTGATGGTTGCCGATAAGCGGCATGTGCAATATAAAAAATATTACCAAAAGGGGTAATGGTTAAGGTATAAATGGAAACATCGCCTCTGGCAATGGGTAGGGCGCACTACAGGCTACACCCCCTCTCCCCCCCGGGAGAGGGCCGGGGAGAGGGGATCGAACAAGTCCACGCCAGCCATTTAAAAATTTACCACTACCCCAAAAGGAAAGCACACAGGAACATGTACGGCGGCGTTTTGATATCCCAACCGTTATCGCATAACAATTGGCTACAAGCACTTGAAAATTCACCCCGACCAAACACAACTCGGATAACCTTTTTCCACCGATCACCTGACCGATATGACCACCAACCCAACCCCACGGGGCCAACGGACCCAGATCCTCGGGCCGCAACCGGAGCGTATTCCGGCCCTGCCGACGGCAGTAAAAGACGCCAAGGCCACCCGGGAGCTCATGTTCACCCTGCGCCACTTCCACCTCGGCGACCCGATGGCGAAGGACCGGCTCGAAGCAGCACCGGATGATACCCTGCCGGCCCTGCTCGACCCCTTCCGCGACACCTCCAAGCTGCGCTACGACTACCCCCTGTTCCTGTTCCCGCCCGACGCCGGAGACGGCCATCAGGACGCAGACGACCTGGAGCAACCCCTGGCGGAATGGTTCGCCCGAACCGTGCAGGAATTCGCTCCCGGCGACAACGAGGCGCGCATCCTTAAGGACCACCTGCACTGGCTCGAGTACCACCTGCGCCAGACCTTGCGGGAACGCGAGGGACCCGCGCCGGCGACGCTCGTCCTGCGGGGAACGGGGCTGGATCTGCAACGCCGTCTGAATCTGGACCAGGCAGATCGTGAACGCCTCCAGGAAGACCTGGACCAGCTGCGGGACGCGGCCGGTAAGGGTCAGATCATGGGCTACGGCCGCTACCCGGCCCTCCACCTGCTGATCCATGCCGTCCGCAGCCGGGTCATCCCGCGCCTGGCCCGGTTTCAGTCCCAGGTCGACCAATCCATCCGCAGCCTGCGCGCCCTGTTCGACGTGGAATGGGGCAAGTCCGACGAGGCCATCGAGCCACGCCAGGCCCGCGACAGCGTCGGACCCGAGGGCGAGCGCTTCGATCCCGCCGCCCTCTCGGCGGTGATGGACCACTCCAGAGGCACCCAGGAGATGCCGCCGGAGCGGTGCGCACGCATCGAACGTGTCCTCGCGGTCCTGGAGGCCTGGCAGCCGGACCCGATTCTGGTCCGGTTCGTCCACCTCGGCGGAGTCTCGGGGCACTGGCTGTCCGAGAGCTACGACACCAAGGACCTGACCGACCCGGACCCCTGCGCCCGGGCCACCCAGCTCTTCGACCACGAGGCCGCCAAGCTCGCCGGCGTCTTTGCCGCCGTGCGCATCGCCCAGCTCGAGATCGGGGGCATCTACGATCCGGCGATCCACGACCCCTGGTTCGACAACTTCCAATGGGAGGCCTTCTCCCAGGAAGAGCTCCTACTGGTACCCAGCATCATCGCCCTGGACGACGCGGATCGGGTCGCCGACACCGGCCTCCACTCCTTCTCGCGCCTGCTGAGCTCGGGCCGCCCGGTGCAGATCATGATCCGCATCCAGGCCCACAACAACCCCGGCGCGCTGCCGGACGAGAACCCCTTTCAGGCCTATCGCACCGAGCTCGGCTATCTGGGGATCAGCCACCGGCAGGCCGTCGTCACCCAATCATCCGCGGCTCGTCACCGCCACCTCATGCGCTGCTTCCTCGATGCTCTGGACGCCACCCACACCAGCCTCAACCTGATCACCATCGGCATCCGGTCCCCCGAGCCGGTGGTTCGCCTCAACGCCTGGCTGGTCGCCGGGGCCGGTATCGAAGGGCGCGCTCACCCCTTTTTCCGCATCAATCCCGCGGCCGGAGACTTCGCGGCCACCCGCATGGATTTCGGCGAGAATCCCCAAGAGACCCGCGACTGGCCGGTGCACCCCTTCCACTACCAGGACGAGAACGGCAACGGCGTCGAGACCCAGTTGGCTTTCACCTTCGCCGACTATGCCCTCCTCGTCGAACGCCTGCGCAACCACTTTAGGATCATCCCGCCCGGCTGCGACTCCTCCGCCCTGGTCCCGGTGGCCGACTACCTGGCCCTGCCTCCAGAAGAGACCAACCGACTGCTGCCCTTCATCTGGGCCGTGGACGGCAACAATCTATTGCACCGACTGGTCATCTCCAGAGAGCTCATCCTCGCCTGCCGGGATCGGCTCAACTTCTGGCACACCCTCCAAGAGCTGGCTGGCGTGCGCAATCCCTATGTCGAGCAGGCGATCACGCGCACCCAGGATGAAGAACGGCAACAGGCCGCGGCGGAGCGCGAGCACCTTCAGGCCGAGCACGCCGTCGCGCTGGAGCAAGTCCGAGAGGCCGCTGCCGGTGAGGCCATGCAGCGGCTCACCGACATCCTCCTGGGGATGGATCTGGGCGGTAGCCCCGGTGGACTCATCCCGGCAAAACCGGCGAGCCTGCCGCCCGCGGAAGAGACAGCGGTTCCGCCTGTGGAAGAAGACGACGGTGAGATCGGAGAGACAACCGGAGAGCCAGCCGCGCCCGAGCCTGCTTTAAGCTTCGACGAACCCTGGATCGACACCCCCCTGTGCACCAGCTGTAACGACTGCACCAACCTCAACCCCCTGCTCTTTCTGTACAACGAAGACAAACAAGCCCTGCTCGGAGACCTGAACGCCAGCACCTACGCCCAACTGGTCGAAGCCGCCGAGCTCTGCCCCGCCGACTGCATCCACCCCGGCAAGCCCTGGAACCCGGACGAGCCGGGACTCGACGAGATGATCGAGCGGGCGGCACCTTACAACCAGTAGGGGTGGTGGTAAATTTATAACTGATAGAGTGATCGAAAGTCCTGAGTGCAGGAGGCAGTTGTCAGGACCTGATAGCTGGCAACTGCACCCTCTTATCAGTTTGGAAATTTACCACTATCCCTCTCTCTCTGCTTTAACCACTTAAAAATTTACCACAACCCATACTACTTCGCCGCCAACTCGTCGAGCTTCCTGGCCGGGATAATCTGCCCGTTGAGCGCCGTATCCTTAGCGTTGCGGCCATAGGCCACCGCCATGAGGGTCGATAGTAGACCATGGGCATGGCGAATTTGGTGGCGTAGGTCGCGTTGATCTGGTCCTGATAGACCTCGACGTTCATCTGGCACACGGGACAAGGAGTGGCGATCAGGTCGGCGCCGTGGTCGTAGGCCGCCTCGATGATGCCCTTGACCATTTCCTGGGATTTTTCAGGCTCGGAGAAGGCGAGCGCCCCGCCGCAGCATTGGACCTTCTTCTCGTAGCCGGGGATGGATTCCCCGCCCAGGGTGTCGACCATCTTGTCCAGGTAGACGGGGTTCTCGAAGGACTCGCCGGCGATGCCGAAGTTGTACGGATTTTTAGTTCCAACCGCTATCGGGATGCCACGAGGCGGACCACGGGTCGCCCGATCGCGTAGCATACAAAGGCGACTCGAAGAACTGCCGAAGCAGGGACAAGACGGCGTCCAGTGCGACCGGATAAAGCGCATTCTTCTTTCAGCGCTTCAACGCCTTCGGTCATCCCCGCCTCCGAGAAACGCACGACGCGTAGCGGTGGATAGTCGAGCTTTGCTCGGGATCGCGAGCCAGACCTCGAATGGAGCCTGGGTCGTCAGCTCATGCTCATGACTTCCGTATCCGCTGATCGTGGGCGCATCACGGTGCGCGTTCCGATGCAGGTCCGGGAAGCTCTGGAGACGGCAGCAAGCATCGTGGGCGCCACCGTGAACCAGTTCGTTGCGCGAGGCCGAGCGCATCATCGAGCAGGAGCGCGTCATCCGGCTGTCCGCACGCGACGCGGAAGCATTCCTGCGCACACTCGACGATCCCCCACCACCGAACGACGAATTGACGGCAGCCCTCGAAGACTATTTGACGCGACGCGATGATAAAACTGGAACCCTTGACTGGAGACCACGACCGAAACGCGTTTGACTGCGATGTCGAGGCACTCGATAACTGGCTGAGGCAGACCGCCTTGCAACACCAGCGCAAGGGAATCTCACGCTCCTTCGTCGCGGTTCCGAATGATGACCCGTCGGTTGCGGCGTTTCGCAATGACGGTTACGAGGATGTCGGTACCAACAGCATCGTTGGCTTCTATGCCCTGACTTCGGCCCAGGTCTCGGTCGATGGGTAGTGGTTTACAAGGCATATTTGAGTGATCGGATCCAGTAAACAAACCATATAGCGGATCGCAATGAGAATAAGCGAAACTGTGACGCCAAACCATATCAATACTTGCCATTCGTAGTCTCCCCAGTGCCATTCAAGACGTTCCCAGAAGCATTCATAGAGTTTGTGGTTATTACAGGGAAGGCTTTGCTCTTTGCAGTCTCGAACAAGTATGGAATGACGCGTCAACTGCTTGCTACCCGTCTGTGCACCATCTTTACATTGTGCCTCTGAGGGGGATTCCAGCTCTTTTTCACACTGGTACGGAGCACCCAGCTCGATAACCGAGTCCAAGCTCTTCTCGATCATGAATGCGAAGAGAATAAGCAGAATCCATCTGAATACGCTGACAAAGCCAACTCCAAGAGAGATCGTGGTTTGCTTTCCGTTCGAGTCTTACTCTTCGTCCGGGGTTTCGGCGTGACTCATTGTGTGTGCTCCGCTACCCTCGATGTCAATTCGTTGTTCTTCTATGGCGACCGTGAAGGGGCGGGTCTCGTACCCGGTGAGTATGAGGGCCAAGTAGAATTCGTTCCACGAGGTGATGAAGCAAAAGACGGCGCTGATCGCGACTCCGGGGGCGCACGCCGGGACTACATGGACCAGGAGCGTTCGAAAGTAACCGGCCCCGTCGACGTAAGAGGCTTCATCCACCTCTCGGGGGAGTTCATCGAAAAAGCCTTTCAGCACCCAGACCAGAATCGGCAAAGCGATCGCCGTGTGAACGGAGATGATGGATACAAAGCTGTCGATGAGTCGGAGCTCGGAGAAGGCTATGAAGAGGGGCAGAGCAATGATCGTCGCCGGTGCCATACGGATGGCCACGAGCGCCGTCAAGAGGGGCCGGGCACCGGAAAATCTGAACCGGGAGAAGGCATAGGCGGCGGGGATCCCGAGGAACAGGGCGAGGGTGGTGCTCCCCGACGCGATGACGACCGAATTCCATAGCGTGTCCCTGAGGCCAGGGTCGGCCAGTACCGCGCGGTAATTGTCGAGCGTGGGATCGAACACGAGTTTGGGTGGTACCGACAGGGCATCGGTGCGCATCTTGATGGAGACGAGAAACCCCAAAACCAGGGGCGTAAGTACCAATATCCCGAGCAGCAGAACGGCTGCTGCACTGAGCAGGACGCCCGGAATACGCGCCCACGGATTCAAGGCGAGGTCCTCCGACCGCAACGATAGCTGGCCGAGAAAAGGCCATACAGCAGGATGTAGATCAGAACGCAGAGGGCGGCCGCGTATCCGAAATCCCAGTATTTGAAGGCGACACGCCAGATATAGATGCTGGCCAGCTCAGAGGCGCTTCCGGGTCCACCCCCAGTCAGAATGAATACCTTGTCGAACTCCTTGAAGGAGTCGATGAAGCGCAGTACCGAGATGAAAAAGACCGCGGGTAGCATGGCCGGTAAAGTGACATCCAGGAATTGGCGTATCGAGCCAGCACCGTCGAGGGCCGCAGCCTCACGCGGAGTCCCGGGAAGCCCGTTTCTGACCGCGAGCAGGACCAGCACAACGAAAGGAGTCCACTGCCAGAAATCGATTGCGGCGATGGTGAAGAGGATGCTGGTCGGGTCACTAAGCAGCCCACGCGCACCGGGAATTCCGAGATATTCCAGGGTAAAGCTCAAGGCGCCGAATTCGCCCTGAAGCAATAGCTTCCAATAGAGCCAGCCCCACCACGACCACCGGAAGCAACGCCGGGATGAGCGGGATGAGCAGGATAGGGGTGATGAGTTTCTGGAGCTTGGGTCTGAAGTAGAGGAACTCCGTCACGGCAAGGCCCGCAATTGCCTGGGGAAACACGCACAGCGCGGCGAAGGCCAATGATCGAAAAATACTCTGGTGGAACGCGGTGTCACGCGCGAAAGCGCGTTCATAATTCGCGGCTCCAACGAAGGACCCGGTTTGGTCGGTAGTCGCGAATCCCAGGTTAGTGAGCGACAACCACAACATGTAGACGAAGGGCACCAGAATAATGATCGCGAGGAAGACGACCATCGGGCCGAGCAATGCGGCCAGTGGCGGACCAAAACGAAGCATTTTCCCGTTTTAAGGATTGGCCGTCGGATATTTGAGTTCCGCTTTATCGCCAAGGAGTCGCTTTATCTCGAGAGCAGCCCAGTTCAGGGCATCAGGAACGGCCCTGATGCCAGCCAGGGCGTCCGATAGCGCGGATTTGATGACCTCCCCGATTTGCAGAGATTCCGGGAAGGTGTAAAGCATGGCCGGGTGGGTTTGCTCCAGCGCGGCGATGCTGGCCTCGGTCCAGGGGAGAACCAGGACCTCGGGGTCCTGATAGGTGGATTTGCGCGGTGAGGCACCGCCGAGCTGCTGTTGGCGGATCTGGATATCGGGACGCATCATCCATTCCATAAACAGATACGCCGCACGGGGATTCTTGGAGGTCTTCGGAATATAGTACGATTGTCCGCCGATTTGATGGATGCTGCCCTTGGGTCCGGCAGGGTTGACAGCGTATCCTACCTTGCCTACTACCTTCGATTGCTCCGGGTCCTCTAGTGCATAGGTCGCGTCGGTCCACATCAGGCATTGGGCCACACGCCCCTGTTGCATCAGAGCCAATGCATCGTCCCAGGTAAAGTTGAGAGAGTCCTTTGGCGAGAACTTCAGCAGGGATTTGTAATATTCGGTGGCCTTGATCGCTTCCGGAGAGTTGATGGCGATTGGCCCATACTCCGAGGGGTTCTGCGTTTCGAGGATCTGCCCGCCAAAGGAATAAAGAAAGTTGAGATATTCTTGCCAAAGGGCCATGTGCTTTTTGCCCTGAATCAAGGTTCCGTACAGGTTGTTATCGGGTCGTGTGAAGAACTCGGCAATGTCACGGTATTGGTCCCAGTTGCGGGGCGGCGCCAGCTCGTAGCCGTATTTTTCCCGAAACGCCTTCTGTTCAGCGGGGTTCTCGAGCAGGTCTTTCCGGTACCACATGTACATGGTCAAAACCATCATGGGATAGCCGTACAACTGGTTCTCGTACTTGCCCATCGTTTCCCAGACCGGAAACAATTGAGTCTTGGGGTAGAAGGACGGATCGTGGAGGGCCTCGTCATTGAAGAAGGAGCCCAGCTCGTGAAGCTGGCCGTTGACGACAAGTCGCCCCATGTCGAAGTAGACCTGTACCAGCAGGTCATATCGCCCCATCCCCGAATTCAGATCGAAGGCAATTTTCTGCAATACCGCTTCTGCTTCGTAACGCTCCACTTCTACCTTGATGCCGGTAACTTCCTCGAAGTCACCCTTGAGCTTTTCGATCGCCTGCAAGGGCGCATAGTCCTCCCCGATCAGGCGAATGGTCGTGCCTCGGTAGGGTCGAGCCGCCTGCTCCAGTGACCACGCACCCTCGGCCTTTGCGGGGGCATGTTTCTCTGCCACCGGCGGAGTCGACGCACCTTGCTGCCAAAGCTCACGTGTGAAAATCAGCAGGGCGACCAATACCACGAGCGCCGATGCTATCCAGAGGATTTTCCTGGACATGAGAATACTCCCGCCTGTTTTTCACCAAGGAATAATTTCATTGGGAAACAGATAGTTGGCAGAATTCAGTCTGCGCCCTTTATGCGCCGGCTGACAAGCAGCATCCCCTTGCTGTATCTGCGACAATAGAGATCTGGTAGTGGTTAATGTTTAAATGAGAACATCGCCGATAGCAATATGTTGGGCACGCCACCGGCTGCACCTCCTCTCCCTCCGAGGGTGTCGCAAAAGCCCCTCTCCCGCCGGGAGAGGGGTTGGGGAGAGGGAATCAAAAGAAGCGATCGGGCGTGGTTAATGAACCCCTCTACGCTGACCATTTAAATATTTACCACTACCCAAAATTCCTGAAAACTCTTTTCCCAAGCAGGAAACATACGAAACGGGGTAATGGTTAAGGTTTAAATGTAACCATCGCCGCTCGCAGTAAGTTTGGCGCACTATAGGCTACACCCCCTCTCCCCCGGGAGAGGGCCGGGGAGAGGGGGTCAAAGAAAAGTCTATGCTAGCCATTTAAAAATTCACCACTACCCAGTATCCAACCACCTGTTCGAGGCGCTGGGCTTAGCAACGATGTTGCAGCGAGAACAGGAGAAGGCTAGACGCCGCCAGGAAGCCCGGCGTGAAGAAGCCAAGCGTGCCCCGGCCTCGAAAGCTGCGAAGGGCCGCCTTTCAATGGTCCTGGGCGCTCTGTTCTCAAAGTGCACCACACAGCAGCGGAGATCGAGCACCGCCCCTTCTCAAACAGGCTTGCCCGCCGACCTTGAAACCCGTCGCCGCTTACAGCTTAAAGCAGTTGAAGTGCTGCAGGCACACCCGGACTGGAGCCGCAACCAGGTCTACGCGGAAGCCGAGCAGCTCCTGCGATTGCGACGATAACCACGCCGACCTCGATAGATTAAAGGCTCCCGCAGCCCGTTTCCGGCTGACCTGGGAGCAACCTCCGGGGCGTTTTCTGCCCCGAATCCCAGATTTCCCCCGGCGCCGTGCTCCGGTGCCTGCCCCCAGGTCGGTTTTTTGCCCACCCGGAAATTTCGACGGCCCCGAAAAAAGGTCAGCCGGGAATTAAGTGTCCATGACCTGTTCGATAAGTGTCTTGTCTTAATCAAGACTTCAGATTCAAGAACAGGAACGCCCGAACGGCCTGGGCTCAGGGAGGAAAACCGATCATTCGGAGGGTGCCGGAAGCTCCCTTCGATAACGGGAAAAGAGAGCGAATCACAGGAGCCAACAACCCCTCTCCTACCCCCAGGAGGCTAGTCTTAGCGGTAGTCGGTAATCTGTATGACCGAGGCAGTCGTCTTGCCCACCCATAAGAGCAGAGGCTAAGAAAAACTGAAGCTTTTATGCTCGATACTCTGCACAACGAACGATAAACAAAAACCAAACCGTTTCTTCTTACCTTACCAATACTCAAATACCATATTTTCGAGTCTACGGTCGTCCTAGGAGGTACTACCGAACCACCCTGTGCCTGTCGAGTCTATTCATAATATAGCAATAAAATCAACATGTTACGTCTGATATAATGTTTAATAAACCACATTGAGGTGTATAAACATGACTATCGCCGTGCCCTCCCAGACCTCCATTTACAAACTCATGGTGGATGACAAAGGCTTGCAAAATACACTCTGATATGGATTATAGTAGGGGTGGCCAGAAGGCCTAAGTTGAATTAGAGGCTAGAGCAATGTTAATTTAAAATCTTGCCCCACATCTGGCAATGCTTTATTGTCGATTACAAAGCGCACAGCTACCGTGGGTCGAGCAAGTTAAATGAGCCGTACCATACGGCGGTTTCCAGCCGTCAAGCCCAGAACTACTCGTTAAGTGAAGGGAAACCACGAGATGAAGGACAACATCCTTCGATGAGCCGCAGACATTACCCGGCACACGAAGCGAGTGCGACGGGTAATTCCGTTCGGATAAGGAGAGCAGAAAGGCAGGGATGAATCTCGATGGATCGAGAACGGCTGCGTTCCAGTAAAAATTGGAACGCAAAAATAGAAAAAGCCCCGTTCGAGCGAGGCTTTTTCAGAACGTAACTGACTGATTCTACAGCAGAAAGTATGCCTGTCCCCAGAAATTGCAAGAGACATATTACTTTCTGCATCCCTTGCCTGCAAGCCCTTTATTTAAGGGCGGGAGGAAAGAAATGTCTCAATTCCAAGATCACCATAGGCTGCCCCGCTGTGATGCTAAAACTATCTCTATTGCACTTGGTGGCCGCAGCGCGGGCGACCGCGAATGGATGGCCCCCTGCCCTGCCCATGAAGATAGGAAACCAAGCCTTTCGATCGGGGAAAGCGACGACGGCAAGGTCCTTGTGCATTGCCATGCGGGGTGTAACCAGTCCGCCGTGATCGACGAGCTCCGATCACGGGGTCTGTGGCACGAAGTACGGGAAAAGGCGAAGCGGACAATCAAGTCGTGCCGTGCCGAAGCGACACGCAAACGTGCCGAGGGTGAACGCCAGCAACATGTCGCTGCCGCAGCAAAGGCCGAGACGATCTGGAAGGAGGCGACGCCGACGCCGGTAACCCATTTCTACCTGGTCCGAAAAGGCATTGCTCCGCACGGCACCTGCGTTGCTAACGATGGCCGCTTGCTGGTACCGATGCGCGATGCGGACGGCAAGCTGTGGAACCTGGAGCGCATCACACCCGAGAAGCCAATGGACGGCGGAGCCGACAAGAAGGGGTTGTACCAAGGTAGGCGGCACGGCTGTTTCTTCACCTTCGGGCGCATCGGGGAAGACCCCGTGCTGTGCATCTGCGAGGGATTTGCCACTGGCGCTAGCCTCCACGAGGCAACCGGGTTTCCCGTAGCCGCAGCCTTCAATGCCGGGAATCTCAAGGATGTTCGCAGGCTGAGCGCGCGATGTTTGCAGGTCGCTACAGATAACCACCGTGATGAAGCGCACCGCAGGGATTCACAAAGGGACGCTCTATGGGCACGGGAAGACGGTCGCCAGATCCTGTATCCAGGATCAGGTGTTCTCCGAAC